>Ga0169931_10004433_pt1 | contig 21871 bp, 20 predicted proteins | sample Kivu_15m_20L_FD_129675 | JGI IMG/M metagenome (GOLD analysis project Ga0169931, IMG submission 129675) | Freshwater microbial communities from Lake Kivu, Western Province, Rwanda to study Microbial Dark Matter (Phase II) - Kivu_15m_20L... | ecosystem: Environmental > Aquatic > Freshwater > Lake...
AAATATGATATAATATATAATATATTGATTTATCAAAATAGTTAGATTGTCTCTAGATATTATTAAATGAATAGTTCTCAAAAATTTGCTTTAGAGCCGGATCAAAAATTCTTGCATGAAGTATATAAAAACAAAGTATCATCCAAGGAAAAGCCTTACAAGCATTTGATGTTCAATCATTATCATCAAAAGTTTTGGGGAAAGTATAACAAATAGTATCTCTAATATCTCAGAAAAAAGAAAGGCGAAAACTTTTTGTTGGATTGTAATTAAAGCCATATATCGATTCGATCATCAAATGATTCTTAAAGCATTAGTTTAATTAAAAAAATACCTGAAGATAGTAGCTTTGAAAAAATTTTGCCTCCTTAAATTAATAAAAAGTTCGACTAACCTTTTTAATAAAGACCATAGGACAAAAATATTTTTTTAAGAAAAAAGACAAATAATATATTATAAACTGCGCAAAAAGAAGAAGAAGAAGAAGTTAGTAAAGATGATTAAAAGCCAAAATGTTAAACAAAAAAATAGCAAAATCACTAATCAAAAAAACAAAAAGAAATGAAAGTTTTTCCTTTAGTAGAAAAAAATATTGATTGCAAAGCAGTTGTTTAAAATAAAGTTTTAAAATAAGAAAAAAATTAATAAAAAAATATACGAGAAATCGAAACAGACAAACATCTAAAAGAGTAAAAAGAGAATTAAAAATAATAAAAGTAATAAGAATAGTAAGAATAATAAGAATAATAAGAATAATAGATAGAAAGACCTAATTTTTATACTTTGCAAACAGTTAGCAATTAAGATAGAGAAAACATCAAGGAATTCTAGGACTCAGCATCAAAATTAGTAAGCTAGCATGCTTCAATATCTTAACTCACTCAAGAAGTCATATAATAAAAAGAGGAATCTAATTTGTAAGAAAAAAATTAATCTAGAGACCTAAATCTAATACAAAGATAGCTAGCTACTTAAATTCATAGAGCTTAACTATCAATTGAGGATAAATAATCATCAGTTAACGAAAATCTTTAGTTTCGAGTATAATCTTTACAAAATCAAATTATATAAAAAATAACTTTATAATTTTCAAAAATAGCTCAAAAAAGTATAGACTAAGTCGATTTCTTGAAAAAGAAAATCTAAGATCAAGAATCGTAACTGAGAAAAAAAGAAAAATTTATAAAAGAACTTCTATAGTAAAGAAATCGAAGAAAAAATAGTTAAGAATAAAACAATACACGTTATCAAGTTTAAATAAATAAGTTAAAATTTTAGTTGAAAACATTTAATTAAAAGAAAAATAATGATTATTTTTCATAAAATAACAATGAACCTTTGAGAAGGAGAAACTCTTAAAAATTTAAAGTATAAATTCAAGAATCTAATCAAAAATAAATTTTTTTTATTGAAGTTACACAAAATAACAAATAAAAATAGGTTTAAAAATTAGATAAATCATAAATTACTAACAAAAATTAGAACTAAAGAGTAAATTAGATTTTTGAGAAGAATGAAAAGTAAACTTAATAACAAAATCTATAAAATTATGAAAGTTAAAAAAATTCAAGTTAGCTGAGTTAAAAACAATAAAAAGAAGAGTTCAAAAAGGACAAAAGTGAAAATGATTAGTCAGATTGATTTTGATATTTGTAATAATAATAAACCAGTATTAAAAAATCATGCTATTTGTCTATCAGTATCTGTACCATACTAGCATCCTACAAGTTTAACGTGTTTGTGTGCCTAGCTAGACACATGCTTGAGCCAATCAATAGGTTATTTGATGAACGGTGCTTTAAAAGTTATGCTTATGTTGTGAAGGATTCCTCTGTCGAATATTGATTTTATTCCTTTTCGATCAAATATACTAAGATACTAAATTCGATTCCATCTTAGATATTACCCTAAATATTTTTATTTTTACATGTTGTGATATTTTTAGCTATAAGATAGAACTGAAATACGACCATTAAAAACGAAAGTAAGGCCAGAGTTGAGCACACAATTGAGATTACCAAAATTTAACGATTATGTATACTTTTATTCATAAGTTAAAACAGACTAATTGATAGCAAAATTAGCTGTACAGTTTGAATGATAAAGTAAAGCACAAAGAAAGGTTTATTTTTTTACCCGATGCAATTATCCATCCAAGGACAATGGTGGTCAAAAGTGGCGATGCATCTATCGCATTACATACAGTGTCTTGCGCGTAACGGTTGAGTGTGCTTACAGTGACGACACCAACGCTATATTTTTTGCAACTAAGGAGGAATTATAGTAAAGTCAGTTTTTTCTTCTATTAAGATGATCTTTTTAGGAATTTTTTGCTCCACTACTGCATCTGGTTCATTTTTTGCCGACTCTCCTTATATTTTAGGAGTCATAATACTGCTCCATTTTACTTCAGAATACTTTACATTGTCTTATATTTTTTGCTAAACAGCTGTAGCTGCTTACTAGGACTTAGGTGGCTATATTGTTTCGCTTATTTTGCTTTGAAGCTCAAGATTGTTGATTTCAGGATGAAAACGCCCTTATACTACAGGCTATTAGACTGGAGCTGAAATCACAGGTTCTGATCTGATTGGAGGTCTGGGCTTCTTCATTTCTTAGCCATACTAAATAAAACCAGGCTTTCTTATTACAGATTTACATTTTTTAAGACGACTACTAAGTAAGCTACTATAGTGACAATAGCGATTGAGATGTTGAGATGTGGGTTCATCTAAAAGCTGTGAGTTGAAAGAAGGATAAGAAGTTGAAATAAAAAGAATGGCAGCAGCATGCTTTTACGGTAACAGACTGAGAGGAAACTGTTGGACATCGAAAATATTATTAGAATTTAAAGCTATGCACTAAATTCTATTTATAACAGAAAAAACTTCACTATACTTATAAATGAAAAAAATGACTTCAGTTATCATTAATTTTAGCTTTATTTTGAGAATTCATATATTTTAAAGAAAGATTTCATAAGCTATATCTTTATTATATAAATGTTGGTGCAACAGAGATTCTCCGAAAGACTATTAGCTTCCAATCATAGAACAGATGGTCGATAGCCATTGCAGTATAGAAATCGTTAGGCACGCTTTTTGCCAACAACAGGTTTTTAATCAATAACATAGGAAGTCTGCTATATAAGCAAGGTCATAGTCTGGCATCGATAAAAGTAAAAGCTTAGATAACTGCTCCGAAAAATTAAAAACCCGCAGAAGGATCTATTTTCTTCAGAGTCGACTGCCAGACAGGTCAAAACTCACATGAGTACAATAAAAAGTTTTCGGCTTAGGCAATTAAACTTTTAGAAACAGTTATTATTGGTTCTAAAGCTCTAGATCCCGAATCTCTATGTATAGTTACAGGAAGATACGTATGGAAAGTATCTATTGAATGTAACGTCATAAGCGATGATGGCAACCTTTTAGACTGTTTGTTGAACGGATCTCTATTAGCTTTGATGGATTTCAGAAAACCTCTAATAAATGTCGAACAAAACAAAGTAAAAAATGTTTTATATAGCTGACTGTTGATTAAAAAGTAAAGCAACCGCTGAGTCTGGCTCATCTTCCTCTTTCTTTTACGTTCGGGCTGTCGGAAACAAACGTAATAATCGATCCAGTAAATTCTGAGTAAAAAGCGGTTAATAGTTTGCTGACCATAAGTATGAATGTTTACAAATAAATCTGCAGTATTCACAAGCCTGGAGGGCTAGGAATAACGCAAAAAGTTCTTTCAGGTTGCATAAAAGTGGTCGAACAACATGTCAAGTCCTTGACTGAATGGATGAGAGAAACTGCCAAGCAACGCAAACCTTTTGAAGGCCTTTTCTGAAAATGATAAAATATTGAGTATAATCGCATAAATCAGACTTTGAAGACTTTATTTCGAGACGGATTTTAGTTGATAACTGTTATCGATTGTTAGTTCTATTACCATTTGAGATCTTTTCCTTTAGCTTCAAATATCCAATCTTGAGAAAAAGCTCCAAGAACTCCACTCCAAAAGCCACTGCTCAGCCTCCATATTCGTAGTTTATCGGAAAGAAGAGCTATGTATGTTCCTTTAGGGCTCATCTATATAATAGGCTGACCTTAATATTGCTGCTAATCTTTAAGATTTATAGTTCGCCATTTTGTGCTCGTTCTTAAACAGTATATATACAAGTGATTGCTAGTTTTAACGGATAGTTTTTGAGATGGTTGATTAAAAGATACATTTGAGTATGATGAACAAAAAAGCTGAAGAGTGTTCAAGGCGTTTTTTTGAACATATTTTCTGAGCTGAGGGGTCATTGGAGACAAGCATTGCAATAACAATTATACGTAAAAGACAAGGTGAGTCTGAGGCTTCTAAGATTTGACGAATTGCCTTAAAATCTAAGTCACACTTGCGGGATAACACGCATGAAACTTTTGATTTACAGACTAGCTTTTGAGAACGCTATGAAATTATTGAGGAAACTACTTACCAAGATAGATAAGTGTTCTTATTATTCCTTGTTTCATCGATCTTTTCAGCCCTTCTTCGATCTGAACGAAGCAAAAATTGAATTTTTTGTCATCAGGAGCCACAGATGCGATTCCATCATAGTAGAAAAAGATATGAAAAAGATCTATCATTATTTTAGGGGCATGCTACTATAACAAGTTTCGCCATTTGTTAACCCCTTAATTAAAAGCTCGAAGTGCTGTAAGGAGATAGAAGGGCTTAAGCTAATAGTTGCCTATTCTTGATAGAAAAAGGATTACTCACGTATGGTATGAGTTAGTCTCATAACTATTGCCTTTAAATGCTGGTTCTCTATCCTTTGACCCGAAAATATAAGTCCGATTGCCAAGTGTACTATCCATACTGTTTCGCTGAAACTCAGCAGATTTCGATTCTCTACTATCATTTTCTAGAAAAGTAAAAAGTACTATAAAATTGGATGTATGTTATAGTGTCCGGTAATTGCCTTTGATATGAGCAAATTTATGCTAGCTTTAGAAATGTGCTGACAGCTACTTACTCCTAGTTTGCAAAAAGTGATGTCTCCTGAGTTGTCGAATAAAGCTGTCGCAAGCTTTGCAAAGTACTCGACCGCTTCGACCATGTGATCTGTGGCTGAAGAATCTTTCAAAACCCAACACTGTAAAAGTGACTTTATAGCTAAATTAATACCACAGTTGCAACAGCTTCATAACAGAGCAGACGTTCGCTTAGCTTGAGACGATCTGATCCTTCAAAATGTATCGTAAAAGTCTTTCCGACTCCTTGAATTGCTTGTCGCCTGCGCAAACAGGTCCTTTTACCTATATCCTTCATTTGATGAGTCAAAAAAGGGATTCTTAGATCTTGCCAAGGTATAAGTGTATAGAACTAAAAATCTTTTAAAAGTATTTATTGGGGTGTAGCTCGCTGTGCTATGAAACCTTAGAGCTCTTTATTTAGATTGCCATGAAGAATATAGGCTGCATTGCTCCAGCTATCTTTTCGTATTCTATTGAGCTTTATTTTTATGATCATCGAGTTATTTTAATCACTTTTGCTATGTATAGCTTTTTGAATTTCTCCCCTCTGCAAGAAAAAATATCCTGGAAAGTCTTCATTAGCAAGAGACTGAACATCCCCAAAGGTCTAACTGAGAATACTTTGTCCATTTGAGCAGTAGTCTAGCTTATCAAAAATCCATCTATTATTGTGTTTTAGCGAACTATAAGCGTTGTTTCCCTTTTCCTGATAATCAGAACGTCGATTTTCTACAGAATTTTAACTTTATAGCGTAAAAAAAGGATAATCACTCCATTACCAGTTACTGTAATCGATACTTCTTTCAAAAGAATTAGAAGAATATAATTAGATTCCTTTAGCAGTGCAGATTCCTATGTACTATTATATTAGCATTACACAGTATATTTGTATGTCTTAAGGAATGCCTCGAAAATGAGTAATTTTGTTGGTATTTTAGTCAAAACGGATTATTTAATTTCGATCTAGTCTAAAAAAATGAGTCTTTTTTGATTAACCTTCTGTACTGTGGTATGCTGGAAGACTGTACTTGACATAAGAACTTATTTTTTATTAAACTAAAGCAAGTTTGACCAAATTAGTAGTGATAATTTCATTTTTCGATTTTTGATTGCTATTTTAGCTCATTCGATATGCTTCTAAATGAAAAAGAGTGTTTTTGATCTGATAAATTCCTATCCATCCGTCTTCCCAAGACACAAAAAGAATGCCTTCGAAAATACGTATGTACATTACAGCTGCATTTTATCTTCTTTGATCGTGCACAAATGCCAAAGGCTGTCCTGATCGAGTTGAAACTGGTATAGCAAAAAGAGTTCCTTTGTTGGTTCCAAGAAAGAGAAAAAGAGAGTTGGGCGATACAAAATGTAAGGAAGATATGCTGGCTGTTTCTGTCTAAAAAAGTGATCGAAGTTCAGGATAATCCATCATCAAATCTGGACAGAGCATTATTTAAGCTAAACTTTACTGCTGAAGTGTTACGATGACAGCCAGATATTAGTTAAGGTCTTAGCTATGATGTTTTTCTGGTTTTTTGTAATGCGACAAAATTTATATTTTGTTAAGATTTTGACAAATTGTCTAAATCTATGCAATTTGTTTTTGATAATCGTTGATATATTTTCCGAAATCCAAAAAATTTTTGGCAAGCAAAGAAGATATATTCATGTTATAGCTGCGATTACTGCCGTCTTAAATGACTAATTAAAGCTGATTATTAATGGAACCTGTTCTGAAACGGGCATATGCTTCTTTTTTGGGGCTTATCTCTCCTATCACTTTTAGATTCCAGCAGTCTACTACGAAAAAACTCTACTATGTAAGTGCTATTATGAACTTGCATTCAACTGGAGGCGCGATTAAAGCTACAACTGGCTTTGCAAACACTTAAGGACTGCTTACATTTAAGCAAGTTCCATCTTACTAAGCCCATATTCTCAGTCTATTATCATTATGCAGAGTAATGATTTTGTGGCGTTGAGTCATCTGATCGACTTGCCTTACATCAGCTGCAGTGATTGCTATGAGTTGATCTGCTTCAGCATTGAGAGAAGGGCACATCTGGAAGACTGGTTTGTGATCTCTCCAAGCTACGACTTCGCCATTTTATCCAATTGTGTAAGTAAATGAGCATTCTTTGTGCCGATATAATGAAAGAGGTCTGTGATTAAGAAGAGGGTTTACGCCCATCTGAACGTTCAAAGTTATCATGAGTTAAATATTATAAATGTCATTTAAGCTTTGTATTATTATGATTTTTTGATAAAGATCAAGTGATCATCGATATAGGACCTTCTTCTTCATCGTTTGAGCTACGATATTGCAATATTTGATCCCTATACATTTTGACTCGCGAGTTAAGTTCTGGTTCTTCTTTTAGCTTAAAGAGAATTTCATTTAGAGCCTGATTGTACTTGACTAACTGTGAGATCTAGAAAGATTGGTAAGTGTTCAATCGGTAGTCTTACTCGATAGCTCCTGCTGTCTTAAAGAGAACTGCTTCAGAAAACACTTAAACTTTGCCGATATCTGTGTATTTTAGCTATAAAATACTGTCCTTGGAAGAAGGTGTAAGAAGATTGACTGATTCAGTTTTGACTGCCAACCACATATTGTAAGACATTTTGATACCTTTTTGCTAAAGTTTGTTGTAGCAAGTGGAATGCGGAGTTACGTAAAAAATGTTAGAACCAAAAACTTTATTGTTTTTTATTTTGTTAAGCACAATCTGGCTACAAAGATGCTTTTTCCCAAAGTAAAGCGAATATTTCGAAGTGCTATTAACCTTAATAGCATTCAAATCTTTCTGTCGCTTGTTATGTTCAATAACTTTGTTTATTTCTTCTCCGATTCGACAAAAATGATGGTGACATTTTTACAACCATTACTTTTAGCTATAATTTTTTAACTTAAAAACTACTTAAGGGATCACTTTTTGGACTATAGAAGGGTCAGTTTCATCAAATTTTTATAAAACACCGTCGTTTTGAATGTATATCATCATCGCTAAAAATAGCAAATATTAGTCAAAAGCTAACTGGTACTTCATGTCCTGAACTTAAGCAAAAATTTGGTAAGTAAAAAGTCGTAATCTTGTTAGATCTCTTCTGACTTAAGAAAGTTCGATCTAGTAAGGTAAATAGTAATATTTTTTGAAAATAAGTGTTGGAAGAGTCTATGGAGAAATTATTTTTGCCAAAGTACTGCGCATAGTTTAGAAAACTCCAACAATAGGACGAGTTTATTTTTTAGGAAACTGAAAAATTTTAGTTATTAGTTGTTAATGATCGAGAACTCGAAGTTATTTTTTGCCAATTTAATGAAAAAGTCTAAAATCTCTATTCGATCTGAGTCCAATAAGTTTACTTACTTTATTGCAAACATCTTCCACTGTTTAGTACTAAGTGATAAGCACTTGAATAGGCTGCTAATCTGAAGCAATCATCACTTAGATCTATATTTTGTCAGAAGCATCTCTAAGTTTTCTTCTTTCTTCTTAGTTTTCTGTATCGTGAAATAGATCTCTACCTAGTTTAAGCTAAGTGCCACATAAAATTGTAAAAGCCTCTTTTTATTATCTTTTCGTTAAATATGAGCGTCTGATGCCACTAACAGTAGCAGTCTGACCCATACTCAGTCTTTTTTCATATGATGTTCGAGCCACGTCATAAAAATTTTAAGGAAGATTCAAATATTTTAAAAAATGAGCAGGATTTTATTTAATTAGTTAATGATTAAATAATTTTTGAAAGATTTGTGCGATGATAAATTTTCTTGCTTCAATAGTCTTAGATTTATGACTGTTGAACCAGTTCTTTTTTAAGCTTTATTCTTATGTAATTTTTAATTGATCTTTGTAGTAGCTTTGCATTTAGTTTATCAGATTTATGATAGAAGAAAACCTCAAATGTAAAAGTTTTTTCATATCAAGATACTTAACTTAAACAATGTATTAAGTGTATTTAGCAAAAGAAGTCGAGCCTATTTATTAAGTGCCTTAAACTCTTATATAAACCAGTTGACCTGAATCTTTTGTGATTGCTTTGAGAGATTTGTAAATTTACTAAACTTTTGGAGTGTTGACTTCTTCAGGCCCTGTAGTGAAGGTCATGAATCCATCTGAATGAATAGTCACCATGTTTCTATATATCTTATTATCTTCTTCTCTTCTTGTGAAAAATTGTGAATCCACTGTGATTCGCTTACTTACTTTATGCGTCTTTTCCTCTACTACTAGAAGCATATCGCTAAAAATGTACAATTTTATCTACTAAGGTCTAGGCTATTTTATTAAGGTTAGAATGTGCTCAGAAAGATATTATCTGCCTTGAGCGAAGATGGGTTGATCTTAAGTGCCGAATTAGTTTTATAATTAGTTAAGTCTGTTTCTTCTTATAATTTTGTCGACTTAGTTGTTGACTTGAGTTAAAATCTTTTTGAAAGAAGCCTGGACTTTTATCATTTTTTATCTATCAGGATGTTGTTTGCTGGTCTTTTTGATTATTTATTCAAAAAGCATTTCATATCTAGCGATTCTAAAAGTGGGTTGTAAAAGTTAGTTTTCAGCCACTTTGCTTGAAACTTTTGTGTATGCAACGCTTATTTCTCCGACTCTTTTTTAGTTTTTTATCAACTCTTGCAAAAACTTTTGGGCTGCCTATGCATTTAAAATATAGTCTGTATAAAGTTTAAAATAGTTGATAAATGGCTCTAATATAGGGCCATATTCTTGTTTTTCATCATATTTTTAGAAATTTTATCGCAATGTTTTTGACATACTTATGTGAAATTCTTTTATTTCTAATATCGTTGAAAAAAGCTTACGAGTTTGTTGCACAGTAAGCAACTAAAGTCTTTATATAGGATCCTTAACACCAACTATATATTCTTCAAGATTTTTTATATATTTTTCTTCACCATCTATCAGCTGAAGTATATTCATTTTTCTCTCTTTTTGCCGTTCAATACGCTTTTTATCTAACTGGCGCCATCTTGCAAATAGTTTCAATCTGTATACATACTTCATCATGTATGCTTTGACATTTTTGTTGATTTCAGGGTAAGCATGCAGGATAAGATTGTATCTTATAACTGAATTTTATCTGTTCACTGCCTTGTCGCCTTAATCTTTTTTGTTTAAAAATTAAATAATGCTGTTAAATTGTTACATAGAAAATTGTAATTATTTTACTTAAATTCCTAGTTTTTAAACTGCTTTTATTTGTGATTAATTTATACTTTCACTGACCTATATGGATGATTGTCTTAGTCTTTAGCTCAAACAAGAAATAAGATTTACAAACGCCTCCATTAATTTTTCAATAAAAAACAAAGGAATTTTCAATAATTGTTATAAACTGACTTCATCTATGTTAAATTTTTATTCTATGTCGAACTATTCGTAAACTTTTTGTATTTCAAGCTCTGATATTGCTGCACCTTAATTACTCGTGCTGAACTTTTTGACAAAAAGAAAAATGTCATTATATGATGTTGCCCATAGTGGCATCACCCAGTTGATTCCAGTGCTTAACAGAATTTCATATTATTGCGACTCTCTATATTTATTGAGCGATTTGTTCACGAAACTGCTAAAATATTTCCATCCTTTTAGATAGTTTTCCATCGGATAGCGATATATTCCTATTTTTTTAATAGCTTTTGAATGAAAATTTTCGAGAAAATCTATTGGAGCCTTAAGGTCTGCTGCCAAAGTAGTGATGCACGTGAGCCAAGGTGTCTCTTATATCTGCTATTGTTCTTCGTCGATCATATTTTTATGAATGGTAATAAAAAGTAATTGTAAATAGATCTGCTAAGCAATCAATACAGACTTTAGCAATAAGATTTTAGTTAAAAATCATAGAATAGTTAAATAAAGCTTTTTTAAAATCAAACAACAAAAAGCAATTTTTTTACTTTTTTGTGATCAAAATTAAATCTAAAGTATATGATCAAATATGATTTTTATTGATTTTAATAAAGGATGCTAATTTAGAATAAGAAAGCTATCGATAGATGACTCTTAGATAAGTAGAAGTGGCCGAGTGGTCTAAGGCGGTAGATTTAGGCTCTATTCCGAAAGGGCGTGGGTTCAAACCCCACCTTCTACACTTTTTATTCAAATTCATTATAATACATTAAGTATCACTATTTATATTAAAAATTGACTCATAATAGCTTAGATCGACTATCATATGGTTAGTGTTATTGAAGATTGAATGTCGATTATATACATAATCGCTTTGTAAACTAATCTGTGTTAAGCCATTATCGTTCCCAAACAAGGCCTTACAAGTTTGTTTTTGAACAGTTCAAATACAGGTCTCTTGAATATGCAACGCCATATCATGTCTTTTTTCCTTGATTACCACTAAGCGGCCTCAGTAGGAGTCAGTAATGTGGCTTTTCTTTGCAAAAATAGAACCGCAAGCTCAATTCCTAGCGAAAGGAAATAATGAATATAAGATTCTTGTCCAAAGATACGAATCGCTATAATAGAGGCCAAGGGCCTCAGAATCAAAAGAAGCTCACCGATAACTTGCCAGAAAGTAAAACGTTTTCTTTGAAGATCTTTAGGTATACGTGAACTAGTGATAAGTTGAATCCTTTTGCCGTTTGGTAGTCTCTAGAACATTTATGATTGGAAATCGTTTTTAGTCCAGCTAGCTTCCTTTAATCTTTTAAGCATAGTTTTTATCTTCTAGAGCTGAGTTCCTTTTAAAGGTTCTTCTGACATCTAAGAATTTTCAGATGGAACTACGTATTTTTACATAAAAATGTTGCTTGGATTGCGTTTGTCACTGTAGGAACGAAAGTATTAAATTAACTTAAGAATAAACTTGATCATTTCTGTTGCCACTAAAAATTATTGGAAAACATGAGACTCCTCACCGTACTTAGAGAAGAATAAAAACTATGCAGCGAACTGTAGACTTCTAAAATTCTGTAGTTTGACTGCTTTTTTGAGAAAATCTTGAGCAATAGAGAGACCTATATTGTTGTCCATAGCTTATAATAATGATGTCACAGGTTATTTATATTGATCAAAGTATATCATTCAATTAAAATAGCTTATCTGGATCCCAAAATTCTCCGAGTTCGGATTATCACATCGGGAAATCCTTTACCATTTTATTTTTGATCTTTAGCTTTTAGGGTCAGATTTTTCAAGGAACTAAGGTATTATTTAATTTTCTGTTGCTTGAGTTCCACACGTTTTTTTCGATTCATAACATTTTTGCTTTCCTATAAAACTTTTTTTGAAGTTTTTCTGCTACACTTAGTATTGACTCTAGAAGATTTTAGTTTTTCCTCATTTTGTTCTGGCATAAACTAATTTATATGTATAGTTTATATGATGATAGGGAACCTTTGACTATTTTAGTTATTTTGTACTCTTTTAGTCTTTTTTTGCATAGAGCTTAGTCTCCGAGTACTTGTCTAAGCTGTATTTAAAGCTTATTTATGGCGAAGGCTAGGCGAAAGCGAAATTTGATGTTACTTTAAAGCTGCAAGAGTAGTCATTTTTGTTTTTTTGTTAGCTTGAATTTGTGGAGGCTTAGGAATCAGTAGTTTCGGCTTTTGATTGTGTGATTTCTGATACGTTTCGAGCCAAGAATTGATCTGATGATTAACTTTGATTTTGACAGGCGTAGGCTGAAGACCAAGCAAAATGTCTTTATAGGGTGAAGTCATTTATCAATCTCCTTTAAATTTAACTGTATAACGGAAAAAACTGATAATATCAATAAAATAGCTTTCAAAGATATTTTATCATTATCATTTTGATAGTCTTTAGAAAAAGTTTTTTTGACAAAGTTTTGATATCAGAAAATTATAATTTTAGTTTTAATAAACGTGCTTTTATTGATATCAGAATTTTTTTGTTATAGTTGAAAGATATGTCAGTTTTGCAGCAAGGAAAAATGTTATACCGTAACTTCGGTAACTCTGGATTGAAAGTTTCAGTCATTTCCCTCGGAAATATGATCAACTACAAACCCGAAAACTACGAAGAAGACAAGAATATCATTCTTACTGCCCTTAAGAATGGCATCAATCATATTGATACTGCTGAGATCTATGCATCTGGAGAAGCAGAGACAACTCTTGGAAGAATTCTCAAGGAACTTAATGTTCCTAGAGACGAGATCGTGATTGCCACTAAAATTCACACTGCAAGGGATCCAAGCATCAACTCTTCTCTTACAACAAACCGCAAGCACATCAGAGAAAGCATCAACTATTCACTCCAAAGACTTCAGCTCGACTATGTCGACATCCTCTATGCTCATTTCTATGATGCCAACACTCCTCTTGAGGAAATCTGCAGAGCTTTCCATGAAGTTATCGAGGAAGGCAAGAGCTTTTATTGGGCCACCAGCAACTGGGACGCTGAAAGTGTTTTCAATGCTCTGGCTATTTGCGAGAAGTACAATTTGCATAAACCTATTGGAGCTCAGAATGAATACAATATGTTAGTCAGAAAGTACGCCGAGGTCGAGTATCAAAGTCTTTTCGAAAAATACAACTATGGACTTATCGCTTGGAGCCCACTTGCTGGAGGTTTCTTGACCGGAAAACATCTTGAGGGCATCAACCCCAACGAAAAAACAAGACTTACTGAACAGCTTTCAGCCCCTATCGAAGTTATCAAGACTCTTTTCTATACTCCTTTTGCCAACGAAGCCACAATCACTAACCTTACCAGAGTCAAGAAATTCGCTGAAGAAGAACTGGGATGCACCCTCCTCTAGCTCGCCATTGCCTGGACCATCGACTACCAGCATACTGATTCAGCCCTTATAGGAGCCAGATCAGTTGCCCAACTTGAAGGTTGCCTGAAAGTTATTGATATTCTCAGCAAATTCACTCCTGAAGTGCTGGCTAAAGTCAATAAAATTCTTGACAATAACCCAACTCCCCGATTCGACTACAAGGCCTGGAGAAATGAAGCCCCAGTCAGACCAGTGGCTCCTTGATGATTGTCAAAATACCATATAACTAAAAATTTTATTATAAATCTAATTTAATGATCCAAGACAATCATCTTTTGAACTTAGGATTCGCAGATTTTTCTGTTTCGACTTTCCTTAGCTCTTTTTTATTGGCATATGCAAGCAAATCTTTTTGTTAAAAGGTCAGCTCACAAGGTCCTAGTTTAGCTTACTGTGCTTCAATGCGTGAATGTATCTGAATCTATATCGATTTACCCTTTGGAAGATGCTGAGAGCGTTGTATTTATGAATTCCTGCAAGATGAACGATGTCCATGCGATCGATGGAACTGAAATCTGAGTTATGGTTGCCCTAAAAAACTTCCTTAGTCAGATTAATCATCTCCTGAACAGGTATATAAAAGCGGTTGCTGATTTTTTTGAAAAGAATATTGATAATATGAAAGTAGACGACCAGAACGTCTCTATCCAAAGAAGTTTAAATCTCCAGCTGCTTATATTTGTTAAAAAACATCAACAAAAAGTCTCTTAGCTTGTCGATGATAGCCTTCAAAAATATTTCTTCCTCGTTAATAACAGCTTAGTTTATTTTTTCTTCTATTTGCATTTTGCATTCAGTAAACTTATCATAAAACTCACTGATCAGAGGGCTCATCTCTTAATTTTTGACGAACTATTAGGATGCTTAGTCCTTGTCACCCCACAAGGCGACTGAAATCTTTTAAGTTCGGTAAAACTCATAGGCTTTAGGAATTTCTACTTTCATTTTTTTCAGCTATTAATAAGCGTCGCTAAACTGTGCCTTTCCTGGCAAAAAAGACAGCTTTTTGGTCCAAAAGTTGATAGTTTAGACTGCAAATCTTAGCAATCTTTAAGAAAATTAAACTTCGTCCTCTGAATAAGAAAAACTATACATTGGTGTCGACTCTCTTTCGCCCGACTTGACATTTCATTAGAAATAGTTTTAAGAAGCTTCAAGGGAATATTTTCGTCAAGTATTTTTTAGAAAAATGGCGATTTAATGTTCTAAGAGATGTCCTTGATGAGCTTAGTTAGGCAGATTTACAGTGAGGCATAAGAATTTTTTACGCTGCGCATAGTTAACTGAAAAAGCGTATTTGCAGAACAAAATAACCTTTTTCAAGGTAGACTCGATGTCCTTATCTTTTTTGATGGCCTAGAGTGTTTACTGTATATAGTTGCCGTAATGTGACTAAGAAGAAACAAGCTTGTCAAGATTGAGACTCATTATTAAATTATAAAAATCAACCGAAATCACTCATACAATCAATCAGTTAGAGGATTTGCATTTTGTTTATATTAGTAATTTGAATCATGTGGAAAGTTGCAAGCGAAAGAATGGCCAAGACCTACTATTCTTAATTTTTCAGTCGAAGCTTTCTACTTTCAGGAGCCTGCTGTCTTTTCGCCTTTATTCTTCCCATACTCATTCTTGTCTCGATAGGATGTATTGATGCTTTAAGTCAGACTCGTGGAACACATACGCGCCAAAATCAGTACAACCTCAACTAATATACCAAAATCATCAGATAAACTGCCTTTTAAAAGACGGAACAACAACTTACGATAGCACTTTCATTGATTAAATCACTTCAAATAGCTGCCAAGCCTTCATAGGAGTCGGGGGATCCGGCAACAACTATGCTATCACAGCTACACTGACTCCTACAAACGTCGCTGCTTGCTCATTTTTGATCTACTTTAGCGTTTCAATCGGAGTAATCATTTTAGTAATCAGAAAGTTTAGTCTATCGCGGTATTGCCTTTGCAAATATTTACAAGAAGCGACAGCAGTAACATAGCAACTATCAGTTAAACTGGCAGAATAGAAGTAAGTATGAGATCAGCAATACCTCAGAGTGCAGTCACCAACAGCTAATGGACTTCCTACTATAGCAACACCACAAATACTTTATCAATGTCAGATGTTCACGCATCTTATAACTCAGTCAAAAATTTATCTTTAATACCTTCTGTAGCATCATCAAGACAAACTTTTGCTAGTGGAGCATCGAGCATAACATACAACGGTCAGTTTTTAGTACCGGCTCAAGACTTTCTCTCGTAGGTTTCATTACTGTAAAATATTAGAACTTTCGTACCGTTTTATATATACTTGTTCATTCTTTTGTGGGTTATACTCGCGCAGCCGACACTTAGATGGATTCTTTAAAACAAAATTTACAGGTCTAAAGTCTCACATCCTAAACTTAAGTTCCATTGATGTTTTGTCATTTTAAAAATAATATTGATTGAAAATATTTTAAAGTATGAATATCTAAGGTAATATGATGTGTGATTCATGATAGTGACTATATATTTTTATTAGAATCAGACATGTCACAGGTCAGAATTGACCTTCCTAAGGTTCGCTTTAAATCCAAAACTGATAACTTCGTTTGTGCCTCGCCTCAATTTCAGTAGTACCCTGCGTCTCGACAAGTATTTTTAGATCGACTAAAAATGACCAAAGAAATCAGAAATAATTTTTGCAAAGCTTTGAACATACGGCGTAAAAATTACATAAAACCGAAGCCAAATAAACGACATGACTTTCGCCTCAAAATTAAATAATAAAAAACAACCTTACATACTCTACAAGATTCCCCATCTCTCTAATTTTAACTGAGTTTGTAAAGTGAACATTCTCAAGAGCTATAAGAAGACTGTAATATTTTGATTCGAAAACAAAAAACCAAAGAATTTATTAAAAATTTGAAATCTAAACTAAAAAATAACATTTTTTTCGATCTTAACAGCAAACAAGATTTAGACCGGTCTGAATCAAGTACTAAGTAAAGAATTCACGCGACTATTCAAGGTTCGAGGTGTACCTATGGACTACTTGATATGAGAAGATCTCCTTTGAGAAAAAATAGAAGAATTTACTAATCACCTGTAAATGAAAAAACTAAAAATGGAACTTTTAAGCTCGGTCCCTGGTACAATAAAAGTCTGCCTTCTGTCTTAGGAGAGTCATCTCTCGACATGTCGTATATTTTGTGACAGACTTAAGAATATTCGACGATAAAAATTGATTTCAAATACTTTTTATTCTCTTCATTTAATATTTTGAGTTGCAAAATACCATGTTAGCTGTTGCCAACTATCACTCTTTCATGAAGCCGCCACCCCATTCAAGATAGTTTGGATTTTCGGCTTGTTCATACTCTTCACAGAGCTGTCTCACCGATTATCTGCTGTCGTCAAACTCATCCAAACTGTCCTGGAACATTGATTCCTTTCTGTATGTCTCCATAAAGGCCTTTCTTTGCATCAGCTTATCGTATTGGTCTGCCATACGCTTAAACAGCTACATTTTAAAGAAATTACTTGTCGTATACCTGTATTGTTTGCCATCATGAGTCCGCTGACTTTATGGGAGCTCTCAACGTATGGACTTTTTTTGCTTAAGGCGACCTGGATCGAAGCAGGCCCCCACTAAATGAAGTTAGCTAATTTTTTTTAGCGCACTCTTTGAAGGGATTTATGAAGCTCAGAAGCATCTACTTCACCTTGAATTATATTCAGGATCGACATATACTTGCCGTTCTTCTTGGTAGGAGTGCTGACCATGATGTTAGTGGGATGAAGTAGTCGTCTCATCACATCTAGAACTGTTGTTTTTTTGATGTTTGAAGTCTGAGCTTAAATGGTCAGAGGAGTGTATCCTGTCATAAGAAAATGGCAGCGTGGAGTTGGAATAAGAGAAGCCAGAATGCCAGTCATATCATTGTTCATGTAGCTTGGGTAGCGCAAAGTGGTGGTCGAGGCAGACATGACAGTTGAAACCAGAGAGTTTACCTGACTAAAATTAGGATTTGTGATCTTGAGGCGATCTGAAGCGATTCTATTTAATGCGGTGTTATCGAGCACGACAACTGAGTCAGAGTTATTGATGAGACGTTTCATGGTAAGAATAGAGTTATAGGGCTGCACGACAACATCCGATGTCTCGTTCTGATTAGGAAAAACTGAATAAGTAGAAATGATTTTTTTAGGGTACTTGTCGCTCAGTTTTTACAAAAGGAAGCTGCCAAGACCACTACCCGTTCCTCCAGCTATCGAATGCAATAAAGTGAAGCCTTACAAAGACTATGACCCATCTGCTTCTCTGTCGATCATCTCTACGATTTCTTCTTGGAATCTTTCGCCTTGGGCGTATCCTGAGGCCCAACTGTTACCAGCACCTCCTCCTTACTTAGAAATGAAAAAGTTTTCAGGGTTGTAAAGGTTAGCGTATTGACTTTTTTGAATCTTATCTATGACCTACATAGTGTAATGTGTACTCCTGGTTCGAGATCTACGAGTATTGAACGAGGAATGTAGTGGTCATCGTCAGCCTGATAGAAAAAGACATCTTTTCTGTCGTATACTTGATTGTTTTGAGTGAACTCCTCGAGAATGCCATTAGGACTTATGCCGTGCTCCTTGCAAAGTTGCTTCCAGAACTAGGCGCCGACTCAATCAAGGCACAAGTACTTTGGTTGCCGCACTGTCCGACCTGAATGGTGATGATCTCTCTAGGCATCAAACTATTATTTGAATCAAATGAAATGAATAAATAAATCAAATACAGCTGTAAATCTGTAATTCATACCGCCAATTTAAAAATATTATCAAAAATAATGAAAAAAGTACAAAATGACCAATATCAACAGCAAAAATATTAGATTTATATTTATTTTGTATTTTTGATACTTATATAGTCGATTAATATCATTTTTTCATTAAAATTTTAGAGATCTAAATACCTAACTTTATCCTGCTTGCTCTTTTATAAAGTTTTTAAGAATGATTCTGTTCAGCGTAATGTCTCTTCGAGTCACAACTTTTTTATTCAACAATTTTTATCTCATAAAATCTAAAAATAAGTCCTAAGTCCGAGGCTTAATTCGAGGTAAAAAACTCTAATTTGTGACTTTTTTAAGTGCTTTCAGCTCATTTAAATGCTTTTGAACAGTCGATATATCCCTTTCCTGCTCAGCTTTTTCTTATGCGATCGGCTAAGTTTTAATTTTAGGCAATTTTTTACGAATCATTGGTGATTTTTAAGTTATTGCTACACTTAAATTTATCTTTCTTTATCGAGACTATTATCTTTCTTAAAGACTTTTGATTCTATTTTTTTGAGGAGATTCTCTGACACTTTGAGGTTTGCTTGTCTTAACTTTGAAGTGTTTTTATCTTATTCTATGATTCTAGCGCTCAATCAGTTGACTAAGTTTCAAAGGATTTTCCGCATTACACTCGAGAAACTCTTAATTTATTTCTTATATCTACTATAGAGTAATATTGATGCCCAGATTACGCAGACAGCACAGTTTGTTGTTTTGCACGAGCATAACATCATTCCTGGCCCACACCGCATACTGCAGATTCGGTTCTAAAACAATCTCATAAATGAGTATTTTGCGCGTCGTCCACATTTTAATTTTGTTATCCTTGGCCGCAGTCAGCAAAAGTTGTGACTTATGATCAAAACTTATAGAAACTATCTCATCTTAATGGTTTACTGCCTGAGGATTCCCTGAAAAATATGGCTAAGGATCAAAAGAGCATATTTAAAATATACCTTTAGGCATAGCGAAGACCATGAATGCTTCGAAACTGAATATGCTAGTGTATATTTATCCACAAAAAATAGAATAAAGGCACGAAGGTCGTCCATATTAAAATCCTACGATTTTTAAAAATTTTTACTCGCAAAATGACAGCATCCATTCGCCCTTACTGTTATGGACTTACGCTAGCTTGACTACTTTCTATCTGTGGTAGCCAACCCTAGCATATACTATAGTCGGATCCTCGACCTGAAGAAAAATAATTGAACCTCTGTTGCAACCTACAGTTATGAGCTTAAGTTTTTTGTTTAAATCCAGTCTAGCTTATCGAGATAAAGGGTACTTTTAGTCACCTACTTTTTCAACAAGCTCTGCGTCGACCATAGGTGGAAGTATCTTTAAAAACTAACATGTTGTAGCAATCTGATGAAGTGGATGTTTTTAAGTATCGCTGCATTTTTACACAGAAATATGCTGATCTATGGTTCCCTGATTGCCTTAAAGTCTAACTCTAAAAAGCTCGCCTTCCTCAACGAGCATATAGTAAGTGTTTGCCAAATATGGACAGCTTACGATTTCTTTTATGTTCTAAATTTCAATACTTTTACTTTAGATTTCAGTGGCGGATATATGTATGTAAGTTATATTTTGTTGAGCTATTCTCTTTTTAATTCGTCCAGGCTTAACTGTATTCCAAGGTTCGAGTTGAGTGTGAACTGCAACATTGACTTGTCGGCGATCTGCGAACCAGTAGGAATCCCTGTGAGCTCAGCTATGAATTACAACTGTTGACCAAAATTGAGTTCGCCTAAGTAGCTATCTTTTATTGCATATGCCTTTAGATGATCAACCAAAAATATTTTCGAATATTCGCCCACAAAATTAAATACCCTCAAGACTTCGAACGTTTATATTGACATGAAACAGACATACATATCCTGGCCTAGTGTGATAATAGTTTTGTGATCAGCCCCTGGAATCATTTGATCGATTTATTTAGAATGATAAGAAAAAGTATGAATGATGTTCGGAGGCAAGTGATATATCTAACTGGTAGACATTCTCCACACTTTTACGTCTCCGTTGAGTAACCCTGTCGCAGTGTACTTGTAATGAGGCAAATATAGTGCACTTGTTATGGCTACTTCCTTACGAGTTATATTGAGATGCTTATCCGCAGGTTTTAGCGTACTAAGAGTAAAGAAATGCATATCTTGGAGAGACCAAATATATAGCAAATCTTGATTTATATTGTATCCGTAACCTTTGTTCCACTTTAATCGGAACTCCCTTTTTACTTCAAACTTCTATAATTTTTTTATGCCAAATTTCATACTTGATAAAAATTTAGTGCGCTTTAGATTCGTCACTATGTTTATCTTTACCAACTCTATCTCATCAGTTCCTATCAGGAGCATTATGTCCAACGATTCTAAAAGCTAGAATCCGACAATATACTTAGCCTACCAGTTTGGCAAGACTGTAATTAATTCTAGCTGATTACTAAATACATAAATTTTTGAGTCGTCAGTAAGTACCATTAAAGCCTAATAATTTTAAGAATAAGCGCAGTTTACTATATCTTTGGCCTGCCATTTAACCGACTCTCCGTTGAAATGAAGCCTCAGATCGTCGTAAACAACGAGAGGATTTATAGATATAATGGTAGGTCGAAGTATATGCAGAGGGACGAAGGTGGGGTTCGCAAAAAGACTGCCTTTCATGATTTATATAAATTTATCGTAATAATGACTACAATAATATTTTCGTATTAATATGAGACCTAGTAAGCTTGATATTAGCTATCTAGACCTCACAACTTTGAAAAATCAAATAAGAGCAGAACTCAATCATGTCAGACCCAAGAAGAATATACAGCATAAAGCAGAATTACCTGAAAATAAAAAAATGTTCGTACAAAAGCATATGCCAACCAACATATTTCATCCACACGATTAACCATCTAAAAACCTTAATAAACGGCATTTGAGGCCCTAGGTGAAAATGCAAGATACATCTGTTTTGAAAGAAAGAAGACATTTTATGCAAAGACAAGAAAGTGTTGATTTGGCCTTTACTGATAAAAGAAAAAGAAGCTCATACAGTCGTAATGCTACGTAAGGAAGCGTATCTCCTTTGAAAGATTTAAAAGGTACAAGCCTCTGGATGGTCACGAGACCATGTCAGCAAGAAAGAGGCATAAGGGTATTTAAAAATCATAACAGATCGATAAATATTTTCAATTAGTAGATCTGATTTTCTTACTTTATATAGTTTCAATATCTTATTTACAAAGAATGGGGTTGGGGTT
>Ga0169931_10004434_pt1 | contig 21867 bp, 20 predicted proteins | sample Kivu_15m_20L_FD_129675 | JGI IMG/M metagenome (GOLD analysis project Ga0169931, IMG submission 129675) | Freshwater microbial communities from Lake Kivu, Western Province, Rwanda to study Microbial Dark Matter (Phase II) - Kivu_15m_20L... | ecosystem: Environmental > Aquatic > Freshwater > Lake...
CTTAAAGATAAGCTTCTCATAAGGTTGGCCTTTGAGATCTTTTTCAATTAGCTCTTTCCAATAATTCGAATTGGAAGGATTGAATTCTTGCCAGAGAGAATCCATCAATCTTCCACAACCTCATATTCTTCCATATAACCTGGGAAATCTCCTAAACCTCTAATGAAAGTAAATTTAGCTGGGTAAATCACTAGTCTCTTAGCAGAGGATTTCCAAGTGCCCGATGCCAAAGTAAATGGAGTGGCGAGGATAAAAAACCCTAGACCTAACGAACACCCAGCTAGTCCAACTGGTCTCGCAAGGAGAACATCCAAGAGCATTTCTCCACCAGAGGGCAACTCTCGAGCGTGGAGAGAATTGGTAACAAGGGAGATGAAAATTAGAAAAACGAAAATCGACTTTTTGGGAACCATAACTACCTACTGAGAAAAAGATCGACCCCAAGTGGCTTGTAAAGTAGGAAAAAGACTTGCAGATGGCATTGCGACTCTCTAATTTCAGATTCCTGGAGAGACAATGAAATCCCTAAAAAAAACCACCTTTCTCGAGGCAATCGCCGCTGCCATTGATCACGAAAAGAGCCGTTTTGATTTTTTTTCAAAAACTTCTGATTCTTTGAAGTCCGGTGAGGTACAAGAACTGTTTCACCAAATGGCTTTGGACGGTGATGCCAATATCAAATTCATTCAGGACATCTACAAGCAAGCCGAAGGGAAGGAATTGCCCAATCTCAAACAATTGAGCCAAATAGAAAAATTTCACAGCTCTACCATCCAAAAACTTATGAAAAAATTGGACAGGAACAAATCCGTTTCAAGTGGTACGGACGAAAAGAAGGCACTTGAGCTTGCGATCCGAGAAGGAGAGGATGCTCGAGCATTTTATGCCAAATTGCGACATAAGTTTGAAGACCCAAAGATCAATTTGCTATTTGAAAAACTTGCTCATTTCAATGAAAGCAACACTGCACTTCTAGAATCCCAATCCATGTCTTTAGAACAAGCAAAAAGCAAGTCTCAATCCTTTTTTTGGGAAGACGATCAGTTGCTAGATGAAGTGACTAAGTCATCGGGTCCTGCTCCAAAAAAGAAAGCAGCCAAAAAGAAAGGTAAGAAGAAATGAAATACAAAGTCTCGCATGAGTTTGCTGTCCCATTGGAAAAGCTATTACAAGCTAGGGAAGACAGATACAAGCATTTGGACAAATTCCCTGACTTGAAAAATGTTACCTTGGTCGAGGAAAGAAAAGAAGGGGATCTTGTATTTCAGAAGAGGAAGATGAGTCTTGAAGGATCAATGCCCTCCGTTCTCACGGCCGCTCTTTCCGATCCTTCCCTTTTCGAAGATTCTACTTTTGATACCAAATCATTGACTCATACCTTTAAAATTGCTCCGCCTGACAAAGAAAATGTATTTCGAATTTTGGGAAAATCTGTATACGCATCTAGCGGTGAAAATACGTCTAGGAGGAGTTACGAAGTAGAAGTAAAATCTGATCTCTTGTTCGTTGCCCCTTTAGTGGAAAAAGCAATCGAAGAAATACACAAGCATAGTTTAGAAAAGGATCGAAAATCCATCTCAAAATTTTTGGGTTTGGATTAACCTTTTCCGATCTTAGCCATTTCCTCTATTGTTGGGAAGTCCATCCCTTCATAGCGGATTTCTCCATTCGTATTGAGCAAATAGTATACGGGAATCTTTTTGGCTCGTAGTGCCGAAAATCGGTCATCCGCCAGCAGTTCGGCAAATTCCATTTCACTGGGTGTTACATTCCAAAGTACAAATCCGTCTAGATCGAGCTTCCCTTCCCCACAATCTTTGCCCAATAAGGCATCGCATCTCGAGGAAGTTACACCCAAGAGAACCAGTTTCCCTTCTCTTTGGGCTTGGGAAAAGGCAAAACCTCGGTTGTGTCCCCAGTAGATGGATTCGCTTGTCATTTGGTTCAGCTTGACGTAACCTATGACTAGAAGGATGATGAAGAGGGGCATAGAAAGAAAGAGGATGAGGTAAAAGGCCTTTGGCATATGGGCTAGTTTTTGAAAGGGGTCAGTTTTCCACGAGCTTCTTTTCACCCACCTCACCACCCTTCTTACTGGAGGAGACATAATATAAATTATGGGAAGTGTGGATTGGGAGGTCGTGGCGAGTGCAGTAGCGGAGATTTGGAAAAGGAAGGAATTGGTAGTGCTTGAGGCTCCTACTGGTTCTGGTAAGACCACTGAATTCCCCTTAGCCATCCTCAACAGGTTCCAGCATACATCGACCAAAGGGAGGGCAATTGTACTAGAACCAAGAAGGATAGCGACCCTTTCAGCGGCAAAGCGAGTGAGTCAGCTAACGAATTCGAAACTTGGAGAATTCGCAGGCTATCGTATCAGAGGGGAAAAAGTCGTAGGCCCTAATACCAAAGTTGAATTTTGGACCGATGGCTATTTCAACCAGACCTTAGATGATTTAGGTCTTCATACGGATACCCAATGGATTTTATTTGATGAATTCCATGAAAGAAGTCTTAACTCCGATCTATCACTAGGACTTGCCTTACTTTATCAAAAAATCTTTTTCCCCCATTGGAGGTTCTGTTTACTCTCTGCCACTTTGCCAAAACAAGATTGGTCGGCTCTTGGAATTACTCCTGAATTCATCAACATCAGATCTTCTTCGTTTCCCGTTTCCACTCAATTTTTGGGTAAGTCAAAATCAAAGTTAGAAGAACGGATACCTCAGATTTTGGAAAAAGCACTGCCCCAGTCCCAAGGACATACATTGATATTCCTTCCTGGTAAAAGAGAGATTATATCCCTGTTAGAAGCACTGGACAAAAAATTTCGTGAATCCTTTTTGATTTTTACTCTGCATGGTGAGAAAGACTTAGAAGAACAAGCAGAAGTCCTAGCCCCTTCTCAAAAAAGGAAAATCATACTTTCAACAAACATTGCTGAAAGCTCCCTAACAGTAGATGGTGTGGATTTGGTAATCGATGAAGGGACAGAAAGAGTACAGCAAGTAGATTTCTCAACGGGTTTTTCAAAATTGGAAAGAAGGGAAATTAGCCAATCCTCTGCCAAGCAAAGAGCTGGTCGAGCAGGAAGAACTGGACCAGGATTTGTATTGAAGTTGTATAGTAATGATGAAGAAACTAACTGGAATTTGTTTAGAACTCCAGGAATACAAAGAGAAGAACTCGTTACTGCCTCCCTCTTGCTAATGGATTTAGGTCTTTCTTGGGAAGAGTTGCCCCTTTTGGATTCACCCAAAAAACAAAACGTAGAAGAGGCTTATAAGCTCCTCCAACTCCTGGGATGCATCGACTCTAAGCGTATCAATCCTTTCGGAAAAACCGTTCGCTCCTTCCCAATTCATCCAAGGCTTTCCGTTGCAGCTCACCGCACTTTGCCTTACTTTGACAAACAGGTCATAGTGAAAAAACTCCTAGAGATGGAGCTACTTCTCAACTCACCAAATACCAATCAAGGTCGTTTCACTTCCCCTAACCAAAAAGATATCTCTCGCCTTTTGGGTCTTTTCCCCGATTCCGAAACACAAAAAAAATTGCCTACATCTATGGATTTAGATACTTACCTTTGGTTCTATGCCTTTCCAGATAGGATTGGCAAAAGAAAACCAGGAGATCGAAGTACCTATAAATTGAGCAATGGATCGCAAGCCCAAGGCAAGAAAGGAGATGTCATAACCGCTGAATGGATTTTAGCTTACAACGTAATGGGTGACAGATCTAATGCGATCCTCCAAAACTATTTCTCTTTGCCAGATAAAATTGTGGATTTATTATCTCCTTTATCCAAAAAAGAAGAATGGATTTGGAAAACACCTAACAAACTAGTTTATCAAGAAGTTTTTACCTTTGGATCTCTCGAAATCCAAACAAAAGAATTGCATTCTAAAATCGAAAGAGCTCCACAATTAGTGCAAGATCAGATATACCAATCTCTGCAACTTACTTTAGAGAATGAAAAATTATTCCAGGATCTGGGCTTTAAGAATAGGATACTTGAAAAGTTTGACCTACAGAAACCTCTCTTCTCCACCAAAGACTGGGAAATCCACTTAAGAGCATTTACAACAAATTTGGAAACCCCATTGTCCCTATCCGATACAAATGTGATTCTCCAGTACAAGAATTTTCACTGGAAGGAAATCCAAGAAGTCCAAAACCTACTCCCGGATAGACTTTCCGTACCTTCAGGTCGATCCCTTCCCTTGCATTATAGGGAAACAGGAGTATTTTTATCTGTCAAGTTGCAGGAGATCTTTGGTTGGAAAACTACTCCTTTACTGGCCCAAGGGAAGATTCCCCTCACCTTGGAACTTTTGAGCCCTTCAGGAAAAATTGTCCAATCCACCCAAGACCTAGCTAATTTTTGGCAACAGACATACTTTGAAGTGAAAAAGGAATTGAAAGGTCGCTACCCAAAGCACCCATGGCCAGATGATCCTCACTTAGCAAAAGCTAAAGTTCAAAAAAGTTTTTCGTAGGCTGTGGATCTACCCGTTTTTTTAAAATAGAATCTAGTGAAGCAATTGGGGCATTCGTAATCCCCTTGTTTTTTGATATTGAGTTCTTGGCCGCATTTGGGACAGTTGGTTCGCTTTTTGGATTCCAATTGCATTTCTAGAAAGACCTTGGCCTCATCCAGAAGGGAAAACTTGGAAAGTTTTTTCGATGATTCGGTCTCCAAAAATTCGGGAAATCCGACCAATGCGATACGAGATCGAGGAAACTTGGAAAATAGTTTCTCTAAAAAAACTTTACCTGGCTCTTCGTAGCCCCGAGCCTTTTCAAAGTCTAGGGCCAAAAGGAGGTCATCCCTGTCTTTGCACTCTAGGTACAACCTAGAAGCATTTTCCGCAGTGACTTGCCCTGAGAGGCGAACTACCAAGCTTTCCAAAAGAATCCCCTTGCTTTCTCCTTCGACCACTGATTCCTGATTTACAAGGATTTTTCCCGACAAATACTTGAACGGCATGGGTAGATTTCCTCGTCGCTTCTGGATATTTCCGATTGACTTCGGATTTATGGCGATATCTTACTTTCTCGCCCACTTGATACGCTACGAAGACTTGCGATTTTTGGAAGATACTTCTTGGTTTTTTTCCTGTATGGGGATAGTGCTTGGTACGAGGTCTTTGGTATTTTTAGTCTCGGGCATTTATAGATCACTTTGGTCTTATGCTTCTCTTCACGACTTGCTTGAGATCATCAAAACAACTCTTCTTTCCTCTCTCCTAGCGACCATTGCTCTTTTGTTTTACAATAGGTTTTATCTTTTTTCTAGGATGGTGCCCGTCTTAGATACTCTGATTCTTTTGAGCTTCCTATGCATGCGAAGTTTGTTTTGGCGAATGGTTCGAGAGAAAATCTTCCATATCAGACCCCGAGATGGAATCCCAGTTCTACTCGTTGGCGCAGGCAATTTGGGTGCCACTTTCCTATCTGAAATTCGGCGTCACCCGGAACTCAATTTTAATCCAGTTGGTTTTGTAGATGAAAACGAAAAGAAGATTGGAGGCTATATCCAGGGCATACCTATCTTGGGAACAAGCTACGAAGTGGAATCTATTCTTTTGAACCACCAAATTAAAAAGGTCATCATGACAGCCAACCAACCGGATGGGCGGGTTGTGAGTCACCTAAAGTCTGTTTGCGATAAGGCCCAAATAGAATTTCGAATTCTTCCGCCCCTAGGTGATTTTGTTATCGAAACTCCCAAAATCACACAACTGAGAGAAGTGGAAGTGGAAGACTTACTGGGGAGACCAACAGTGGAATTAGAAGTGCAGTCCATTGAATCCTACCTCAAAGATCGCACGATTCTTGTCACTGGAGCGGGTGGATCCATAGGTTCAGAAATCTGCAGGCAAATTGCCAAGTTCGGACCTAAGTCTTTGGTTTTACTCGATTCCGCTGAGACTCCGTTATACGAAATTGAGTACGAACTCAAGAAGCAGCTGGCTAACCAACAGATTTCCTTTCATCCAGTCATTGCTGACGTCAAAAATCTTTCCCGGATATCCTCTGTTTTCGAAATCTACCAACCAACAGTCGTTTTTCATTCTGCCGCCTACAAGCATGTCCCCATGATGGAGATAAATCCTTGTGAGGCGGTTCTCAACAATGTACTCGGCACAAAAAATGTCTCAGACGTTTCCAGACTTTCAGGTGTAGAACGATTTGTATTGATTTCAACTGATAAGGCGGTAAACCCAGTCAATGTCATGGGAGCCTCCAAGAGAGCTGCAGAGCTTTACTTGCAGCACATTTCACAAAACTCTAGAACGAAATTTATTACAGTGAGGTTCGGAAATGTTTTAGGTTCCAATGGTTCTGTGATTCCTAGATTTAGAGACCAAATCAAAAGGGGTGGACCAGTTACTGTGACACATCCCGATGTGATCCGTTACTTTATGACGATTTCAGAGGCCTCACAATTGGTTTTGCAAGCAGGTTCCATGGGAGAACATGGCGAAATTTTTATCTTAGATATGGGAGAACCTGTCAAAATTTTGAACCTAGCTGAAGAGATGATTCGTCTCTCCGGGTTCGCACCTTACGAACAGATTCGGATAGAGTTCTCCGGTTTGAGACCTGGAGAAAAGTTATTTGAAGAGCTTATGCTAGACCAGGAGGGCATAAAAAAGACTCACCACCCTAAAATACGGATTGCGGCTCCCTTAGAAAATTCCAATCTCCTACTTTTTCAAAGTAAGATCAATAAGCTCTTTTCATTGGCAAAATCAGGGAAAGATTCCGAGATTTTTCATGCATTCAAAGATTTGGTTCCAGAATACAAGATGCACGAAGAATATCTGAACTGGGAAGCCAAAAGATCAAGATAATGATGCTCTCTCCAGAAGAATTAGATAATTTGCGTTCCTACAAACGGATGTTATTCGATTTGTATTGGGAAAAGTTTGGTGTATTTTATCTACAAGCTATGCCGCATCCCAATTTGGAAATCGGGAAGCGTGGGCTTTTAGGAGATGAAGTCGAAGAAGGAATAGTGTTGGTATTTGGAGATAAGGCGGTAAGAGGATTAAATAGCCAAAAGGAATACTTATTCGCTGAACTACAATTTGGTTCTAGATGGGAAGAAGCAATTATTCCTTGGGATTCGGTTTCGAGATATTTTGACAAATCTCAATATTCTCTAACACAAGTGAAGTACATCTCCGATTTTGAGCTTCCACCATCCTCCAAACAGGGACACAACTCTAATCTGAAATCAGTTCCGATGGATAACACTGGTGGCAAAGTAATCAAAGTAGACTTTGGTGGGAAAGGCTCTAAATGAAGTTTCGTATTTTTACTCGAGGAGATGTAGATGGTTTCTTCGGACTAATGTTAGACAACTTGATACAGATTTTGGTGTTGAGTGGACTTTGCATTGGCCTCGGGGGAATGAGCCCCGAATTTTTAGCAACACGAGTTCTCCCTGGCGTAGCAATATCACTTCTATTTGGAAATATTCTTTATGCCCTTCAAGCCTTTCGCTTGGCAAAATCGAGTAGTAGAGAGGATGTTACTGCACTACCTTATGGAATCAATACAGTAAGTCTTTTTGCTTTTTTCTTTTTTGTCATATTTCCTATTTATAAGGCAACTGGTGATTCAATAGCTGCTTGGAAAGTAGGACTGCTAGCATCATTTACTTCAGGTTTGATTGAAATCGCTGGTTCCTTTGTTGCAGATAAGATTCGGAAAAATACTCCCAGGGCTGCTTTGCTCTCGGCTCTTGCAGGCATTGCGATAACTTTTATATCAATGGATTTTCTTGTCCGAACTTTTCAGAATCCCATGGTTGCTTTCCTCCCGTTCTCCGTCTTACTCTTGCAATATTTCGGTAAATTCCAATTTCCCTTCCATATCCCTGGAGGGCTAATTTCTATTGCTTTGGGAATCTTTTTGGCCTATGTAACCCCCTATTTTGGCTTTCCAGACATTACCAAACCCTTCCCTTCGTGGGATTTTCATCTTTATTTGCCTCTCCCTGCCCTCCAAGAGCTTTGGGAAACGCTCTCTTACGCCAACTTTCTGGCCTATTTTGCCGTGATTTTCCCCATGGGAATTTTTAATGTTATCGGTTCTTTACAAAATATAGAGTCTGCGGAAGCCTCGGGTGATAGTTACTCTACTCGTAATTCATTGTTAATCAATGGATCTGGCACCTTGTTAGGTGCTTTTTTTGGTTCTCCTTTCCCAACGACCATCTACATCGGACATCCTGGCTGGAAAGCCTTGGGAGCAAAGCATGGTTATTCTATTCTAAATGGCTTGTTTATTACGGGAGTTATACTTTTGGGAGGGGTTTCTATTCTAGAAAGCTTAATTCCGATTGAAGCAGGTATGGGGATTGTGCTTTGGATAGGAATCGTCATTGCCGCGCAGTGCTTTCAATCTGTCCCAAGTCACCACGCCCCTGCTGTTGTAGTTGGGCTACTTCCTGCCCTGGCGGGCTGGGCGGTCTTATTGCTTCAAAATGCATTCAATTACCTCCAAGGCGATCTTTCCCAAGTGGATTTGAACGCTCCCCTTTTTCCCTATCCCCTAGGCGGAATCCTAGCGCTTTCTCAAGGATTCTTGGTATCTAGCATGGTTTGGGCTTCGATCGTTGTCCAGATATTGGACTCCCAGTGGCGAGGTGCCGGAATTTGGGCATTGGTTGGCGCTTTGCTTTCCCTTTTTGGTTGCCTACACTCCTTTTCCCTAATTGGCAATTCTGTCCAAGGTTCTTTTTCCTTCCCAGGAAATCTCAACTTTGTTTGGAGTTATCTCCTCCTTTCGGTGTTCTTTTTTCTTGTTTCTCTATCTTCAAGAAAAGTCTCGACTGGTCCCGTCTAAGTAGTAGATTATCCACGAATAGCAAGGAGTACAATCCATGACCTGGATCAAAAGAATTGGATTCTTTATCTTAACCAACTTCCTCATTATGATCACCATTTCGGTGGCAACTAGCGTCCTAGCGGCACTTGGTTTGCATGAGATTGCCGGAATACAATCTCATTTGGTGGTTTACTGCCTCATTTGGGGTATGGCTGGTTCTTTCCTATCCCTGTTGCTTTCCAAGTTTATGGCAAAGTCCATGATGGGAGTAAAAGTGATCGATCCCAGCAGGGCGAGTGGCTACGAGAGGGAACTTGTTGAAATCGTTTCTCGTTTCGCTAAAAAAGCGAAGTTGCCAATGCCAGAAGTTGGTATCTACGAAAGCCCAGAAGTGAATGCTTTTGCCACGGGACCCTCCAAAAGTTCCTCTTTGGTGGCAGTCTCAACGGGACTCTTGAATCGAATGAACCAGACGGAAGTAGAAGGTGTAGTTGCTCATGAGATTTCACATATAGCTAATGGAGATATGGTCACTCTCACATTGATTCAGGGAATAGTGAACTCTCTATCTATGCTACTTAGCCGACTGATTGCATCTGTGTTAGCTAGCAATGTCAAAGAAGAGATGCAGATGGTGGTCAGATTCACCGTCACCATTGCCTTAGATATATTGTTCACTCTACTCGGTTCCATAGCAGTCGCTTACTTCTCTAGAATGCGAGAATTTAGAGCTGATACGGGAGGAGCAACTCTGGCGGGAAAGGCCTCTATGATCGCCGCTCTTGAGAACTTGAAACGACTAACAAATGAGCCAGAGGACGAACGAGGTGAAGCTTTCGCCTCTTTCAAAATATCATCCAAAAAAGGAGGGTTTATATCTCTGTTCGCTACTCATCCCTCCCTTGAGGATCGAATTGGAGCTTTGAGAAAGGCCCGAATTCTTTAATGTCTATCGTCAAATCCAAGATAAGAACTATCCCAGACTACCCAAAGCCTGGGATACTTTTTCGGGACATTACATCTCTATTGATCGACCCCGAGGGTTTTCGGCTGACCATAGGTAGTTTTGTAGAAAGGTATCAATCTGTAGGATTGCAAAAAATTGCCTCAGTGGAGGCTAGAGGTTTTATCACTGGGGCCGCTCTCGCCTTTCAACTGGGAGTCGGTTTTGTTCCAATTCGCAAAAAAGGCAAGCTCCCAGGAGAAACCGTGCGAGCCAGTTATGATTTGGAATACGGAACAGATGAAGTTGAAGTCCACAAAGATTCGATTTTACCAGGTGAAAGGGTGTTGGTGATGGACGATTTGGTCGCTACGGGTGGTACTTTAGAGGCATCTATCCAGTTGGTTAGAACCCTCCAAGGGGAAGTTTATGAATGCGCTACAATCATCGATCTTCCTGACCTAGGTGGATCCAAAAAAATCAAAGACAAGTATGGGGTGAGTGTTTACTCCATTTGTCAATTTGAGGGTCATTGACTCGAAGGTAGTTCTCGATTTTTTATTAGTTCTTTGTCAATACGTATCATAACTTCATTCCCCAAAAAATTCCACCGAACTTGGAATAGTTTTTTCAAAATGTGAATTCCCCTGCCAGAAGGAACAACCTTTCTTTCTGGCAATAGCGGGTTCGGTATTGTCTTAGGGTCAAATCCTTTCCCTTGGTCCGATACATATACATCTATGAACTTTTGGGATTCAAAAACATGAACAGTGATTTGATCGTTTCCTCTTTTGCCTCCATGCTCCAATGCATTGTCCAAAGTTTCATCTACCATGATCTGGTACCAAAAGGAATCCATGAGCTCTTTCCAGTTTTGAGTCTCATACAGATCCCATAGGCTTTTTTTAAGAAACCTAGTTCCCTCAACATTTGCCATCGACCAGGTACTCAAAACCATCTTTGGGTATTCCACCAGATAAGATAGGGGATGGTCCAAATAGTAATCAGAAAATGTGAAGTGGGCCAAAAAGGCAAAGAAGCAATAGAAAAGTAGCAGATCATAGAAATAGACAATTCTAAGGCTGTTTTTACTGAAGATGGAATCATTACCATAAAGAAAGATACTAAACCAAAAGACAAAGGAAAGGATTACTCCAGCGTAACAAGTTTTTATAAATACATCCAAAGCTGGGAAACTGTATTCTAGTTTAAAAGTTACTAAATAACAAAACAAACCAAAAATCAGGAACTGAAATACTTCTAGAAAAACATTCAATTTTGACTGTATAGGAATGGAGAGATCAGGCTTGAAGACAACCAAAAAAGCTGCGGTCATGAAAGCCCCACCCAAAGCCGCACTAGCCGCTACAGTAAGATATGTTAGATTCCGAAAAAAAGTTGGGAAATACAGGCCGAAGACAACGATGCTACTTGCCAAAACCAAACTGAAAAGGTGGGGTACCACTGCCTGATTTGCGAGCAAATCGGGAAAAAAGAATGTATCAATGAGAAGCATCCCATTCCCTAGAAAAAACAACATTACCATGGCAAAAAAGCTAACTTTCATCCCAGACCGAGGCCTCTTGCGTATCCCGACAAAAGCACTAAATCCAGAAAAAACAAACACGGAAGAAATCAGAATCGTCTCCCATTTTTGCCACATAAGCACAAAATTTATCTTTCTCTTTGGATTTGTCATCTTATTTTTTACTGATAAGCTTTTGGGAGCGGGAATAGATGAACTTCGTCAAGCAGTCGTTCAAATTCGTGTTTACCAACAAGCAAAGGATTCTTACTCTCCTTGGGTCCGAGGTCCCGTGTCTGCCTCTTCCGGTAGCGGCTTTTTGATTTCTGGCAATCGGATATTGACAAATGCGCATGTAGTTTCCCAAGCCAAGTTCTTGGAGGGCCAAAGGGGCAATCAATCCGATTGGTTCGAATTAGAAATAGAGGCGATCGCCCACGATTGCGACTTAGCCATTCTAAAAGCAAAAAAGAAAGATTTCTACACTGGAGCAAATCCACTGGAATTGGCCACCCAGTTGCCAGAATTGGGCAGTCCAGTACAAGTCATTGGATATCCCATCGGTGGTTCCAAAGTTTCCATAAGTAGAGGAGTTGTTTCCAGAATAGAACAGTCTGTGTATGCTCATTCTCAAGTGGACAGTCACCTTGTGATTCAAGTGGATGCCGCCATCAATCCAGGCAATTCAGGGGGTCCTGCCATCCAGGATGGACAGGTCATCGGTGTGGCTTTCCAAGCGGCAACCAAAGGTGAGAACATAGGTTACATCATTCCAATACCAGTAGTGGAAAGGTTTTTAAAAGATCTTGAAGACGGTATCTATGATGGCTATGTGGAACTGGGAATAAGATTCCATAACTCGTATTCAACGAGCGAAAGGGAATTTTTTGGAATCCCTTTGGATTTAAGTGGAGTATATGTTAGGTCAATATTGCCAGAAAGTAGTGCTTCTGGATTTTTAGAGCTGAATGACTTTTTACTCAGTATAGATGGTTACACAATAGCCAATAATGGTACGGTAACGTATGACGATAAGAATAGAGTAGAATTTGTTGAGCTTGTTGACCAAAAATTTCAAGATGATCCAATAGTGTTTATACTCCTAAGGAAGGGCAAGAAGATGGAAGTCCGATTCCCTGCAAAGAAACTCATATCTATGGAATACCATAGAAACCAATATGGCAAAGATTTCGAGTCGGTTGTTATCGGTGGTTTGGTATTCCAAGCTTTGAATAGAGACTTATTAGAAAGCTGGGGTAAAGTTGGACAAACTCAAGGAGGTAGTCTTTTCCTTTATCATTTTCAAAATCAGATGGAAAGCTATGAAAGTAAAAAAGAGATCTTAGTTCTCTATCGCAAGCTCTCACACCCCATCAATCAGGCTCAAGACTATTACCTGAATCAAATTTTAGAGTCTGTAAATGGAAAAAAAATCTCAAATCTTCGGGAATTGAAAGATGAGATTGCATCCAATAAATCGAACTACCTTGTCCTTCGATTTCTCAATCTTCCCCTCCCCTTAGTATTCTCTACAAAGGAGCTCCTAACAGCCGAACCAGAAATCATAAAAAGTTACAAACTATCGCCATGAGAATCCTATTTTTAATTTCTATTTCGCTATTTTTCGTCTGGTCATCCTCGGAAGCACAATCAATTGTTTTGGTTCGCTCCACAGTTCAGTATCCTAATTTTCTTCAACCTTGGAGAGTCAAGAACCCTGAGAATAGATCTTCTTACGGAATATACTTAGGAAACCAAACGATACTCTGTCCAGCACCTACACTGTACTATGCTACAACTTTTGAAGTGAAAATTCCAAATTCACTGAAGACGTATTCGGGTAAAATTTTAAAACTCGATTCCGATTTGGGTCTTGCTTTGGTTCAGATCCAAGAAATGGATTTCGGAAAGTCACTTATTCCTATTTCCTTCGGTAAGGACTTTTTTCTACCGCAAACAGTCATAATTGAGGAATACACAGAGAATCCAACCTCAATTACCAAGAAGGGCGAAGTTTCCAAATTGGAGGTAGATACATATACCAATGGCTATACGGAATTGCCATATGCAGAATTGCAGTCAAATGAAAAATTAGAAGGAATAGGAGAGCTTGTATTAGATGCCAATTCCAAATTGCCGCAAGGGATATTGATATCATTCAAAGATTCACAAAATTTAGGTAAGATTGTTCCCAACTTCCAAATCAAAAAATTTCTCGAATGCGACAAAAGCAATGAATGCTTTCCCAATAAGGGATTTCGTTATAGACCACTATTGGATAAATCTTCTAGAGAATTCTACTTGGCTAGAAAAGAAGAACAAGGTGTTTCTGTGGCTGAGGTAATTAGGTTTGGAGCAGCTGATGGTATGCTTAAAACCGAAGATATTATTCTTGAAATTTCAGGTTACAAAGTAGATCCTAAAGGCAATTTCCTCCATCCCAAATTCGGAAAGCTATCCATCAATTATCTATTTCATTCGGGTCATGAGTTGAATCTTGGATCTAACTTCCCCATAAAAATACTGAGAGACAAACGAATCATAACATTAAATTTCCAGAGTCGAGCCATTTCAGATAGTTCGATCCGCATTCCCCATGGAAATACTAGAAACGCTAAGCCAAAAGCTTTAGTTGTAGGAGGTGCTGTTTTCTTAGAATTATCTGAACAGATGTTAAGTGAGTTTGGCAATCAATGGAGAAGCAGAGTGGATAAAAAGTTTCTTTATTGGAATGATTTTCATAAATATTCTAGTTCAAGTGAGGACGGAAAAATTATAATTCTAACCCAAGTTTTCCCAATCAGTTCCAACAAGGCTTACCATTCCTATTCTCAATTAAAACTCAATACGATCAATGACAAGGGTTGCAAAAATCTGGAAGAATGTAAGACTCTCGTCAATTCCATCATAGAGAAAGAAGAATTCTTGATATTTCAGTTCGAAGATGGGCATCTTATGGTTTTTAAGACTAAGGAATTGTCAAAGATTGAAACTGAAATTTTTGAACAATTCGGAGTTCCTAGTAAAATTTAGGAAAGTTGGAACTCCAAAGCTCTACTAAATATCAGAACTCTGAACAAGTATAGCAAAAGAATTGCGAATAAACTTAAGCCTAGAATATCAATTCGGAGTTTCGAATCACTATTTTTTGCTAAAATAATTGCCAGAGTGGTGTACAAAAACATTCTAGAAACATTGTCATAAACAGACCAATAATAAAAGTAACCTGCCATTGCTATTAATAACAAACTCAAGGCATAAGCTAACTTCCATTCTACTCCTTTCTTCCAATTCCCTAATATCAATGTAACAAATGACAAAACAAAAAACAACACTAATGGAAATCTAGATCCACTCTTGACCAATTCTCTGGAGGAAATTGTTTCTCTCGAAAAGTCAGTCCAAAAATTAGCCAGATACTTACCAATACCTTCCATTGGAATAATAAAATCCATGAGTCTACCAGCTCGCCAGTTTGGAAATTTTTGAGCCAGGTAAATTTGCCAAATTAAAAAAGCACCTAAGGTAGATAGTATCAGAATCGCATGATTGAATCTACGATAGTACAGCGCTCGCAAACCCAAAGGAAAAATAAAAAAGACTGCTGGCTCTTTCGTTATCATTAGAATATTTCCTAGAAATAAAAACAAAAGCCATTTCTGTTTATGGAATGCCCAAATAGATAAGATTACTAGTGAAGCTACAATTGAATCACTAACCAAAACAGCATACGAATTCAGAGAAAAAGGATTAAAAAGATAAAGGAATGAAAGCGCTTTGTTCTCAGGAGATAGCAATTCTCTTAGGGCAAAGAAAGATAAAAAGAACAAAAATACATTCCAAAAATACATTCCAAAAATACTTCCCCATGGGCCAAAAAAACCAAAGATAGAAATTAAAAGTGGATAACCTATTCTTGGCGCCCTATATGATTCATCAAAACCATTTGGCCAATTCGAATCGCCACGTGTGATTGTTCTACTATAGTAATAGAATATTTGTCCATCATATCCTGCTCCTAGATCTCCTTCCCTACCTTGAAAAAGAATCGCATTCTTAGGGGTTTCTTCCCAATTTTTAAATGCAAATTCTTTTCCAAAACCAACCATTGATGATGGGTTCCAGTCATATTTTTTCCAAATACCAAAAGTGGTCACTGCCCAAATCAAACATGCCAATAGGAAAAATATTTTCAGTTGTTTCTCAAAAATTTGAGCTAATAGATTATTCATTTTTTTTCTCTAAAACTTTTTTTAATTCAATAGTTAATTTTTCAGCACCATAATATGTTAAATGATGCGGATCTAAAAATTGATTTGTATCTGGTATTTGGTTAGTCCAATCTATAAATTCAATTCCAAAAGGTTCTGTTTGACTTCTGAGGTAATCCACAAAGTTCTTATACCAAGTCGTATGGAGATAAAATTCCGTCTCGATAGGATTATCAGGACTGAGTATCAAAATTACTCTAATTTTTTTTGCAGACAAAGACCTAACAAAAGATATGCCCTTTTCGAGCTCATAATTTGAGGAAAAGTTGACTTCAGGCAATGCCATTTTCCTATCTCGAATAACATTCATTCGTAATAACGGATATTTTTCATATCGGTCCTTTTCAAATCTTAAAAAATAGTCTTCTCTATATTCTACTTTTGACATTTTTTCAAGCCTTGCATCTTCCCAATATGGCTTTCGATTAGAAGACCCTTGAGTCTTAGACCTACAGAAAAAATGCGAAAGTCTAGGACCATACTCTCCTTTGATTCCTTGAGGAAATGAATCGTTACCCTTGGTAGATTTCAAGTTCAATGGTTCAATTGCTAATTCAAACTTTTCTGTCTCGTAGGGAAGGATTTCCGGGAAAACTTCTACTATTGGGGTCCAACCTTTGGGTAAATCTACCACCTTATCTATGTTTTTTTGAGGTATTTTGATTCTAATTTGTTCTCCATCTTCTGAATATATATCCGAATTTTTTAGAGATCGATCTTCGCAATTCAAATTAGCAGATATCCTCAAATACCCCTTTTTCCAAATCCCTTCTTTTGGTATTGGTCCTAAGTAGGTTTCAAAACTATGTCTTCGATCTTCCTTTAATACTTCTTCGATCGTATCCAAAAAGAATGGTCTATATCTATTACCAAGTAAGATGGACTTGGAAATCAGACTTAAAATACTCTTTTTTGAAATTCTATTCCAATGATCTTTTAGAAAAGAAAGAGGATATATTACTTTAGCAGGATATCTATTAGCAAAGTCTTCGTAGTAGTTTTTCTCAAAAAAAGTAGTTCTCCCTTCAATTATTGGAAAGTATTCCCATTGCATATCAGCTATATTAAAGAAATATACCACTGTATCAGGCTTATTCTCTAAAATTTTGTCTAAATAATATATTGTATCTGACGGAGCCATAGCTACGTGAGCAAAAAATCTAGATTGTAAATTCTCATTTTGAGAATTGAGTATATCAGGCAATGCAGAATATAGGGCGACAGAGCTTCCAACTATCAGAACGTTATTTTTACCTTGCGTTGCTTCTACTTGTCTAGTTTCTTTTAAAAATGTAAACCAAGGACCCTCTCCCCATTCGTAGGGATTTTTAAGACGCCAAAATAACAAATCAAATATTAGGCGATCCAAGGCAAATACCACTAAAAGCACGCCCAGTGATACAATTAGAATTCTAACCTTTATGGATATTTGGGAGAAATTTTCCATTTTCTAAAAAGAAGCTTTTTAGCAAATTTGATTGCTAATTTTAAAACTTTGCTGTTGAATGAACTATTTGAAAAAGTATACTGTATTGGTATCTCCTTGATGCTACCCCCAGCTTTTGCAACTATCGAGAGTGCCTCCATATGAAAATCAAAAGCAATCGATTCGAGAGGATATTCAGCGATAATTTTCACAAATTTTTTATCATATCTTCTGTATCCGGAAGTACAATCTTCTATGGCAAGTCCCTTCCAATCCCATATACCTTGACTTAAGCAATAATTTAGAACAATACTGGCAATTTTTGAGATAGCTCGGCGATACCCTGGAACTCCAATTTTTTGTTTCCTTGAACCAACAACTAAATCAAATTCACCAGCTTCCAAAAAATGAGGTATCACTTGGGGATCATGAGACAATCCAGCGTCCATAGTAATTACACATTCATAGTTTCTCTCAACGGCATACCGAAATCCATCTTGAATACCTCGAGGTATATGGGTATTGGTTTCATGCCTTATGATATGGATTCGATCTTTGAATTCCTCTTTAAGTTTAGCTAAAATTTTAGGAGTCTCATCCTTAGATGCATCATCCGTAACGGAAACATCGCAATAAAGGATAGTCTTTCGAATGACTTCCTCAATCGTCTCAGATTCATTATAAGCTGGAATAACAACCAAAGCACTTTTCATGATTTTGGAATTTGAAATACCTTTTCATGCGCTGCAATCCACTTCAACAGCCTAGTGACACCCTCTTTTGGGGAAACCTTAGGCTCAAAACCAAACTTCTTAGCCTGAGAGATATCACAAACGAAGTATCTCATATCACCTGGTCTTTCTGCTTCAAATAGAATCTCTTGCTTCTTTCCTAAAATTTCCCCAATAAGTGCTATGCACTCTAAGAGCGATATTTTGGTTGCACTTGATCCTCCGATATTGTAAACCCCTGGAATTGGGTTCTCATAGAACGCTAAATAGGAATTGGCTCCATCACTCGCATGAAGAATATCTCTTGTTTGCTTCCCAGTTCCAAAGATTCTCAAAGGCAATCCAAAATGAGAACGAATGGCAAAATTCGCCACCCAACCATGGTCCTCGCCTCCAAATTGCCTCTCTCCATAAATCCCTGTAAAACGAAAAGTACCGGCTTTGACACCATACATATCAGTATAGGCTCTAACATAATGTTCCGCACTCATCTTACTAGCATGTAACGGAGAGATCTCTCCTATCATTACAGGATGCTCCTCAGAAATTTCTACAGGATTTCTGACGTAACTTGAAGTTGATTCGCTTAGGCTATTATTTATAGAATTACCGTAGACATGAATTGAGGAAGTATTCACGACAGGAATTTTTCTTTTCCTTGCCACCTCTAGAACATTAAATGTTCCCACAACATTGGTTGAAAGATCCAACTCTGGATCCTCCCATGATATTGTCATCGCAGGCTGAGCGGCAGTATGCACAATGTAGTCACAATTCTCAGTACGGTCCAACAAATGTTCCAAATTCCGTATGTCTCCTTTGACCATAGTTACGCCCAAATCTTTGAGATAATTCCAATTGTGATCACGAGTTTCTTCCGTTCCATACCCAGTTCTTTTCAATTCGTACTTTGTCATGCTGTCATAACTAACAACATCCCAACTCTTTTTCCGAAAGGTTTCACATACATGAGAACCTAAGAAACCACATCCACCAGTAACAATAACTTTCTTTGCCATAAATCCTCTTTTATAATTTTTTCTTTATAATTAAAATCAGTACTTTGTAAATTTCATAAATCATTCTAAAAATCCCATAATGTTTTTGTTCCACAGGACGAAAATATGAAACTGGAATCTCTATGCATCGCATGTGAGACCTAACCATTTCAATCATTAATTCAGCAATAATAGAATCGCCTGACTCTTTGAGTTGGTCCATTATTTTATAATATGCTTCTTTCCAAATTGCGAAGTATAAACAACTAGCATCTGTAAATCGAGGCTCCCTCCCCCACCAAAAAATTTCTATCAATTTCCCCATAATGAGGTTTGCTAGTCTAACAAATCCTAGTAGATTCGATCCTTGCTCGATCATTTGTCTAGTAGTTCGAGTCCCAATTACCATATCAGAATCTTTGAGATACTCCATGAGCTTCAAATAATCTTTGGATCGAAAGGATGCAGTAGGAGAAACGACCAAAACAATATCTCCTGAGCATGATTCAATTCCCTTCCGAATTTGCGCACCTAAACCTCTGTCTGAACTATCTATGACTTTTGCGCCCTCTTTGATTGCTAAAATTCTCGTTTGATCTTGGCTTTGACCCAAAACTACTAGCATTTCCTTTGTCTTATTCTTAAAATCCACAAGAACATCCGAAATGCTTTTCTCATTATTTTCGGATGGAACAACCAAACTAACATCAAACTTGAGAAACTGATCATGTCGTATCTCATAGACTGCTTGGTGGTAATCTTGCATGGAATTGATATTGAAATATGTACAATTTACGAAAGTGGCATATACTTTTCCAGTGGATGCCTTTGCCATGTTGTCTATGACATCTGTGATTTCAACAATGCCAGATCTCGTAGATTTTTCTGTTATGTGAAAAAATTTGAAGTATTCCTTTGTGAATAAGTAACTACCTAAACCCAATATTTGATTTGGGGGATTGGAAGGTTTTTCTATTAGATTTGTGATCTGATCTCCAACTAATTCTACGGAATAGTTCTTTCGAATACGAGATAGCAAATTGGTCTGAACCACACCAATAGAGGCGGCAAGATTAGGGTAATTCTCCCATGTTTTGAGGAATTTGTCATGTTCCGTTTTGTAATAGAACTCATCTCCTAAAATTGTAATAAAGGGTTCGTTTATTTTATCTTCGAGGCTTGCTACATCTGCTGCCAGACCTTTTTCCGTCCAAAGAGAAGTCTCGAGTCGAATGCTTGGGATTTTTCGCTGGATGCTTACTACAGCTTCTGTCATCAATTCAGCAAGGTGACCGACCAAAATATAAATGACTTCGATCCCAAAAACATCCTGTAACAGACGTATGTTTCTTTCCAGAATCGTCATACCATCCAATTGGAAAAGAGGCTTTGGTATGAAATCTGTCCTGGGGTATGCCCTTGTGCCCTTGCCTGCGGCTGCAATGACACCTATTCTAAATGAAGACAAAGTAAATTAAAAAGATAAAAAAAATAGAATGGGGTCAATTAGAAAAGGCTCTCTTCCATAGGAAAAGACTACCTCTGTCTTTCTCTTGGATTTCTTTGATGGGGTTCCATTTGAGAGCTTTTCTATCCCAAACAAAGCTTGGAAGTTGGTCTTTGAGTCCAGTCAAGTAAAACCCCCAAAAAGAATCTCCTTCTTGGGTCTCCAGAAGAATGGCGATGGGTTCTTCGGCTTCAGGAATCCTCTGCTCAAAATTTACCCTTTCTCGCGTACCAGAAAGGTTTCTTTCGAGCTGGTGAGGAGATCCCAAAAAGGTAAGAATCCTATGATCGCAGTCAAATTGGCGCAAAAGTCCCCGTTTTTTTTTGAGGCTAGGTCCAGACCTGACCAAGCAGGTCTTGGGGTGCAAAACCGAGTCTATCCCTGCCTTTTCATAGTCTCCCGAGTAAATCCACTCTTCGTAGCCAAAATCCTTTTGGTAGAGCAATTCTTGGGCTAAAAATTTTCCCCTGCCTTCCTTTTCTTGTGAGAAAGAAATTCCCATGAGAAACCAGCCCCTTGGCATTAGGGATTTCTCCGAAAAATAGAGGCTTGGGTTGGGGTAGGCTCCTGAGAAGCAGACAAAAAAAACCACTACAAATCTTAAAAATAGTTTCAAAACATTCTGCCTTTACGTAGAATTAGAAGGAGTAGAAGTTCATGGCGAGAAAAAGAAAACTCTCTCATCTCACCTTATTTTTATTTTTTCTCCTACAATGCCAAGGTGTCCTTCCACCGAACAAATCCCAATCCCAAAATAATCTAATCCTCGGGCTCTTGGCCTTGAATACGGTAACAAACCAAGGAGATTGCGAGAAGGGCGGCGATCTCTACGCATTGAATGTGCAGACCTTGACAAGCTATTGTGTTCCGGTAGAGCTCGTGACAACCAGGCAAAAGTTCGAAGTCTACAAACAAAGGAATATATCGATAAACCTGGATTTGGTTGCCTTTGCGAATCAATTTGAAGATGTCATTTACCCAAAGGTCACAGCCGCATTCGGAGAGCCTCTTTCGCCCAATCCTAACAAAAAATTAGCAATCTTAGTTTTGGACATCCAGGATGGCGCAAGACCAGGCTCTTCCTTTGTGGCTGGCTACTTTGATCCAACCAATTACTTTCCTGAAAATAGTGACAATAAGCAAAGATCCAATTTCAGAGACATCTTGTATTTGGATGGGAAGGAACTGATCGAGAGCTTGAACCGTGACCCGCAAGCATTTTCCGCTACTGCTGCCCATGAATTCCAGCACCTCATTCGATTTCCGTACATGTGGAAGGTAAGAGCAACAGATGATCTCTGGGTGAATGAGGGAACAAGCGAGGTTGCAAGTGATATCGCTGGTTTTGGTCCTCAAAAGCTTCGCATCGACTGCTTTCGCGGAGCGGATTCGGTAAGGTGTCCGAATGGAGTTAACAATGTCTCCATGCTCAATTGGGGATCTACGGAATCCACAACCATACTCAAGCAATACGCTCTTTCCTATGTCTATATGCGGTACCTGTATGATATCTCTGGCAATACCGAATCCGAGCGCAATTCCTTCTTTCGCAAATCCTCCCAAGGTGGCTCCGATGGTCTACGAGCGAGCTTCGCAGGCAATCTGATGCGTGTGCTCTCCAC
>Ga0169931_10004435_pt1 | contig 21867 bp, 6 predicted proteins | sample Kivu_15m_20L_FD_129675 | JGI IMG/M metagenome (GOLD analysis project Ga0169931, IMG submission 129675) | Freshwater microbial communities from Lake Kivu, Western Province, Rwanda to study Microbial Dark Matter (Phase II) - Kivu_15m_20L... | ecosystem: Environmental > Aquatic > Freshwater > Lake ...
AAAAGTTTTACTGACAAAAAATGTAATCTAATCGTGCGCTGAATTAACATCATGAATGAGTATAATAGTAGATAAGATTTTGTAAGACAAATGTAATCTCAAAAAACTTTCTATCAGGAAGAAAGCAAGCAAAAGACACCATTTCAATAAGTGAATTCAAGCACTAAATATTAGCCAGTGGACTAATTGCAACCGTAAGATAATAAAATCACCGGCAAAGACTATGAAGAACTAGATAATGTGCTTAAAAACATTCTAGTCTATCCAAATTAAAATCTTAAATAAAAATACGTCCACTCAACACGACTTGGTGATCTTGATCTCAAAAAGTCATAAAAAAGCCTACAAAAAAATTCAGTGAATTCAGATCAAAAACCCTAAATATGCCCGAGCAGTCATCTACAAGTTCAAAAAGACTACATTCCAGTATGTACCGACATTTATAGCATCAAACATATAGGACCAGCGACTTTTCTTTTTTTTCATTCATTCAGGTATCTCAGCATACTTATTTGTGTTCTGCTGGTTCTTTACGGGATATATGCATTCACTACTAACATAGTAGCATCCTAACGCTTTAGTAGATAAAATGCATAGTACTTTTACAACACATCTAATCCCTAAAACTATACTCAGCTTACTCTCAAAATAGCACTAAGCGCTAAAATAGCCAATCCTACAGATTAAAATCGTCTTTTCTATTACATTCAGTGCTGGATTGGAGTGGGAGTTATCATCATATGGACTTTTCTTTTCATAGTTATCAGGTACATCGAAAATAAAGAAATAAAGTCCTACTACTAAGATTCAATCAATATATCTAATTACTCAGTCGTCATGGAAGACGTTCCTCTGGATATCACCAAATAGGAACTTCAGAGTGAGCTTAATACTTATTATCATGATCTTGTTAAAACTCCAAGCATTCCTTAGAGCTAGCTCTAGCCTTTTAATATTGTAAAAATAGATGTTGGAAAACCTTACTATTTGCAAAATGAGGCTCTATAAAACAAAGAAACATAGTAGCTGTAAGAATATATTGAAAAAACTAGAACAGAAATTATAGAAAATGTTGTAGAAGATAGACGTGACAATCCCAAATTTACTCTTCCGTAGGCGAGACGACAAGCTCTGTATAGAAAGTATGACTAAATTAGATAAAAAAAAGATAAATTATACAAATCGTAGGCTCAAAAGTTGACTGAAAAGATGTAGCTTTAGAAATAAGACTGCACTACTGATGCTTTTGTAACTCTCGATACGACAACTGCTACTAATTTGCTAGTGAAATATAATTAATTCAATCTGTACTCACGACTACGGGGATGCTGTGTGCGAGCAAATCGTTTCGTGCTTTCAAGAGGTGAAACAAAATATCCTATTAAGATACAAAGGGCTCCCTAACCATATGATATCCGATGGTAGAATATTGGAAGAGGTGATTGTTAAATCTACTGCAGAAAGCTGATAACCTATCCTATAACTTTAGTTTTGCTTGGTATAAGTTTTGCAACTGTTTATGGATTAAATAGGGCCCAGGATTAAAGAAAAGGTGATCAAGTTTTCAGTTTCGCTATATCAATTGTTATCGTGCTTATAAACGTGGTTCTAGGGCGTAATTTTATTATGATTTAGTTGTAATTAAGTACTTGACACTGTTTTAAAAGGAATACATCGAAGCTAATCGTCAAGCTAGTTTGGCAGTCAAATCAATTATAGCTTAGTCTATCAATACTATAGCTGTACCTGTTATTGTTTCTTTTTTTATCAAAAAAGCAGACAATAATTACTCAAGTATATACGCTACAGGTGGTCTGGCTCAGACAATATTTTTACTTGGCGTCCTTAACAGTTTTTTTCCTCCTTTCCTAGCTTTTCTCAACCCTGCTGGACTTATCACTATTATCAAAAGACGTATAAAATCTCGACCAAGTACTTTTTTTAAAATTTAGCGAGCAAACTATATCAAACTCAGAAATAATACAACTAACTCCACCAAGGATTCGAGTTTGAAATTGGATATGAGTACATTTATGCAGTCAATTCTTTTCTTTTTGCTTGTTACTTCATTTCTTTACAGCCGATTGTAAGCGCCTTTGCTCTGCTTGGAAACTTTCTAATGTACTGGGCTCAAAAATATAATCTTTTCAATCGCTATCGTCGGCCGAGTCCTTCCAGCGATTTTATTAACAAAGCAGTATATCAAATGGTATGTTTGGGGCCACTATTATTTAGTCTTGGTAAAATCACTTGGTCTAACCTTGATCTTATTTCTGGCTAGCCTTAAAGAAATCCATACAATCCACTTGTACCTAATCTTATCTCTATAGGCTTTTCGATATTTTTGTTACTTTTTCCTTTAAACGAAATTATGGTGGGATGCTGCTTTGAATCATGGGGCAGTAAAAAATATTACTACAGAGACCAGTGGAAAGATTTTCCAAGCTAATATGATCGATTAAATCCTATAACAAGTTAGTAGGCGTATAGAAATTACAGATCATTGCTTAAAGAGGATTAAAAATAATTGAAAAAAGCAAGTGAGGAACTTTAAAAAAGACAATTACTAGCTTCTTAACCATAAAATATTTAGCCGTCTTATTGCTAATGATGATTATATGAATTATTCATAAGTTTTACATTCTTTATTAGTTTTAAACATTGTTTCTTAAAAATATTTTTTAAAAGGAAAGTTATAGTTTTTTTGTAAAAAAATTATTTAATTGACAACATTTCAAGTAATGACCTTTATCTAAAGTAAAAGCTTAATAAGCATTTAACTATATAGTTTTTCATATTTTGATATATTCTTTATTTGAATTTGATACATTTTATGATAGTTTTTTATATGATTAGTTATGAATAATTTCTGATTTGTATTATTTTTAGCAGACACTAATGATCGGAAGATACGCTCTAAGACTCAGCAATAAGGTCAGAAAATGTGTATTTTGGTTTAGCTCTTAACTAGACGCCCCTCGGTAGCAGATGGAGTACGACGTCGTGATAGTCGGGGCAGGGGTAGCTGGACTATCAACAGCTATTCGTTTAAAACAAAAAGAAAAATAAACAAATAGACCGATTTCTGTGTGTGTAATCGAGAAAGGCACCGAAGTAGGTGATCACATTTTGAGTGGCAACTGTTTTTAACCCCGTGGGTTCGACTAGTTATTCCCAGGATGGCGGACTTGGAAGTAAAACAGACCGCCAATCGATACGGCAGTGACCTCTGATAACTTCTACTTTTTGCAAAATGAGAAAAAATCAATAAAAATTCCATCTATTTTGTTTCCCAAAACAATCGATAATCATGGAAATTACATCATTTCTCTCAGCAAACTCACTAGCTGGATGGGTGAACAGGCCGGAGATATGGGCGTAGACATTTTCACTGGGACTCCAGGCGCGTAAGTTCTCTATGCTGAAGATGGAAGCGTTCGTGGAGTAGCAACTAAAGACTTCGGAATCAGCAAAGAGGGCAAACCAAGAGACAACTTTGTACGGGGAATCTAGCTTTTAGCCAAACAAACTGTGTTTTCCTAGGGAGCTAGAGGATCTCTAAGCGAAAAAGTGATCGAAAAGTTCAATCTGAGGGACAAAAGTGATCCTCAGATATACAGCATCGGTCTTAAGGAAGTCTGGTAAGTTGAAGAAAATCATAAGTTGTTCCAACCTGGCTATGTTCAGCATTCTGTCGGTTGGCCAGTACCAACAGACACCTACGCAGGATCTTTTATGTATCACATGAAACCGAATTTAATTCTTGTCGGATTGGTGGTAGGACTCAACTATCAAAATCCTTACTTAAACCCATACTAAGAGTTTCAGCAGTTTAAAACTCATCCTCAGATTAGAAAATATCTGGAAGGAGGAAGATGCATTTCGTATGGAGCTAGAGCCTTGAGTACCGGAGGATACTTTTCACTTCCTAAATTAGCTTTTCCGGGAGGAGTCTTGGTAGGATGCAGTGCTGGTTTTATGAATGTGCTGAAAATAAAAGGTTCTCATACTGCAATCAAATCAGGACTCGAAGCAGGCAATGCTATTTTTCAGCATTTGACTGAGTTTTAAAATGAATCATAAAAAACAGTAGCAAGTTATCAGAAAAATATGTAGACATCATGGGTGTGGGATGAACTTCATTCCGCAAGAAACATCAAAGGATCTTTTAAAAATATGTATACAGGACTATTATACGGCGGCTTGTATAAATTTTTAGGGGGAAAAGAGCCTTTTGATTTGAGAAGCAAGATCAAGGATAGTGATCAAATCAAACCTACTCGAGATCACAAAGTAAAAAAATCTTAATTCAGCCTATAGAATATCCCAAGCACGATCGAAAATTAACCTTTGACTTACTAGATAACTTGAGTCGATCAGGAACAAACCACGACCATGATCAACCAAGTCATTTAGTGGTAAAACCCGGAATGTCAGCTTCTCCCTTAAAAAGTCTCAAATAGTTCAGTGGAATAGAAGAAAAGTAAAACATCATGTATAAAGGTTTTGTCCGGCCAAAGTATATGAGTTTGTGGACGATGGCGCTGGTGGTAAAAAATTGCAAATAAACGCTCAAAACTGCTTACACTGCAAAACATGTTCAATAAAAATGGTAGATTAGTATATTGAATGGACTGTTCCTGAGGGAACCGGTGGACCTAAATAGTAAATTTTTCTTAAAGTAGCAATCTTATGTGATGAGATCAACTTAATTAACAATATAATCACCTAAGATGTTAAACTAAAAATCAATACTATTAAGTGACTGCCCAAGCATCGATGTTGTAATCTATCAAAGGAATCTGACCTTCATCTATCGTAATTTTTTGCTGGCTTACTATATATTTGAGATTCTTTTGTTTTTTACCTCTTTACGCAGCAGATCTAGTTAAAGGTCTTTTTATTGTTGCACTCAATTGTTTTCGTCTACCTTCAAGTCCTTTCAATGAGTAAAAACGATTCGAAGAAGAATCAGAAACTATATTTACCGATCTCTTTGAGAACCCTTTTTACTTCATTTTTTGTAAAATAGATACTCTGTTTAGATAAATGTTTACAGAGAGTTTGTCTGAGAATGGACTATTTTATTTTTATTATGAAAACTATTTTAATTGCTAACGAGCAAAGATTTTAAGTTACGATTTCTTTTATTGCTTTTAGGGGACTCAGTTTTAGCATAAACAGAATCATTTACAGAGCTTCCAACATTTTTTTGAGAAAAAATATTTTTATTATGATTTTTCTATGATGATATGTACTAAAGGCTTATATGTTAACGGCTGTTTCTTTAACTTTCTAAGCATTTAGGAAGCTACTGAGATATTTCTGTATTGATCTGGTTATATATAGAATCTATACAACTTTTTTTATTTCTATCAAAATATTGCTTATGATGTTCCTTTTTCAAACCGGTTTCTTGATTACAATCAGCTATAATGTAATTAAACGACAAAGGAATTCTAAATTTGATCGAGTTGACCATAAACTTTTATTAGTAAAGCTCTTTAATTTTGCTTGAAGCGTGTTTGCTGTTCATATAATATATATTTAGAACATGAAAATATATGTTAATCTTGTAAAAAAATTAGAAACTAATCTTTTTTGACATCGAAAATATCTACTTAAAATAGTACTATATTTAACTTAGCGAAATTAAAATATCATAATTTTTTTTTATGATTTAGTCAATTTATATGTTAGCCATGCAAATTATTTTAGAGTATTTATAAAGCTTAATCAGATCTATTCATATTATAAGTTTTCCATTTCTATTATTTAAACATGCAGATACCTACATAAGAAATACTAAAATACGTGAATCTCGTACGCGCGTATCCTAAGTATTATGTTCCCCTCATCGAATAGCAGCTACATTACTTTGCCGACGACTTCAATATTCAACTTTAAGACAACATTCTTTATTAAACTATTGAAGGAAAAAGTGTATGGCAAGAGGCTAAAACTTTTCTTATAGCTCAGTAACCTTTAAGGCCATTAGAGCTTCACTAGGGACTCACTAAAGCTACTTGTGATCATGTTATTGACATCGCTGGAAATAAATCAAATGGACATTAAGGCTCTGATGGATCATCATTTGTTGATAGAATTCAAAGATATTGCAAAAAAGGTAAAGGAAATATGATCGAGCTTATCGGCTCTACCCATAAGGTCTAAGGCAAAAGTTCAATAGAACTTGCACTACTAAACTTGATAATCGATGATGGAGTTTCTAACCGTGGCCACAGAAAGGCTCTGTTTAACAAAGACTACAAGTTTATGGGTGTGAGTTTTCTAGATTTTTAAGATAAGGTTATTTCAGTTCTGGCGATGACTCAATGTGATCTTTAATTGATAAAACCTTAGCCTCAACACATCGGAACGTCGACTACTCATCTTAAGACCTATGTGAATCTACAATAAGGTTCTTAATAAGTAAATGAGGTCTCTAAAGGAATGAAATAAAATAAAAATTCATCATAATCTTAAAGCAAAACACAAAAAAATAGAGAATTAGGAAAGCGTAGGCCGTCAGCACAGAAAAATATTTAAGCTAACTCTAGCTTATGGAGTTTCAAACAAGTAGGTGATTAGGCTAAGATATCTTAAGACTGCTTACCTACTTAAAAATAGTGCGATTAGCCTTCTATTTTCAAGTAAATTAATGACTCTAACCATCAACTAAAAACTGATAAATAATTTTAGAAGCCTCTTCAATCTAGCAAGAGTCCCATCTTAAATCAGCCTTGTGAAGAAAAATCGAGAAAACACATAAAACATCTTAAGTCAAAAGGGAAGCTAAAATAATCAACAGTATCTGTGAAAAGCTCTCAGTAGTAAGCGAAAAAAGAAAATCAGAAGATGAGTGCAACTTAAGAATTCGGGCTATCATCATAAGTATAAAAATTTAAGCTCAAAAGTCATCTAAATTCTCCTTTTTCTCGAAGTGATAAAATTTCTAGCTACGGATCAAGTGTTAACAAAAGAGTGGTTGAAAAGAAGTAGACTATCAGAAGCTGGCTAGAAGATGATTTTTTGGTCAAGGAAATAATGACAATTGTCAAGTATTAAGACGGCACTGTTGAGGATATCGTTGAGAAGCATAGCGTTTTGAAATCTGAGATTAGTTTAAAAGAAGCCTCTATATGATTACATCTACTTCAATATAATCATAAATAGATATAAGATAGTCAAATAATTGAAACATTTATCTAGTCCAAATATTAATTGTGATGAAATATTTATATGATTCTTATAGTTCTCGTATAAATATAATATGAGCTAAGTGTAAGTAAAATCTTCGGACATCATCAAGCTTATTCTTCAATTTTTCAAAGAAACAAGTACTCTTAGTTTCATATAGACTTGAAATAGTCCTTCGATACCCTTCAGCGAGAGTCCAAGATAACACTTAACACAACCAACATCAAATAGTTTGTGGCAAATATCAAGTCAAAGAAGTGGGATCAGCTACTTCTGATGCTCAATTCGTTAATGCTTAACGAAGAGTAAGTGGTTTTTTACTTAGGCATCTATTTAGCTTATATTAACTGGTCCTAGATGATCTTATTGAAAGTGATAGATTTCAGGCAGCTTAACATATAATAAAAAACTGGATCAAAAAAGATATAAGAAACATAGCTAACTATCGCGAGAGACTACTAAGAGTTGAATACATTATATAAAATCCTCAAGAAAAAGCCTTGCATAAGAAGATTGTGACCTAACATCGGCAAAATGAGGTCATTAAACAGTGTCTACACGACATACATGAGGACATCTAACCTCATCGCCTGGTAAAATTGCTAACGCAAGCTATTAAGTACCAAAGTTACGAAGGAACCATAAAACCGAATATAAGACTTAATTTGTTTTAAGGCAAACAAAAAGTTATACAATAATAGCAGTAAACTATCATAAAAAATATTTAAAAAGTTATAAAGTATCCAGAAGACGCTAAAATCAGCTCAATAGCTCTTTCTTGTGGCTAGTAGTACCTATCTTTGGGTGGTTTTGATGGACTCATCGAAATCTACAATACTATCGACTACTCATATCATAACGGGCTTAAGTTTCAGTCAGAAGGTATTGCCTTGTTTCACGATCATCCAGTTACTATCATGCAGTTCAATCCCTCGGACGACATGCTCGCTTCTGCAGATTCTAAAGGGCTCATTAAAATATGGAATTTATAAACAGGAAAACTACTACGAAAAATTGATGGCTAGAAGGGTGTAGGCAGCTTAGCCTGGGGTATGGATCCATCGCATTTACTAAGTGCCTTTCTGGACATCAAACTCTACGGTATTAGGTCTTGTACAGTTCTTAAGGACTACTCAATGTCAACTCAAAATGACTACATCAACAAGATATTAGTAAGTGAAAGTCGAATATACTCAGTCACAAATGGAGGAATAGTAAAAATATTTAACTACAATACTCAAGAATAAGTTATTTCGACAAAATTAGGACAAACAGTTGTAGCTGTAACTCCTATCTTCCAGTCAAGGGGCAACTATGTAATAGATCGACTTTTGATTGCAACTACTCAAAAAGTTTATGAGTTGAACCGTGGAGGTGAGTAAGAAAACAGGTATCAAATTCAAGTTGGAGAACTACATAATATTGCCTGTGTAGGAGAGTATGTATATGAGTTTGTAACAGTCGATTAGAAGACTTTAAAAATGAATGTAAGGAGTCGTTCTTCAAATAAAACTGTTTATTTCTGTACTATAGAGGGTCAAAGTCAGCTTTGTGTCATGCAAAGAAGAAAAAATTTGCTAATCACTTATGACGATCGATGCAATTTAAATTTTTGGAGACAGCCCAATTGATTGTATTTAAAATGCTTAATTATTAGCTTATAGCTCAGTTTAAAGTGAAAAATAGCACTAAAATTTGGAACTTATTACCGATAGGCGTTATTTTTGTAGCATTATTGATGTATAAGACTCTCTAATTAATCAGAAGCATATTCATTAGCTAATTTATTGGTAATGCAGGCAGACTAGGATCTCTCTAATTCTCAGAACAAGACTAAGATTTTTGACTTCAACCATCTGATTTGTGAGGTCAAGCAGGAAAGAACATTCAAAAAAAATGAAAAATCCGCCAATAATATCACACAGTTTTTTAATTTCCCTTCATCTGCAGAAAACGATGTTTTCTAGAAGAGCTTTTAAATGCAGTTTCCGACCTGCATACTGGGTTTCAAAGATACCTTCATCATCAAATTTCAGATGGCATCAACAGCCGCCATGACTTCAGGCAATAATCCATCTAAGCAGGATAGGTCTAACGACAATAACTCTACAGATTCAAAAATGGAGCAGAAAAAAAGTAAAAAGAAAGTGTTATTTCGGCGAAGACTTAGAGGAGGCGTTAATTCGACTGGAGGCGATAAAAAAAACATAGTCAAAAATGTAATAACAGCTTATCTAAATTACCTGAAAGAGTAGCAAGAAGACGGACAAGATGTTATTCACCACATCGAAATCTTGAAGAAAATGATCAGCAATACTCGATTCAATAATCAGCTGGTGGCATCAATTGTTGAAGATCGCTCGCTTCGTCTCTCTTTTAGCTAATTTTTGAATTAAGCTGCTCTCTTATGGATAAGACATTCTAAAATACACAACAAAGAGATCCATGAGTAAGCTATTAGTCTTTACTTGAAGATGTGCATTCAGTATACCAAAGAGTTTGACCCTTCAAGTCAAAGAGAACGCATCATGAGCAACCATGACGCAAATGAGGTTCTTTTCCAGTCTGGAATCAACAATTCTTTAGATGAAGAGATAAGAAACTTCAAGTGATGATTGATTTAGTACCATTATCTAGCTTATATAATACGCTAAAGTATTAGTTATTATTATTTTTTAAAAGAAAGAAATAGCTAATACGATTCATCGTTAGAATCAAACAATCATCTAGTTTAAAACAAATTTCTTGATATGGAAAGTTAATTCACATAACTAAATTAATTAATGCATTTGAATTTTTTAAGTTAGTCTTAACAGAAAATAGCATTTTTGATTAAATTATTAAATTTAATGCCAAAAAACATTTAGGATTGTTTATAGAAAGGTTCTTTGCCGAATTGGAGGCTTTAAATTTATTGCAATTTTTAATGCTCTAAAATTAAAACAAGAAAGATAGGTCAATTTTCAATAGATCTGTAATAAAACTGTAGGGATTCACTTGTACTTTAGAGGAACAAGCCACTATCTCTCGATGCTCATCGAGAATCGCCAATTCGTTCGTGTGCTACAAGACTGAGTGTATGTCAAGATAAAATTTTGTTCAAAATAAAATAGAACTTCGTTTTCCATCGAGCCTTGTCAATCTTACTCATTCCTGCTTACTCGAAAATAAGCCTTAAAAATAATAGAGCGATTATTAAGGTTTTTTCAAATCCATAATATCAAGCTCAGCCAATCACCAGCATAAGGACGCCTCTTAGGGAAAATAGTATCCAGTTTCAAAGCGCAAAAAAGAAAGATAGACTGGCAAAAATGAAAGAGGTGACAAAAAAAATGTTGTTAAAAATTTAGTTTCAGCTTTTGGTAATTATCTGGATAGTTTAATTAGAAAACAATAAAAAATTGAGTAGCATGCCTCTCAGCTGGCTAAGCTGATCCAGAGAATCAAATTCAATAATCGACTCATAACTTCCATCGTTGATGATCAGAACCTGCGCTAACTTTTCAGAATTTTTTTAGGTGAACCTGCTGCTCAATGGGTCAGATACTCAAAAATAAAAAACAAAGAAGTTCACACAAATGCAATCGTGTTTTATTCGCAGCTTTGCTAGGACAAAATGAACTAGCTTTTATAAGACCCTCAATTCAACTCATCAAAAGATTCAAAAATTCATAGATAACGAATCTTTTAAAACCAGGAAAATGACTCTTTTGAAGCTTAGATTAAAAATATTCTTAAATGATTATTGTATTTTTGTGTGTGCATGCAATAACTTTATTATTATCTACATATGCTTAGAAAATATTCTGCGCGCGGCCGACTACAGTAAGGAAACTTAAGACCTGCTTAGGGCCAAAAAATTAGCAACGACTACCATTTGCCTCATCCACCCAATAACCCTATAAAAACCCCTAACAAACACATTTAACTTGAAACTTCCAAAAGCAAATTACATCTGAAAAATCATAGAAAAATATCTACCCAACCTCACGTGAGTCCAAATTCTGTTTTACCATCAAAATAAGGGCTTCTCTACTCCAATCATAAGCAGGTAACAACAAAAAAGATATAAATAAAGAAACACAGATGCCTTTCTAATACTAATAGCTATACCCCAAGACGCTCTTTTTCTAAAGGAAATATTCGATTACAACTCAATGGTCTCAAACCCGAAATTCCATCGCATCGACTAAATATAAAGATTGAGTAATCCAGTAAAGTTGTTCAAGCTAATTAGGCTGTAGACTCAAACTATGATAGTTACTATAATAATTAGTGTTTTGTAGGCGAATCAAAGACAATGCGAAGTGTAGCTAGACGCTAAAAACATAATCAGGATGTTTCAGGAAGCACAAAATAATTAAGCTCATTATTGACGAAATGTCAGAAAATAATGCAAAACTATCAATAAGAACTTGAGATCTGCAAGCGCTAAAATTTATTTCTCAAAGAATAGAATAAACGTCTGAAGAAATAGAATGAACATGTCAAAAAATGATCTGTTAATATTACTTTTTAATGATACTAAGTAACATAATAATTATGAAAATTATGATAAATATTACTAAATGCATACAGTTAAGATGATCACATGTGAATAGTGTATTCAGTTTGATAAATGTTCTGAGCTTCGATGGCCTAAGCTTGCAACCTCTTGACGTCGTCTGATAAAAATGGATGATTAAGGGCATTAGAAGCAGTTATGCGCTCATTCACATCTTTTGTCAACATTAACTTCAGCAAATCGCGACAGCCAGAAGGTACTTCGGTAAATGGCATTCCCTAAAAATTCAGGCTACATTCTGAGTTTTTTTTTATGACGTCTTTGACATCACTACCCTCGAAAAGAGGTTTTTTGAAAAGACTGAGTAAGATTATGTTTACAGAATGTAGAAGATAACTCCAAGTGAAAAAATGTCACAAGCGCTGGTGTAAGTCTGAACAGGGTCTGAAGATTTGATTTTGAGGACTTAAGGAGCCACGTATCCTGGAGTACCGCAGCGAGTATACATATATTTAGTGCTGCTAGTGTACTAAGCTAGTCCAAAGTCGACTATCACAGGAATAACTCTGCCAGTGCGATTCTATTACTTTTTGACCATGATGTTTTCAAGTTTTAAATCCCTGTGCATGATTCCTTTGCTATGAAGGAAAGCTATTCCCTCGAGTAGATTGATCATAATGCATTTGACTTGCTCTATGCTCGGAAACCCGAATTTCTGAAGGTATCCATAAAGCGAAAGAGGGTAAAGTTCCAAGATAACGTAAGTCGAATTATCAGTTTCATAGACCGACATCAGCTGACAAAGATTTTTATGATTAACGATGGTAAGTATTTTAAACTAGTTGAGAAATGAAAGCTATATTAAAGGATGCGTACTCGACCGTTCCCGTTGTCTTGTTCAAAATAGACTGAACGTTTGAATGATTTTATCGCTACTTCTCTTCCGTTCGCGAAATTTACAGCGTTATAGACGCAGGCAGTCATGCCTTTGCCTATCTTCTTTATTGCCTTGAAAGAGTTGTGAAAACCCAGCTGAATTATGTACTTGCGTCCAAGAATTTTGCCGAATATCTCTAGCTGTTTTCTGTTCTACGGCCTCACCTGAAGCTAAACTTCCTTATTATTGTCTTTTTTGAATATAAATTTGATTTTAAGTGCGTCGCCGAGTCTGTTGGGCACCTTGCTAAAAACTCACTTACCTGAGATTATTTTCTTACGATTTCAAACTGAATTTAGTAATCGCAAGAGAAGTAAGAAAGCACATGTTGACGATCGTTAGTGCGCTGGACAACGTACTGGTCGACGATTTGAAGCAATATGGGCTAGAATTCTCCTTCATCTTGCATCTATGCATTTCTTGAAGATTATCTATAGAAATAGCACTCAGCCTCGACAGGCTTATCGAACAATGATTGCGGTATATCGTTGTATTGGGGAAGAGAGTGAAAGAGAGGGATCCTGGGAATGTCTGCCTCCATTTAATATTATTATTTATTGAGTTGATTATCATACTCTACATTAGATCGATCATCAATGGTACTATATCTCGGTGTATAAATATAAAATTTCTAATTTTTTATTGAAATCTATATGATTATTTAATCATAAAACATGGCAAAAGCATCACAAAACATCACAAAAAACAAATGGGCTGCTTAAGTTTGAGCTCTGGCTCTGCTTTCCTCAAGATATGTTCTAAATTAGTAGGCCCTGAGTAGAATACTCTATCCGGCTGCTATTCTTCCATAAGACCAATAAAAAATTATTTATTGAATTTTTCCTTAACCATCTTGATTTCATGTTAAACTTCGTTGTTTTGATAATGAAGAAGCATATTAAAGTTTTCTAAATTTATACAAAATTACTTAATCCGTGCTTCATATTGATGTAGTATAGCTATTTTATAGGAGTACTCAAGTAAAACTTTTATGAATTCGTAAAGCTTCCTACTAGCATGATGCGTAGATCACTGAGGCCATCCCATGATGTATCATCAGTGTTTATCTATGCAAGACGAGACTAACTGGCCTTACGACTGATGAGCTAGTAAAGAGTTTTTTGAAGCAAGTAGGCGAAAAGATCTGCAAATGGCACTATACCTATTCCTGCTGCAATAATCATATAGTATCCTTTTGATTTTTACTTCAACTCAAGTCCTTTGCCCTAAATAATCTTATAATTACATAAGGTCCACAAATGCTGAAAATGCGTTACTTGGGAGCATTCAAGAGAAATCTTGTGAATAAACCTTGTTTGTGTGTTTTTATGAAGAAAGTAAGTGTTCGAGTTGCTACTTCTAGCTTGTTGTTGCCATCATTTTCATTGATTTTTTCATCGAAATAATATTATTTATAATAGTTGCGAAGTCTGTCTAAAATTGCTCTTTGATACTCGCTGCAGAAAAGACATAAATAGTAGGGCCTTTAGCACTTAGATAGAACTTCTTCAGTCATGCACCCCATCATGATGTATTTTCCAAAATTTTCAACCCGGAACTGATTTCGGATCATTCCTGATTAATTCCTGAAGCTTATTAGATATGCACTCTGATAATTGGTTTTGATGGCTTAAGTAATGCTCCAATCGACAGTTTCGCTGGGATATTTCTGATTCTCAAGCAGAGACTATGTTTATAGCTATCCTATTAGTCTATTTTCAAGATACTTAGCAACATATTTGTTATGGGAGTGTCTGGGATAATCAGGTGATATCTCCTTAGCTCCTTTTAAATAGTAATTTATCTATTTGCCGTTAAGTATGGAAAAAATATATTATCCTCCAGGATGCATAAAATGTTCATCTATGTAGTACATGCTATTATCGATAATCACATAACGCACTCCCTTTTATTTGAAATTATTTATCTTTTCGCTTTTATCAATGAGTTTTTTGTATATTTCGTTGTGATATTTTTCATGTTTATTTTTTTGTTTGAAAAAACACTAAAAAATCAAACTTCGCGTGCCAGAGCGATAGAGAATTTACAAGATTATGTAGACAAGTATGATTGCTGCCAATATAAACAACCAAGCTTTAAAAACTGTTTATTATGTATGTATTTCAACTATTAGTGTTGCAATTACCTTGCCAAGGATGACTATTATATATCCGCCTATCTTATGGATTCTTTTCAATCTGAAGAGGGAAGTCTTGGCTGAATCTTTGAACATTTAGACTCGAACTAGAAAGCCCAGAATAAATTGAATTATTATGAAACATGCGAGGATTATTGACATTATAAACTGAACCATCTAGGTTCTTCCCAGTCCTTAATAACCGGATCCATATTCAGTCAAATAGAGTGATATTTCTGCAATCACATACATGAGTGTGAGGAGTCCAATCATCAGCATAGACATTGAATGAATATTGATTGTGAAAGGATAAGCCTTACCATAGCGAACTAGTAGTCTTGGAATGTCAACCCCTACTCCCCACATGGCAAACATGGCGATCGCGTAGCCTCGATTGAAGTTGTCAAAAGCCAATGTACTGTTAAACTAAAGGCTCATTCAAAAATAAGTTATTAAAATGAAGTTAAAAAAATTCTTTAAACTATGTATATCGAGAAAAAGAGCCTATCATTTCAATATGTTACATATAATTTCATTATATTATATGAGAAATATAGCTATTTTCGATTATTTTATGATGAATATTTGATTCAATCAGGCTTCTTTAAGTTTGCTTTCAAGCTCGCTGATTTTGATAAATGCTTCATTGAGTTTAGAAACGTAATCGCCTTCGAACACTCTTTGTAATTCTGCGACGATAAACGGAACATCCTCTTGCCGACTTCTTCCCATTATCACATTCGAAATGAAAGAATCTTTGTCTTTTATTTACTTTATTTTCATATTGAGCCGAGTTTCAGTGACTTAGAACTTTCTTCGCATAGTGTGGAGATCATTCACCAGATTTTGCACTTAGATCTCTGATTATATCTTGCTGTTTGTGTCCTGGGCTTTTTGCTTTTTCTTCATAATTTATATTTAACTATGAAGGTAGCTTTGGCTCATTTTCAACTCTTCTATCTCATTTTTAAGCTTATAAATATCTTCGATTTTGTATCCTAGTTCTTTCTTGAGTTTAGTATTTTCTTGAATTTGATCTTTGAGCTCATTTTAAAATGCTGATCTGTTAGCTCTTGATCCTTATAGACCTGACATTGATATGAGATTAAGCTTGCTCAGACTTAATTCTTTTTCAAGATCGCTGATTCTGGCTTATAACTGGCTTTGTTTTTCCACATGTTTATAATGATCTTCTTGACTGCGAATCTGTAGCTACTAAACCAGCTCTTTGTCACAAGCATTCTTCAGTCTTGTTTATAGACCTTTAATCAGTTTATTTTTTTGTTAGAGCTGATTATTAAGTTAGTTGTTAGTGTTCTAAAGTGCTTATATTTGTTGCTCTTTTGAACGATTATCTTTTATCTACAGGGCTACTTGATTTTTTTGTAAAATAAGCAACTGCTAAGAAGTTTTTTGCTCTTATAATTCTTTGATTTTAATTTATAAAAGTTTAACTGTATTTTTTTACTTAGCCTATAACTACTTGATCTTTTCTTCTAGATCTTAATTCTTGTTTGTCAATCTATATTAATTCAATTAAAATTTTTAAACTTACTTCAGCCTTTATTACTACTTTCTCTCCATATCTTTAATCTTCAGTCCATTTTAACGCTTTAACTGCTCATTTTCAATACACTTTATCTTAAGTTATGACTAAGCTTTGTTTAAAGAAGCCACAGTAGCATCATATTTCTCAGAAATATCTTGATTTGATGCCTCTAAGTCTGATATGACATTTCTGAAATTATTGTCTTTTTATTTTAACTGATAACGTAGCTAGGCTACAGTTATCTTTTCTTGTTAAAGTCGTTTTAGTGTCTGCTTGAGTTCTTCTTGCTTGACCTTTGATGTCGCTTAAAGATCTTTTCGACCGTTTTCTGCCACAAAAAACTTGTGTTTGTTTTCTTCATTTTCCAGCTGATGTTTTTCAACTTAATCTCTGAGTCTCACAATTTATTTTTAATAGTATTCGACATTGCAATTAAGAAGTTCAATTTAGAGTTTTTTCTTGTCGTAAAGTAAAGTATTCGCCTATTTCTTTTTTTACTCGAATTAATCTCTCAACTTATCATATTTCTATTTGAATTAAGAAAGAATAAATCTGTGAGCCTATCTTTATTGAGTCATTTAATCTTGCTTTTCAGCATCTCGATTTTATTGCTCCTATTTTTCTTCTTGGTTAGCAAGAGCTGTAGGCTCCATCGAATTCATTTTCAATATAGTGCGTTTGCCTTTAGTTGCCTATTTTTTCATCAGCGACTTAAATTTAAATATAAAATTATTATTATCAACACAACTGTCAGTCATTGCACTTATGTCATCTATTTATTTATTGACAAATTTTTCTAAAAAATATTTTTAGTGACTTAAAAATTCAAAAAAACTATTATGCTGAGTATACAGATTATAAATCAAATATATAATTATGAGTTCAAAGTATTTGAATGATAGGTAAAGCAAAAAAGATTATAAAAACAGAGTAAGCTCTCTAATACAATAATATGAGCATAATAACATTTAAAAAGAAGCTCAAAAGCAGGAGATGAAGAAACAAATAATGTTACAGATAATGAGTAATCGTCAGAAAAATCAAATAACAACTAACATTTCATCTTCAACTTAAAGAATAGCTAAATCTGATTCAGATTAACAGGCAGAATAATAACCGATTTAAGAAATACATAACAATCCAATAAAAAAATGGAGTAAGCCAGTATTTAAATCAGATAATGCATAAAAGAGTTCGCTTGCATTATTGAAAAATAAGTTAGATGATACGGATAGCAATAATAGATTCGCATAGATAACTTTTAGTAAAAAGCAGGAAAAGTAGCTAAAAGAATCCTTAAATTCTATAAAAAATACTAAAGTAGTTGAAGATCCTAATAATGGTTTGAAAGATACGCTTATAGACAAATATTATCCAAGCAGTAAATACAAAAGAAAGCCTCTTCCTGTGGAAATGGCAACAAAAAATTAATCAGATGACTAACATAGTAAATAAAGGATATAAAATAAATAAGAATAAGCTTCGCGATCACCTTAAAAAAGTTCATCGAATCATTCTGATAAGGATTAATAATAGATTTAACCGTACCCTACTTCAAACTTTAATTATATTTAAAAAATCAGTTCAAGACAAGATTTTTTAGCTTCGAACAATATGCCTTCAAGCAGAATACCATCCAACTATTAAGAAAATAATTCATAGCATTATATTTCTTATCGAGATGAAGACTACTAAGAAAGGGAAGAATAAGAAATAAAACCTGAGCAAAATAGAGGTGTTTTTCTCACCATGTAAGAGTCATAATCGATGGTTGCTTAGGATCATCCTAAGGCTTATGGATTCTAAATTCCCGTCAATAAAAATGTTGATGCTACCAGCCTATAATAACTGAAACAAATGAAGATTCTAGATATGTAGAGAAAACGCCAGAAAAGAATCGAGTAATTTAGGAGAAACTAGTCTCAAAAAAAAGTTGAGATTCCCAAGGGTCGAAGCAGTATAAGAAAAAAAACTTAAAAATAATAGCATAATTAATCTTAGATGCCACCTAAAAGTGCCACAGTTGATCGCAAAAAACCTCCTAGAATTCAAAAAGATGGTGTTTTGGTTCCATTTGACGTCTTTCCTTCTCAACATAATAATAGACCTTCGTCTTCAAAACAATATTCTAATCACTCGAATTACTCTTAATAATAGCCTAAACCTCCAGTTCAACAGTATTCATATAATCCTTCTAATGTAAAAAATTAGTCAGTTAAATAACAAAAGAATTTAAGCCCTTACCGAAACTCTAAAGTTTTACAATCTTAAAACCGTCAAGCCAGCAAAGGAAGACAAACAAACATATTCAATCACGAAAATGAGTCACAACGTTAGAAAAGTGGTCACAAGATAACAGAGCCAAAGATCGAGCCCAAAGATAGAAAAAATGCTTTCAGTCGTCAGTCCAACAAAAAACTGATGATGAACGCAATAACTCATGTCATTTTTCCAGGAGAGCTCAATAGAAGAGAAAGATAGAAATTGCTGTAAATTTTGGAAGAATCTCAACACTAATTTTTCATATTTTTGTTCAAGGAGTACTCTAGAAAAATGATAAAAGGAATTTATACGTTAGATAGTTCACAAGTTCGTCTTTAAAAAATATATGGAGAAAAGGCACCTGCTTAAATCACAGCAGATAAAGTTAGCTAATTTTATCGATTCGATAGTGGTTCTAGATAGTTCAAAAAAGTAGATGGCTGCAAGTCATTTTCACTGGCGATTCACGCTATTGATCTTCGTTGAAGTTATATAAAATATTGAAAAAAAGATGATGAATATGATAATATTCTGGTTAATTGTAATTGCTATATAAATGAAAATAAGAGGATCAAAATAACACTATACTTATCAATAAGCTGATTATCTCTACCAGCCTCTTCGTGAAGCTCTTTCTCAAATGCCTAAAGAATCATCAGCTAAGCGAAAAGAAAAATAGAAAAATAACTAATTGCTAATTAACAATCCATACAAACTTAAGACTTTCGGTCTTAGTTAGTTTTAGAAAGGAAAAATAGTACACATGTGCTTATAAAGAGGGAAACAACATATATTGCAAATAATCGCAAGCTTATCTAAACAAAAAATACTTAAATCACAAAAATAGCTAAGTCTAGAAGGTATCGGGCTATTAGTGTTTAAGAAAGAATAGGTTCGCCTATAGATCATTAAAAATTTCAGAAATTGAAGCTCAACCCTTTATCGGCTAAAACTATTTAAGTTATCTATGACTATGATCGTAGCAATTAAGAGTCTAGTTTAACGCCGAAAAAAGTTAATAAAGGCAGCAACTTTTATCCTTTTTTAGCATATTAAAATACTTAAAAAGTTTTAGGACAATACAAAAATAATCAAAGAACTAGAAGCCTGACTTACTTATAATCTTCAAATGAGTATCTTAGCCCTCGAAAACATAGAATTTAATCAAAAACAACAGCGGCAGAAGCTTAAGAAAAAATAGCAACTGATAATCATATTTCTATTCAAATGAGTGAACAGTCCTTTGATTCTAAAAATGGTAACAAAACAAAAACTATTTAACACCGTGAAGAATTCGATTAATACTACTAGCATTGCAAACCATATAATTTTCAAAAAGACGTAAAAAGTCCAAGGCATAACAAGATCTCACAAAAATCAAAACGAGAAAATAACGAAATATGTAGTTCTTAAACTAAGAATGATTACAAATACAACTTTTACAGTCTTCTTGATGATCAAGTTAATACCAAGTGCTCAAATGGATGGTGGCCTGGTGCGAATTTGATAGCCCCGAAAATAAGAAAAAGATGGTGAAAATTTTTTTTATGAAATAATTTTTATTTATTGATTTTTTGATATATAAGTCTGACAAATAGTATAAGTCCTTATACTTAAATTTATTACCCTCGGTCAAACACGCAAAAGAAGATGAGCACAATCCAAGATCATAGTTTTAACACTCCAGACAAAGAATCTAAATCATTCTAGCATATAGCTGACTCTACTCAAGACAAAAGTTATCAAACAAATTTATCATCATCAAATTCATTCAGAGATGTGCCTGATGTGTTTAGTAACAATATTTTTATGAAGGTTTTTCTAATCGATATATTCCTTTTATCGATAATAACTATTGTGACTACATATCCGAAAATGATGACTTTTCGTTGACCGACAGATATATTCCTTCAAGGAAGCTGCTAAAAAAAGATTCTTACATATACGAATAATCTCACTAAAATCAATAAAACGAAACAAATAAAAAATAGTACCAGAATATTAACGTATCAGATTTATACTAGCAGTTCATAATTTCTTAGGGCAAGAACAGACAATTAAATAGTATTAATAAAGAACATGCTATATAATTGTTTGAAAATTCTAATTTTCTAAAGTATCATCAAAAATCAAACAATTCTTGCTCCTAAACTGCTAAATTATCCAAAAGCCACACTCTTGAATTTACTGAAAGTATTTCTGAAGCCAATATTAAAAAAAGAAAAATCAATAAGGTGCCCAGTAAAGTACTTGATGCACCGGCTCTCCAAGATGACTTTTATCTTAATTTAATTGACTGGTCTTCTCAGAATTTTTTAGCAGTGGGGCTATCATCTACTGTCTATCTATGGAATGCAGGCAACTCCAAAGTCACAAAGCTCTGCGACCTTGGAATATCCAATTCAACAACTTCTGTAGCATGGTCTTTAAAAGGACCAAATCTCGCAGTTGGGGCTAATAATGGCTAAGTTCAAATATGGGACGTGAATAAAGTTAAACGACTAAGAGTTCTTCAAGGGCACAATAACAGAGTTGGGGCCTTGGCATGGAATTCGAGTATATTAAGCACGGGTTCTCGAGATAAAAACATTTTGCATCGAGATTTACGAGTCGCTTCTCCATTTGTCAAAAGGTTACATGGGCATCGACAAGAAATATGTGGACTTAAGTGGTCTTTTGATGAACAACAATTGTGTTCCGGAGGAAATGATAATAAACTTTTAGTATGGAATATCGGGTCAAGTGAGCCTGTCTTGAAATTCAATGATCACAAAGCAGCGGTAAAAGCCATGGCGTGGTCCCCACATCAACATGGATTGCTAGTTTCAGGAGGAGGCACAGCTGACCGGACTATTAGATTTAGAAACACTCTTACCGGCACCACCTTAAAAACAGTGGACGCTGGTTCTCAGGTGTGCAATTTAATGTTTAGCAAGACATCCAACTAGTTAGTGAGCACTCACGGGTATTCACACAATGAAGTGAACATTTGGAAGTACCCAAAAATGTAAAAAATTGCCACACTTACAGGCCATACTTATCGAGTACTTTATTTGGCAATGAGCCCTAACGGACGGATGATTGTAACTGGGGCTGGTGATTAAACGCTTCGATTTTGGAATATATTTCCAGGTGACAGTGAGACAGCCTCCAAAGGAGATTGCTCTCTTGAATCTTAGAATATTGGCTTAAGATGATTACTTCTATTTTATTTGATCATTTACATATATCATAAACTATAATTATTTAAAGGGGTTGGGGTTGGGGTTGGGGTTGGG
>Ga0169931_10004436_pt1 | contig 21866 bp, 23 predicted proteins | sample Kivu_15m_20L_FD_129675 | JGI IMG/M metagenome (GOLD analysis project Ga0169931, IMG submission 129675) | Freshwater microbial communities from Lake Kivu, Western Province, Rwanda to study Microbial Dark Matter (Phase II) - Kivu_15m_20L... | ecosystem: Environmental > Aquatic > Freshwater > Lake...
AACCGTGCCCAACGGCTGCGTGGACCATGATGTCGTCTCCCTGATGGACCGCTTTGAAGGCCACATCCGCGGCGTGCCGGGCGTGCAATCGGTCATCAGTCTTTCCTCCACCGCCAAGATCGTGAACTCGATGTTCAACGAGGGCTCTTTGAAATGGCGCGTGCTGCCGCACAATCCGGCCGCGCTGGCCCAGGCCGTTTCACCCATCGAGACCGCCACCGGTCTGCTCAACAGCGATGGCAGCGTGCTGCCGATCATGATCTTTCTCACCGACCACAAAGCCGAAACCATCCGCGCCGTGACCGATGCGGTGAAGGCCTTTCGCACCGCCAACCCGTCCGACAAGGTCAAATTCCAACTGGCCAGCGGCAACGTCGGCGTGATGGCCGCAACCAACGAGGTCGTGGCGGCGGCCCAAAACCCCATTCTCTTCTGGGTCTTCGCCACCATCATTCTGCTTTGCCTCATCACCTTCCGGTCGCTTCGGGCCACGATCTGCATCGTTGTGCCCCTCACCATCGTGTCCTACCTCGCCTATGCCGTCATGGTCTGGCTGGAAATCGGTCTCAAGACCTCGACCCTGCCGGTCGTCGCCTTGGGCGTGGGCATTGGCGTGGACTACGGCATCTATCTTTTCTCGCGGCTGACAACGGCGCTGAAGCGCGGGGATTATTTTGAAGACGCGATGTATGCGGCTTACACCCAGACCGGCAGCGCGGTCGTTTTCACCGGCTTCACCCTCGCCATCGGCGTTTGCACCTGGATGTTTTCCGACCTCAAGTTCCAGGCCGACATGGGCCTGCTCCTCGCCTTCATGTTCCTCGTGAACATGCTGGGAGCCATCACGCTGCTTCCAGCCATGGCCCGCTGGCTCTATCGTCACCATACCGGCCGCACCCAAGCGCCTTTTCAGACCAGGCCCCGGCGGTCCTGAGCCGGAAAATTGGCTGGTCAACCGCCTGCCGCCCAAATGTGCTGGGCGCATGTCCGATGCCGCGCCGAGCCGATTTTTGTCCGACCGCCAGCGCCGCGTCGTCGGCTTCAGCCTGACACTGCTGGCCCTGCTCGCGACGGCCGCCCTGATGGTCTTCGCCTTCGTCCTGCTCGGCCGGCTGACGTCATTTTTGTCCGGCGTGCTGTGGCCAATCGCGGTCGCCGCGGTCGTGGCGCTGGTCCTGCGCCCGATCGTCGAGTTGCTGGAGCCGCGGATGGGCGGACGGCGGCTGGCCGCGGTCATCGTGCTCTATGGCGTTTTTCTGGCCGCGGTCTGGGGCGCCACTCTCCTCCTCATCCCGCCGTTGATCGAACAGTTGCTCAACCTCATCGCCTATCTGCCCACTTTTTGGCAGACCGCCACCGCCTACGTGCAGCGCAGCTATCCCGAATGGATCGCGCTCATTCAGCAGCAAATGGCGCACCCGCTGATCAAGCAGACTTCGGACAACTTGCTCGCAGAGCTGAACAATCTGCTCGCGCATGCCCTGCCCTCGCTGCGCTCGGCCGGCATCGGCCTGATGGGCCTCGGCACATTCTTTGCCCATCTGGCCATCGTGCCGGTCTATCTCTTTTTCTTTCTGCTTTCCCGCGGCGAACCCGCTCCGGCCATCGGCCGGCATTTGACCTTCCTGAGCCCCGGGGTGCGTGACGACGTTGTCTTCCTCCTGCGCGAATTTGTGGGCATCATCGTGGCGTTTTTCCGCGGTCAGCTCATCATCGCGCTGATCATGGGCGTTCTGCTGGCGGCGGGTTTCTCGCTGGTGGGGCTCAAGTTCGGCCTGTTTATCGGCCTGATGCTCGGCGTGCTCAACATCGTGCCCTACCTTGGCACGATCCTCGGCCTGTTGATCACGCTGCCCCTCGCCTTTTTCCAGCCGGAGGGCGGCTGGCAGCTCATCGGCTTGGTCCTGGTCGTTTACATCGTGGTGCAGTTGATCGAGAGCTGGCTGCTTACGCCCAAGATCATGGGCGACCGCACCGGCCTCCACCCGGTCACCATCATCGTCTCGATCTTTTTCTGGGGCACGGCCTTCGGCGGCATCCTGGGAATGCTCTTCGCCATCCCGCTCACGGCCTTTTTCGTGACGGTCTGGCGCCTGCTGCAGCACAAGTATTTCCAGGCGGAAGCCACCGCCTGATACGGCCATGGCTTGGGATGTGCGCGCCGCCAACGGCATCTGGCTGCCCCAAGCCGGATGGTGGCTCGATGCCCGCACCGCCACGCTCCGAGCCATCGTTTCGCATGCACACTCCGACCATGTCGCCCGGCACAAGGAACTGGTCTGCTCCTCACCCACGGCGCGAATTTTGCGCGAGCGGCTGCCCGGAAGACGGATCGAGCATGTGCTGCCGTATGGCCGGATGGAGCCGCTGACCCTCGACACGGCGGTTTCGCTGTATCCCGCCGGTCACATTCTCGGCTCCAGCATGGTCCAGCTTCACCATGAAAGGGGCACGCTCCTTTACACGGGAGATTTCAAGCTCAAGCCAAGCCTCGCGGCCGAAACCTGCACTCCGCCCCGGAGCGATGTGCTCATCATGGAAACCACCTTCGGCCTGCCGAAGTATGTCTTTCCGCACCGGGAAGAAACCATCGGCCGGATGATCACGTTCTGCCGGGAAACCGTCGCCGGAGGCGCCGTGCCGGTCCTTTACTGTTACAGCTTGGGCAAAAGCCAGGAAGTGCTGATGGCTTTGGCCCCCGCCGGCCTGCCCGTGATGCTGCACCCTGCGGCGGTCAGGCTCACCCGCGTCTATGAACAGCTCGGCTGGCGCTTTCCGCCTTACCGGGAATTCACGCCGGACTCCGCCGCGGGGCATATCGTCATCTGCCCGCCGCCCCAAAACGGCGGCGGCCTGCTGCGGCATCTCCCGGCGCGCCGCACTGCCGTTGTCAGCGGCTGGGCACTTGATTCCGGCGCCACCTACCGCAATCGCACCGATGCCGCCTTCCCCCTGTCGGACCATGCCGACTATCCCGAACTCCTCGAGCTCGTGGATCGGGTGCAGCCAAAACTCGTTTACACCGTCCACGGTTTCGCGCGGGAGTTCGCGACCACGCTGCGCGCCCGCGGCTTGGAGGCCTGGGCGTTGGGCGGGAACAACCAACTCGAACTCTTCGCCTCAACCGACAAAATCTCGCCCGACCCGCACTGAGGCGCTATCCGCTTGTTCACTGATCCATGATGCAGCGTCTTCTCATCCTCCTTTTTGCGGGCGCCGGTTCCGTGTTCGCCGGCTCGCCTCCTCTGCTTGAGGGCGAAGCTTTCGGCTTTCGGGTGGCTTGGGGTATTTTTGGAAATGCGGGCGAAATCCGCATCGACGCCAGCCCCGCGGGAGACCACAGCCGCATCACCACGACCACCGCCACCCGCGGATTCCTTCGGGGCCTCTTCCCATTCGATGCCCGCAGTGAAGCCCTCTACGATGCTGCGGGGCTCCTGCAGGAAGTGAAGGAAGTCAGTGAATCCAAGAAAAAGACTTCACGGCACGCGCTCGCATTCGATTACACCAACAGCCGCGCGGATTTCACCGACGAGCTCAGGCCCGACCGCAATGTCGCGCTCGACCTGCCGCCCGGCCAGCCGCTCGACCTCATCACCAGCCTGATCAACACCCGCAGTTGGGACCTAAAGCCCGGGGAAAAGCAGGACGCGCTCGTTATCTTCGATGACAACGTTTACGAACTCACCATCCATGCGGAAGCCTATGAGGAAACTCGCACGCCCATGGGTCGCTTCAAGACGCTCAAGCTCGTGCCCAAGATGGAGAAAACCGAGCCCAAGGGCATGTTTAAGCGCGGCTCGACGGTCAGCGTATGGATCTCGCAGGACGGTCAACGTCTGCCAGTGCGTTTTGAAGTCGAATTCAAATTTGGCTCCGGCGTCGCCACGCTGATCGACTACCGGAAACCGAAAACGTCTGCCGCCAATCAGGTTAAACCCGGCTCATAACGCCCGCTCCGGTCCACTCGCCCCCATCTCCACTGCGCGTGTGATTCGTCACCGCGACGCCGGCTGCAAAGCTTGGGGGTCGAAGCAAAAAGCGCCACGGCTTGGCGCTCCAAACCGGTCCGGCATAGTTCACGCCGATCCGCGGCGTTGCTTGGATCAAACGCGACGGCACATGCACTCCGCGATCTTCAATGTGCAATCCGCCGGCCACTCCTCCGGCCCCACCACTAGATTGAGCATCTCGTGCACATCGTAGCACAGATAGACATACCAATGCCCGCCGGCCCCATACATGACCTCCGTCTGGGGTGTCCTGCCCTTTGCCGCATGACAGGCCAGATCGCTTTCTCCGTCATACGCCTCGACCTCGGTGATCATGACGGCCGCAGTGAAACCCAGGCCCCGCCGCACGAGGTATTTGCCCAGCAGCCGGCGGGCATGGCGCACGGTGCCGCGGCTGCGCCAATGCTCCGGCGGAATGATTTCAGGGATGACTTCCGACATCCCGCCTGCTTTAGGTTCAAATCCTGTGCCTGCCAACACCGCCCATCATGCACCCGGGCCTTCGCTCCGCCGCAATCTCCGCCTCTGCACTTGGGACGGCATCACCGCCGTGCCCCTCACTGTGCTCAGCCAGCCGGGCAATGCAGTCGTGGCCGCACTCCTCACCGGCACCTTTGCGCTATCCACCCGCACCTACGGGCTGATCACCTCGCTGCCCTTTTGGTTCAACTTTCTCCAGGTCGTGCTCACCCCGCTGCTGGCCCAGCGGCTCTCGGCCCGGGCCATGTGCATCGCCAGCGCCTGGATGCATGTGCTCGGGTGGCTGGCTTTCGTGGCCGTGCTGCCCTATGTGCCCACCGGTGACGACCCGGTGACGCGCACGACGTTTATCGTGATCTTTTCCGTCATCGCCCTCTCCACCGCCATCAACGGCGTGGCGTGGAACAGTTGGATGCAGGGCGCCGTGCCCCTGCGCATCCGCGGCAAATACTTCGGCGTCCGCAACCGCCTGCTCTATATCTCACTGTTGGGTTTTCTTTTAGCCGCTTCGGGCGTGCTCGCCTGGTTTGATGGCTCGCTGCTCGCCTTCCATGTGCTGCTAGCCGTTGGCGTGACCATGCGCGTGATCTCAGTGCTGGCCCAGCATCGCATGCATCTCACCTCCGGCCGCAAGCCCGCCACCAAGGAAACGCCGTGGCCCGAGCAGTTGAAGCGCGTCTGGCAGGACCGGACCTTCATGCGCTTCATCGCCTTCGCCGCCCTGATGGGGTTCGGCGTCAATCTTTTCGCTCCGTTCTACCCGGTCTTCATGTTCGAGGAACTGCACCTGAGCGCGGCCCAGACGAATTTCATGCTGCTCACCGGCATCCTCGCCGCGGCGATCGCCTTCCCCGCCTGGGGACACATGATCGACCGCTTCGGCAATATCCCGGTCATGATCGTCGCCTTGTTTCTGTGGCAGGTCTTCAACTTCGTCTGGTGCTTCATCACGCCGCAAAACATCTGGCTGCTCTATGTGACGCTGGCCGCGGGCGGTATGTTTTCCGCCGGCTACGGCGTCGGCGTTTTCGGGCTGTTGCTCAAGCTCACGCCGCCCGAAGCGCGCACCATGGGTGTGGCTCTGTTCGTTTCCCTCTCTTCGCTTGCGGCCGCCCTCGGCCCCATCACCGGCAGCAACCTGCTCAGTTGGGCCATCGGCATGGGCTGGCCCTCGATCTCGGTCTATCATGCCGCGTTCGTCGTGATGCCGGTTTTCACCATCACCACCTGCCTGCTCCTTGAGAAAATTAACGAAGGTCGCAGCTCCAAGGTCACGGATGTCGTCGGCGCGATGCGCAACGTCCGCACCCTCGCCTCCCTGTTCGGTCTCACGTTCCTTGTGAACCAGGTGTTTTACCGCACGCCGGAATCGGTCAAAGCGCCGCGCAAAAACTAAGCCGCCCGCCCTCACCTTCCGCGCCGAAGCCCCATGCACGCCTCCCCGCATATTTACACGCTGACCGGCAATCTGCTGGCGGAGCGCACGCTCGATTACGCCGGCTGGGCGGTGGGGCGCACCCAGCGGGCCCGGCAGGAGTCGTTCCACGCCCGAGGCAAGGGCGTCAATGTTTCCAACATGCTCTGCCGGCTTGGCGCCCCGACCACCGCGCTGATTTTTGCCGGCGGACCTTCGGGCGCGGAATGCAAGGACTGGCTCACGACCCGCGGCATCCCTTACGAGGCCTTTGCCACCTCCGCGGCCACCCGCACCGGCACCGTCATCTGTAGCGATACCATGGCCGAGACGACGTTTCTCGGGCCCGATGTGCCGCCCGATGATCAGGCCATTCAGGCCTGCGCCGCTTATCTCGACACCCGGCCGGATGGCCAGGTTCTCGCGTTGTGCGGCAGTTTCCCCGGTTGGGACCGAGCCGGCTTTGAACCCCTGCGCCAAGCTTTGGTCCGCTGGCTGCGGCGCGGCCGCATCGCGGTGGATGCCTACGGACCACCGCTGGCATGGCTGGCCCGCCAACCCGTGGATTTCATCAAAATCAACGGCACGGAATTCGCCGCCCACCTGCCCGGCGATTCACTGCCGGAGCGGCTCCGCACCGTCAGGGCTGGCGGCCCAGTCCCGTGCTGGATTGTTACCCAAGGCGCCGACGCCGTTTGGTTGATCGACGAGGCCGGCGAGCCGGTGCAATTCGCGCCGCCGCGCTTGGTCGAAGTTTCCCCCACCGGCTCCGGCGACGTGTTGTTTGCCTGCATCCTGCACGCCCGCTACGGAATCGGCCGTTCCATGCCGGATGCCGTCCGCTACGCCATCCCCTTTGCCGCCGCCAACGCCGCCCATCCCGGGGTCGCTGACTTCGAATTGCCGGCACTTTGAGCCGGCAATGATGAACTTCTCCCGCTCAACGCGGTCCGGATAAGTTCCCTTCATGAAAAAAACGACCGTCTCCATTTTGGCCGCATTCCTTCTGCTTGGTGCGCTGGTGTTGGGTTACCGCGGCTACCGCAATTACAAGGCCGAGGCCGGGCGTGAAATTGCCCGGCTGCAGGAGCTGTCCGCCAACGAGGCGCTGGCCGCGGAGGAAAAGCGTCTCGCCGCCGGGTTGGAAGCGCAGCGGTTGGCCGCGGCGCAGGCGGAGCGCGAGGCCGCGGAACTGGCGCGCCGTCTGGAGGTGCTGCAACGCGAGCAATTGGCGGCCGAGGCCGCGCGGCTTGAGGCCGAGCAAACCGCCGCCCGGCTCGCCGCGGAGCAAGCCCGGCTGCAGCGTGAAAAGGAAGCCGCCCAGGCCGAGGCCCGGCGCCTCGCCGCGTTGCGCGAGGAAGAGTCGGCCGCCGCTCTCGCCGCCCGTGAGGCCGCGCTGAGCCGCCTGCGGGCTTTGGAAGACGAAGCCCGCCAACGGGAAGCCGCCGACCGTGAGGCGGCCCGGCTCGCCGCGCTGCGCCGGCAGGAGGCGCTGGAAGCCATCGCCGCCCACCAACGCTCGACTCCGGCGCGGCGCATCATTTATCCCGCGGATTACAAATCCCGGGATCACCACAATTTCCGTGCCCTGATGGCCTGGGATGCCTACCTGAAGGCCGGGGAGAATCTTCCTGCGGTTGAAGAGGAAACATCCGCGCCGGAGCCAAAATAAATTCTTGCTTTCACCCTCATAAAACCGCTTCCTCTGCGGTTTTATTTATGAAAGCCACTATCAAAACCCAAGGTCAGCAGTTCACTGTGTCCGAGGGCGACATCCTCACCGTCAACCGCTATCCGAACACGGAAGCCGGTGCGACTGTTGAGATTACAAACGTGCTTGCCGCCGGTGAAGGCGCCGATTTCAAGGTCGGCACCCCCACACTCTCCAGTGCTTCCGTCTCCGCCAAGGTGCTTGAAAACAAGCGCGGCGAGAAGGTCATCGTCTTCAAGAAAAAGAAACGCAAGGGCATGGAGCGCAAGCGCGGCCATCGCCAGGAACTTTCGGTCATCAAGATCGAGTCCATCAAAGCCTAAGGAGAACATCAGTCATGGCGCATAAAACAGGTCAGAGCACTTCCACCAACGGTCGTTCCAGCCGCTCGAAGCGACTGGGCATCAAAAATTTTGGCGGCCAGTCCGTGCTCGCCGGCAGCATCATCGTTCGCCAGCGCGGCAGCAAGCTGCACGCCGGCAAGAACGTTGGCACCGGCCGCGATTGGACCCTCTTCGCCCTCAAGGACGGCGTGGTCAAGTTCGACAAGGCTCACCGCAAGGTTGAGATTGTCTGATTAACTTTCGAAACCATTCAAAAGGCGCACCCGCAAGGTGCGCCTTTTTTGTTGGATTGCCCAGCGCCGCCCAGCCGGCAGGCTTGGTTCGTGCCCGACCGCCTCACCGAACTTCGCCGTCAGCGCGCCCTCGTCCGCGATCATCTGGATTGGCTTGATCGGGAGATCGCCGCCGCCGAGCCCACCGCGGCCCAAGGCACTGCGCCGGTAGCTGCACCGCCACCGCCTCCAGTCTTTGTGACGCAGGATCCCGTGGCGCCGCCTGCAACCGATGCTTACTCGCCCGACCCCGCCGCCACGCAGCAGGAAGTGAAACGCGGATGCCTGCTCTGGCTGGTCGCAGGCTTCGTGCTCTTCGCCGCGATCCTGGCCGCGATCTATTTCTTCGCTTACGGCGACCGCCCGCTGCTGTTCATGGAGCGCTGATTGCCTGCGTTCAACTGATCGCCGGGTAACTGCCCAGCCACTTCACCATCGGGCAAAACTTCCGGAGCTCCGCGAGCGCCTCCTTCATGTTGGCGTCCTCGTAGTGCCCCGTGACGTCGATGAAGAAATAGTAGTCCCACGGCCGCTTTTTGCTCGGGCGCGACTCCACTTTCGAGAGGTTGATCCCACGCTCGGCGAGCGGCATCAGCATCCGCAGCAGCGCGCCGGAATGCGCCGCCGCCTCGTCGCCCAGCGAGACCAGAAAGCTCGTGATGTCCTTGCCGCCGCCGACCGGCCCCGAGGCCTGCCGGCCCAGCACGAAGAAGCGCGTGGTGTTGTCCGCCTTGTCCTGGATGTTTTTCACCAGCACAGGCACACCGTAGTGCAGCGCCGCCAGTTCGCCCGCCACCGCCGCCGCGCCGGGATCATCCTTGGCGATCTGCACGGCGCGGGACGTGCTCGGCGCGTCGATCAGTTGCGCGTGCGGCAGGTGCCGCTGCAGCCAGTGCCGGCATTGCGCTAGCGCCTGATCCTTCGAATAGACCTTGGTGATCTGCTCCAGCGGCCCGTTCGCAATCAAGGCATGGGTGATCTCCGCGTAAATCTGGGCCACGATCTTCAGGTCGCTTTCCACAAAACTGTCGAGGGTCTCCCGCACGGATCCTTCCGTGGAGTTTTCGATCGGGATGACGGCATAGTCCGTCTCCCCTTTTTCGACCGCGGTGAAGATGTCGCTGATGGCGGTCATCGCGTGGTAATCGACGCTTGCGCCGAATTTCTTCATCGCCGCCGCGTGCGTGTTGCTCGCCTCGGGGCCGAGGTAGGAGATCATCAGCGGCTTCTCCAGGGCGATGGCCGCCGACATGATCTCGCGGTAAATCGCCTTCAGGGCCTCCTGCTTGATCGGCCCCGAGTTTTGGTCGGTGACTTTCCGCAGGACAGCATCCTCGCGCTCGGCCACGTAGATTTGTCCGCCTTGGCTGCGCTTCACCTTGCCGATCTCGGCCGCCAGCTTCAGGCGCTCGTTCAGCAATTCGACCAGTTGCTTGTCGATCCGGTCGATGTTCTCACGGATGGGTCCGAGATCCATGGTCAGGAGGTTTTTTCCTCGGTTGCCACGGGAGCGACGTGCTCAACCGTCACCGGCTCAAAATTCGGGCTGTCGCCTTCGCCGCTTTCCAGCGGCAGGCCCATCTCGGCATCCGCCGGGGGCTTCGTCGGGTTGAGCGCGGTCTGCAGCCAGTCGTCAATCTGCCGGTTTGAGAGCACGTCGGATGCGGGCAACTCATCCAGCGATTTGATGCCCGTGAATTCGAGAAATTGGTCGGTGGTGCCGTATTGGATCGGCCGGCCCGGCAAATCCGCCCGCCCCACGATGTAAATCAGCTCCCGCTCCAGCAGCTTGTTGATGCCGGCCTCGGCCGATACGCCGCGGATGGTCTCGATCTCGGCCCGCGTCACGGGCTGGCGGTAGGCCACGATCGCGAGCGTTTCGATGGAAGACTGGCTGAGCCGGAGCGGCGGCGGCTCGTTGCGAAGCACCCGCACCCAGCGGGCAAACTGCGGCTGCGTTACCAGCCGGTAGCCGGCGGACCCCTCGATCAGCAGGATGCCTTCGTCCCGCGCGCGCAGCTCGGCCGCGATCTCGTCCATCTCCTCGCGGATCTGGCTCGCGGTCACGAGCGAGGGCACTTCGCGGTAGAGTTCGTCGTCGGCCGCCATCTCGGTCGGAATTTCCGCCGCTTCCTCGGGCGCGGGACTCTCGACGGCGCCCTCCGCGGTGCCGGTGGCCACGGGGACCAGGGCCTGCTCGTGAAACCGGGTGAACGCGGACTGGATGTCCTTGGTCGCGAGCGGTTGGCTGGAGGAAAAGAGCAGCGCCTTGAGCACTTTTTTCAGATTGAAGGCCATGCGGAAAAGTTTCCAGAATGAATGCGTCCGCGCCGGGCCTAAGCAATCACGAAAACACGGCGAAGCCGCTGCCCCATTTGTCATAGCCGACATGATTCTTGCCCGGCCGCGGCGGCTCTGGTTCGCTCGACCCCGACCATGAGTTCCAAGTCTTCCGCCCCGTCGCTCCGCCCCCATTCCGCCGTTGTCGTTGATGGCAACGACCGCGCTCCCGCCCGCTCCATGCTGCGCGCCGTCGGCTTTACGGACGAGGATTTCAAGAAACCCCAGATCGCTGTCGCCGCGTCCGCCAGCAACATGACGCCCTGCAACGTCCACCTCGGGGAATTGAGCGAACACGCGCAGAAGGGCATCAATGCCGCCGGCGGCAAAGCCGTCTATTTCAACACCATCACCGTCACCGACGGTATCAGCATGGGCACGCAAGGCATGCGCTACTCGCTGGTCTCCCGCGATGTGATCGCCGACTCCATCGAGACCGCCGTCGCCGCCGAGGGGTTTGACGGACTCGTCGCCATCGGCGGTTGCGACAAAAACATGCCCGGCTGCATGATGGCCATCGCCCGCCTCAACCGCCCGGCGGTCTTCATCTACGGCGGCACCATCCTCCCCGGCTTCGCCGCCTCCGACTGCGACAAAAAGAAGCCCCTCGACATCGTTTCCGTCTTCGAAGCCGTCGGCAAACACGCCAAGGGCGAACTCGACGATGCCGGGCTGAAGGAAGTCGAGGCCGGGGCCATTCCCGGCCCGGGCTCCTGCGGCGGCATGTATACCGCCAACACCATGGCCTCGGCCATCGAGGCCCTCGGCATGAGCCTGCCCAACAGCAGCGCCCAACTCGCCGTCGGCAAGGAGAAGCGTGAGGACTGCGAACGCGCCGGCGCCGCCGTCGTCAACATGCTCCGAAATGGCATCAAGCCCCGCGACATCCTCACCCGAAAAGCCTTTGAGAACTGCATCACCGTCTGCACCGCCCTCGGCGGCTCGACCAACCTCGTCCTCCACCTCCTCGCCATCGCCCATTCCGCCGCCGTGCCGCTTGAGCTCGACGACTTCAACCGCATCGGCAGCCGCGTGCCCCTCCTCGCCGACGTCAAGCCATTCGGCAAATACGGTATGGCCCACGTCATCCGCATCGGCGGCATCCGCCCGCTGATGAAGATGCTCCTGGACCGCGGCATGCTTCACGGCGACTGCCTTACCTGCAGCGGCGAAACCCTCGCCCAATCACTAAAGGATGTGCAACCCTACCCAGCATATCCAGACGAGCAAGACATCATCCGCCCCTTCGACCAGCCGATCAAAACCGAGACTCACCTCCGTATCCTTCGCGGCAACCTCGCCCCTGGCGGCGCGGTCGGCAAAATCACCGGCAAGGAAGGCCTCTACTTCAAGGGTCCCGCCAAGGTTTACGAAAGCGAGGAAGGCGCGCTCCACGGCATCCTCCGCGGCGACGTGGTGAAAGGCGACGTGGTCGTCATCCGCAACGAAGGCCCGGTCGGCGGCCCCGGCATGCGCGAGATGCTCTCGCCCACTAGCGCCATCGCCGGCCGCGGCCTCATCAAGGACGTCGCCCTCATCACCGACGGCCGCTTCTCCGGCGGCAGCCACGGCTTCGACGTCGGCCACATCACGCCCGAAGCCGCCATCGGCGGCCCCATCGGTATCGTGAAGAACGGCGACCTCATCGAGATCGACGCTGTCAAAAACACGATGAGCCTGCTCATCCCCGAAGCCGACTACGCAGCCCGCATGAAGGCCTACCAACCTCTCCCGCCAAAGGAAATCCGCGGCGTCCTCGCCAAATACGCCAAACTCGTCAGCACCGCCTCTGAAGGCGCGGTCACCGACAAAAACCTCTGAGGCGCTTGCGTCGCATCCCGACATGACTTGGTCACGCTTCAAAACCCACCGCTATCACCACCCTGAACTCGGGCTTTCGCTCGATCTCAGCCGCATGCCGTTTCCCGATGACTTCTTCGCGGGCATGGAGCCGCGGATGCAGTCGGCTTTCGCGGCGATGAAAGCCCTCGAGGGCGGGGTCATCGCCAATCCCGACGAACAGCGCATGGTCGGTCACTATTGGCTTCGCGCTCCGCAGCTCGCGCCCGATCCGGCTCTCGCCAAAGAAATCAGCTCCACCCTCGCAGCCATCGGGGAATTCACCGCCAAGGTCCACGCCGGCGAAATCACCGGACCCAAGGGCAAATTCAAAAACCTCCTGGTCATCGGCATCGGCGGCTCCGCCCTCGGCCCGCAGTTTGTGAGCCACGCCCTCGGCCGGCCGCGCAAGGACAAGCTCGCCGTCACCTTCTTCGACAACACCGATCCCGACGGCATCGACTACGTGCTCGATTCCCTGCGCGGCCAGTTGGCCAAAACCCTAGCCCTCGTGATTTCCAAGTCCGGCGGCACCGCGGAGACCCGCAACGGCATGCTTGAGGCCATCGCCGCGTTCAAAGCCGCCGGCCTCGACCATGCCAAGCACTTCGTCGCCGTCACCGGCGCGGGCTCCAAGCTCGATGCCACCGCCCTTACCGAGGGCTGGCTCGCCCGTTTCCCCATGTGGGACTGGGTCGGCGGACGGACCTCCGAACTCTGCGCCGTCGGCCTCCTGCCCGCCGCCCTGCAGGGGCTCGACATCCATGGCATGCTTGATGGCGCCGCGGCGATGGATGCGCTGACCCGCAGCCACGTCACCCGCGACAATCCCGCCGCCCTGCTCGCGCTCATGTGGCATTTTGCGACCGACGGCCGGGGCGCGAAGGACATGGTCGTCCTTCCCTACAAGGACCGCCTGCTCCTTTTCTCCCGTTACCTGCAGCAACTGGTGATGGAGTCGCTCGGCAAGGAGCACGACCTGCAGGGCAACGTCGTCAACCAGGGAATCGCTGTTTACGGCAACAAGGGCTCGACCGACCAGCACGCCTACGTGCAGCAGCTCCGCGACGGCGTGAACAATTTCTTCATAACCTTCATCGAGGTCCTCAAGGACCGCGAAGCGAAGACGGCGTTGGAGGTCGAGCCGGGCGTCACCAGCGGCGACTACCTGCAGGGCTTCTACCTCGGCACCCGCGATGCGCTCAGCGAAAAGGACCGGAACTCCCTAACGATCACCGTGCCCGATGTTTCCGCCCGCTCCATCGGTCTGCTCATCGCGCTTTATGAGCGCGCCGTCGGGCTCTACGCCTCACTCGTCGGCATCAACGCCTACCATCAACCCGGCGTCGAAGCCGGCAAGAAGGCCGCCGGCGGCGTCATCGCCCTCAAGCTCCGGCTCGCCGCCGCCATGCAGGCCGCCCCCGGTGAGTTCCACACGGCCGAGGAATGGTCCACCCGGCTGGGCGACACGGCGCTCGCGCAAACCGAGCACGTGTTCAAGATTCTCGAGCACCTCGCGGCCAACAGGAGCAGCGGGGTAAAAATGCGCGCCCGCCAGCCGTGGCATGCCTCCCGGTTTGCCTGCAAAGGCTGATCCCGCGTCCAAATGAAGCCGCCGTCGCCCTTCTACCTCTGGTTGCTGGCGGCAATGCTCGTCGCAACGGCGGCGGCTTATGTCCACCGGACGATGGCGCACCGGCAACTGAGCGACCGTCACGCCGCGATGGCGGCGGAAAGCGCAGCGCTCGATGCCGCATTGACCACGGCCCGCCAAAGCACTGACGCGCTCGCGCTCCAAGTGGACAGCCTCGATACCGCCCTCGGGGAAGCGCGGACGCGCCTGACCACCGCCGAGGCCCGCAACGTGGAACTCACCCGCGAGCTTCTCCAAGCCCGGTCGCAAATCGGTGAATCCGAAAACCTCGCCCGTGAACTGGCCGCACTCCAAGCGGCCCACCGCACGCTGCAACAGGAGTTGGCCGCCGCGCCACCGGCGGCGCTGGACCCGGAAATGCTCGCCGCCTTTGAGCGCGTCATGGGCGAGCTCGGCCAAAGGCTGGCCTCGCCGCCCGCCGGGCCACGTCTCAGCCTGACCAGCACCCGCGCCCGCACTGCCTTGGTCGTCAGCGTCGGTCCGTCCCAGTCCTTTGTAGTGCTCAACTACGGCGCGGAACACGGGGCGCTCCCCCGCCAAGAGTTCTTGATCCGCCGGGGAACCGAAACCGTCGCCAAGGTTCACATCAGCGATGTGCGCCCGCACCATTCCATCGCCCAAGTGCAGCCGGATTCCCTGTCTGGCGTCTTGCACAAGGGCGATTCGGCCGTTTTATCACCCTAGCCCATGAAATCCCTCCATCGCCCATTGCTCGCTACCTTGCTTGTCCTTCTCGGCCTTGCCTTCACCGGCTGCACCACGCGTCAGAACAAGGACTCCTCCATCCCGTGGAGCCGTCCCGCCGACTGGGAAGGCCAGATCCCCGGCATGGGTCAGCCCGGCCGCTGATGCCACCCCCTCAAATCCGGCTCACCGCCGGATTTTTTGTTGGGTCAATTTCGTCATGTCCGAAAACGCTTCACTGACTCCCTTGCCCGGCCACCTCTACGTGGTCGCCACGCCCATCGGCAATCTCGCCGACCTCACGGAACGGGCGCGGGCCATCCTTGCGGCCGTGGATTTGATCGCCTGCGAGGACACCCGCACGACCGGGATCATGTTGGGCCGCATCGGCGTGCGGCGGGAACTCTTTCCCTATCACGATCACAACGAAGCCGAGGCCGCCGTCCGGCTCGCCGAGCGGCTGGCGTCCGGCCTGTCCGTTGCTGTGGTGAGCGACGCCGGCACTCCCGCCCTCAGCGATCCCGGCTTCCGGATCGTGCGGGAATGTCGCCGCCGCGGGCTCCCGGTCGTGCCGGTGCCCGGCCCCAGCGCGCTGACCGCTGCGCTCAGCGCCAGCGGCCTGCCGACCAACGGATTTTTGTTCGTAGGTTTTCTCCCGCCGAAGTCCGCCGCCCGGATCGCCTTTTTTGAAAAACAACGGGACTTCGCCTACACCGTGGTGCTCTATGAGAGCTGTCACCGTATCGCCAAAGCCGTGGATGAGCTGAACGTCACGCTCGGCGGCGACCGCGTGATCTGTGTCGCCAAGGAAATCAGCAAGTTGCACGAGACTTTCTGGGTCGGCCCGGCGGCCGAGGTGCAGGCCCGACTAAAGCAGGCCAGCCTCAAAGGTGAATTTGTTCTCCTCATCGCGCCGGCCGACTTCACGCTTTAGGGTTTGCCGGCGGAAACCAGTCGCCGCCCTACCAGCGACTACTTCCGCAGCGTGGCGCAAAAGCGCGTCAGCCGCTCGACGCCTTTTGCGATGATCGCATCGGACGTCGCGTAGCTGAGCCGCAGGTAACCTTCCGCGCCGAAAGCCGAGCCCGGCACCGCCGCGACTTTTTCCGATTCAAGCAAACGGTTGCAAAAATCCATGTCCGTCAGGCCGAAACTGGAAATATTCGGAAACAGGTAGAACGCGCCCTGCGCGAGCAGGCAGGACACGCCCGGAATGCCGTTCAACGCCGCGTGCAGGTTCTTTCTCCGCCGGTCAAACGCGGTCAGCATCGTGGTCACCGCGGCTTTGGTTTTCTCGCGCTCGGTGAGCGCCGCCAGCGCCCCGTATTGGGCGAAGGTGGCGACATTGGAGGACATCTGGCTCTGCAGCTCGGTGATGGCCTTGGCGATGGACAGCGGCGCCAGCGTGGTCCCGATGCGCCAACCCGTCATGGCGTAGGTCTTGGAAAAACCCGCCACCGTGATGGTGCGGGCCGCCACTTTGGGCGAGAACGTTGCGATGCACGTGGGCGTGGCGCCGTCGTAGATAAGATGTTCATACATCTCGTCGGACAGGATGTAGAGGTTGTGCTTCAGGGCCACGGCCACAATGGCCTCCAGCTCGGCGCGGCTGTAAACCACGCCGGTCGGGTTTGACGGCGAGTTGAGGATGAGCAGCCGCGTTTTAGGCGTGATCGCTGCCTCGAGCCGGTCGGGCGTCAGCTTGAAGCCGGAACTGTCATCGCAGAGCACAAATTTGGGTGCGGCTCCGGACAGCTTCACCATCTCGGGATAGCTGACCCAGTAAGGCGCAGGGATGATGACCTCGTCGCCGGGCGAACAGACGGCGAGCACGCCGAGGTAGCAGTTGAACTTTCCGCCCGGGGATACGATCACTTGCGCCGGGACGGCCTTGAGGCCGTATTCAAGTTCATAGCGCGCGACGATTGCCTGCCGGAGCGGTTCGATGCCGGGAGTCGGCGCATACTTGGTCTTGCCGCCTTTCAGCGCCGCGATGCACGCCTCCTTGATGTGTTCCGGTGTATCGTAGTCCGGTTCACCGGCGGCAAAGCTGCACACATCCTCGCCGGCGGCTTGCAGCGCCTTCGCCTTGGCGTCAACGGCCAGGGTCGGTGATGGCGAAATGTTGCGGGCCCAGATGGAAAGCGGCAATGGCGTGCTCATGATGGCCAGCACTAAAGAGGTGCGCGGGAAGGCTTGGCAAGCCCCCGCACGGGCAAACCGGTCAGCGCTTGGCGCGCTTCTTCGCGGGCTTCGCCTGCAGATCCTCGATGGCCAGCCGGAGCAGTTCACCGATGCTCACGTCCTTCAACCGGGCCTGCCGCTTGAGCGTCGCCCGCTGCTCCGCCGCCAGGCGCACGGAAATTTGCCGGTGCGGAATGACCACCGGCCGGCATTGGCTGAAATCGAACCGCTCAATCGCCGCCCGCACCACTTCGCTGGCCGAACCCAGGCCCAGCGAACCCCGGCACGTCTCAATTTTGTCGATGAGCTCCAGCGGCAGATCGAAGGTGAGCGGGGCCGCGGATGGTTTCTTGGGTGAACGCTTGCTCATTTGGACAACCCATGCAGCACGGCGGGCGGGCGCATTTTGCGCAATGTAAAAATAAGCCAAGGTCTGGCATTGACTCACCCCTGGATTGCCCGATTTTGCGGAGACCCCCAACCCTTTAATTCACCATCATGGCGCGTGTTGTAATCGAAAATCTGGTCAAGACCTACCCCGAAAAGAGCGGCCCCGGCGTTACCGCCGTCAAGGGTATCAAACTGACGATTGAGGACCGTGAATTCATGGTCTTGGTCGGCCCCTCCGGTTGCGGCAAGTCCACCACGCTGCGCATGATCGCCGGCCTTGAGGACATCAGCGGCGGCACCATCACCATCGACGGCAAAGTCGTAAACAACGTGCTGCCAAAGGACCGCGACATCGCGATGGTTTTCCAAAACTACGCGCTCTACCCGCACATGTCGGTGTATGACAACATGGCCTTCGGCCTGAAGCTGCGCAAATTCCCCAAGAAGGAAATCGACGCCCGCGTGCGCGAGGCCGCCGCGATGCTCGGCTTGGAGCCCTACCTTGAGCGCAAGCCCAAGGCCCTGTCCGGCGGACAACGACAGCGCGTGGCCGTCGGCCGCGCCATCGTCCGCAAACCCAAGGTCTTCCTCTTCGACGAGCCGCTCTCCAATCTCGACGCCAAGATGCGCGTCTCCACGCGCACCGAGATTTCCAAGCTGCACGCGCGCCTCGGCGCCACGATAATCTATGTGACACACGATCAGGTCGAGGCCATGACCATGGGCGACCGGATTTGCGTGATGAGGGACGGCCACATCATGCAGGTGGCCGCGCCGCTGGACCTCTACAACCACCCGGCCAACATGTATGTGGCCGGCTTCATCGGCTCGCCGCCGATGAACTTCATCAAGGGCCACATCAAACGCGCCGGCAACCAGTTGACGTTTGTCGAGGAAAACACCCGCGGCACCCCGGTTTCCGTGCAGCTCACCGATGACCTCGCCCAAAAGGCCGCGGCCTATGTGGACAAGCCCATCGTGCTCGGCGTCCGCCCGGAAGATGCGCAGGACTCCCTCACCCTCGCCACGCCCAATCCTGCCCACACCATCGAGGTGACCGTGGAGGTTTCGGAGCCGATGGGCGCGGAAACTTATCTCTATCTCGACACCGGCGCGCACTCCTTCATCGCCCGCGTCCGGGCCAGCGACCGCTTCGATGTGAACCAGAAGGTGAAAATCACCTTCCAGATGGACAAGGCCAAGCTCTTCGATGCGGCCACCGAGAACGTCCTGAAGTAAGGCGCTCAGCCGGCCTCATCCAATCCGGTGTGGGTCAGCGCGCTTGCGCACGCTCACGAAACGCGCACTGGCTTTCACCTTGGCGGATTCAAGTCGCCTTCGTTCCGTCCCGCTCGGCCAAAACTACATCCACCAACTGCAGGAGCTGGGTTGAGGAAAATGGTTTTGCCAGCGAACGGCTCGCTCCGAGCTTTTCGGCGGTCTTCGGGCAAGCCGTGGCGTGCTTAAGCGCACCCGAGATCGCAATGATGGGCAATTTGGGGTGTTACTTGCGGATTGCCGTGATGGTCTCAATGCCTCCTACTGCGGCTTGATGAGATCCGTCACGATCACATCCGGCGGCGAGGTCTTAAACATCTTCATGCCATCGCGGCCGTTCGCAGCATGCTGCAACACATGCCCGGCATCCCGCAGGGTTGTCGCCAAAACGGTTCTCAGCGCATCGTCATCTTCAATTAGCAGGATCAGGCTCATGGGAGACTTGGCCCGCAGGCCAGAACGAAGTCAGCAGATATGGCCGCAAGGTCAACCTCCGGCAAAGCGGGTCGCTCAGCGGCCGAGAAAGATGAGGTCCTCCGGCGCCCGGAGCGGCAGCCCGAGTTGCCCCGGTTCAAAAATCACCGGCGAGAACTCCTGGTCGAAGGCCACCCCCGTGATCTGCATCCGCGTCTTGTTACGCGTGCGGTCGTCGCGCCAGTCGATGGTTTTGACCATCCACTGCTCCCCGGCTTTTTTGAGGTCGAGCACGGACATCGTCTTGTAGGCCTTGCTGTCAGCGCCAATCAGCTCGGTCTGCACCAGCGCTTTGAACTGTGTGTCCAGATGGACACGAACCCCTGCCAGCTCGGACTCCTCGACGCCGTAGTCCGCCGGCGGGTAGAGCAAAAACGTATGGGCCGGCCGACCGCGGATGCGACTGACTCCTTCGAAGACAAAGTCCTCCCAATACAAAAAAGGCATCTGCAGATCGAACAGCGCGATATCGGCGTCCGTCACCACCGGCACGCGGTCATCGGTCACAAGCCGGGCCGCTTCTTCCTCGCCGTGGGCCAGCCAGAGCGCCGGCATGGGTCCGTTCTGGATCAACATCCGGCCTTCCTCTGCCCCGCCCAGCCAGACCCGCTGGAGCGGCCCGTTTTGATTGCGCGTGCCCCAGAGTTGGCCCGACAACTCGCGCTCGTCGCCGCGGCGGGGCATCACCCGCACCTGAAATTCGATGTAGTAATCCCCGGCAATCCCCAGACCGCGAAACTCACGCCAGATCTTTGCGCCGGCTTCCTGATCGGGCGTGCCGAACTGAACGTAATTCGCCGGCGGCCTCACCTTGCGGCCGGCGGGCGCAGCCTGGAGCACGAGGCACCCCGCCAACCCCGCAAATAAAATCGCCCGCCAAACAAGGACGGGCGTTGCTGTAAGAACTGACCGCACAACAATCTCAGGGATTCTGCGGTGCAGGCGCAGCCGGCAGGGAGATGGTCGGTAAAGCATCATTGGCGGCAGCCGTGGCGTGGGTCCGTTGATAAATATGCCCGAGGTAGAGCGCGAAGCTCAGCACGAAGAAGGCGATGGCCGCATTTATCGTGGCCTTGCTGAGGATGTTGCCCGTATCCGCACCAAAGGCGGCCTCGGTCATGCCGCCGCCCAAGGCAGCGCCCACTCCGCCGTCGTTCTTGGCTTTCTGCGCCAGAACCACGAGAATGAGAAACACGGATACAATGATGAGGACGAAGGTAAAAATACCGATGAGAATGCTCATGTGAAAGGGAGATAACATCCCACCAAGGGCCGCTTTGTCAATGCGCCGTTCAGGGGCGCAGCTCGGCCCCTTCCACGGTGCCCAAAATCAAAGAGTTACGCCCAGTTTCTCTAGCAGGCGCTGAAGGTCGTCGTTGCCGCGATACTCGATCACGATGCGGCCTTTCTTGGGCGTGTGCAGCACGGCGACCCGGGCGCCCAGATGCGAGGTGAGCTTTTGCTCGATGCCCGTTACCGTGGCCGCGTCCTTGGCCGGCAATGACCGGTGCGTCTTGCGCACCGGGGCACCGGTTGCGCTTCGGGCCGATTGCGTGAGCTTCTCCGTTTCCCGCACGTTCAGGCCTTCCTCAATGATACGCCGGGCCAACATTGCCCGTTGGGCGGGATCAGCCACGCCCAACAACACCTTGGCGTGCCCCACGCTGAGGGTCTGCTTCGCCACATAGGCCTGCAGCGACGGGTCCAAAGAGAGCAGGCGCAGACTGTTCGCCACCGCGGCCCGGCTCTTGCCGACCCGCTCCGACGCCAATTCCTGCGTCAAATCAAAATCCCGGATCAGGCTGGCGTAGCCGTGCGCCTCCTCAATGGGGTTCAAGCCTTCGCGCTGCAGATTCTCGATGAGGCCAAGCGCCGCGGCGGAAGCATCGTTGGACTGGACGATCCGCGCCGGGATGCTGCGAAGCTGGAGATGTTGAAACGCGCGCCAGCGGCGCTCGCCGGCGATCAGTTGATATTTGCCGCCGGCCTCGCGCACCACGATCGGCTGGAGCAAACCTTCGGCCCGGATGCTGTCGGCCAGCTCGTGCAACTGCTCCGGCGGGATTTCCCGGCGGGCCTGATACGGACTGGGCTCGATCGAGCTGACCTGAATTTCGGCATAGCCGGGCAAGCCGGTTGCCGAAGACGGCGCATGGACCTTGGCGGTAGCGGTCGGAGCCGGCGCGCCGGCGGCGGGTGCAGGCGCGGCCTTCGCAATCAGGCTGCCGAGGCCGCGGCCAAGACGGGATTTGGGGGCGGACATGGTTTTATTTGGCAGCGGGGATGAAAAGGGTCTGACCCACCTGGATGCGGGTGGGGTCGGTGATTTTGTTGGCGTTGACGATATCCGCCACCCGCGCGCTGTGCTTTTGCGCGATGGAAGAAAGTGTGTCGCCCCGCTGCACCGTGTAGCTCACCCCCTCCTTGGCATAGTCCTCGGTGAAGACCGTGTTGACCGGCGGGCGGCTGGCCATGCCCTTGGCGAGGGAATCGATCGCGGCGTTGGTCTGACGGGCAAGTCGCTCCATCTGGCCGGCGACCTGCTGCAAGGTCTCGCTTTTCGTCGTCGCGGCGGTTGACCGCACGTTGCGGTTCATGTCGTTGATCGCATCGTTCAACATCTTCATCGTGACAAAGCTCTCCGCCGCGGCGCTGGTCTGGTTGCGCAGGGCCTGATTCTCGCGCTCAAGCTGTTCGACGCGCAGGTTAAGCTCCCCCACCCGCTGCACCAAGCCGCGCACATCCTCCCGCAGGTTGGCCACCTCGATCTGCAAGGGTTGGACTTGGGC
>Ga0169931_10004437_pt1 | contig 21865 bp, 21 predicted proteins | sample Kivu_15m_20L_FD_129675 | JGI IMG/M metagenome (GOLD analysis project Ga0169931, IMG submission 129675) | Freshwater microbial communities from Lake Kivu, Western Province, Rwanda to study Microbial Dark Matter (Phase II) - Kivu_15m_20L... | ecosystem: Environmental > Aquatic > Freshwater > Lake...
CCGACGCGCGGGAGTTCAACGCCCTGCTCGCGGCGATGCGCGACGCCGGGCGCGGGGTGTTCATGCTGACCAAGGGCAGCACGACGACCGTGCCGTTCCTCGAGGAACTGGCCGCCGCGACCGGGCGGCCGATCGTTGTCGCCGCGATGTTCCACTCCAACACCGCGCCGACCCGGGTGTTCGAGCAGATCGCGCAGATGAAGGCGGCGCAGGCGCGCGGTCGGCAGGTGATCCCCCAGGTCTCGTGCTGCGCGCTGACGATGGAGTTCACGCTGCGCTCGGCCTATGTCTTCGAGGACAACGCGACCTGGAAACAGGCGATGCGCACGCCGCAGGCGGAGCTGCCGCGGCTCTACGCCGACCGGGATTTCCGCGAGGGCTTCAAGAGGGACCTGCTCGAGGGCGTCGGCCGGCGCCTCTTCAACAGCGAGTGGCACCGGATCTTCCTGCGCGAGGCCAGGGCGCCCCGGCATCGCGGGCTGGAGGGCCGCTCGCTCGCCGACCTCGCCGCGGCCGAGGGCAAGCATCCCGTCGACTGGATGCTCGACTTCGCGCTTGGCGAGGACCTCGACACCCTCTTCGTCGCGGAACTGCTCAACAGCGAGCCGGAGTCCGTGGCGCGGCTGATCAACGAGGAGAGCGCGCATGTGTCGCTGAGCGACGCCGGCGCGCACCTGACCTTCCTGTGCGACGCCGATTTCGGGCTGAACCTGCTCGGCCACTGGTCGCGCGACCGCGGCGCGCTGCCGATCGAGAAGGCGGTGTGGAAGCTGACCGGCCATCCGGCCGCGCTCTTCGGCCTCAGGGACCGCGGCACGCTGCGCGAGGGCGCGGCAGCCGACCTCCTGCTCTTCGACCCGGCCACCGTCGGGCGCGGTCAGCGCCGCCGCGCCTGGGACCTGCCCGCCGGTGCCTCGCGCCTCGTCGCCGAGGGCAAGGGCGTCCATGGCGTGTGGGTGAACGGCGCGCGGGTCGTCGACCGCAATGGCCCGATCGCCGACGCGGCGCGCGCCGGCAAGGTCCTGCGCGACTTCGCTGGGTCCTGAGGCCGGGCAGGGGAAGCCGGCATGCCGCCGGCCTCCCCTCCGCGGTCGTTCAGTAGGCGCCGAACTTCGCGAAGAAGTCGTTGCCCTTGTCGTCGACGACGATGAAGGCCGGGAAGTCCACGACCTCGATGCGCCAGATCGCCTCCATCCCGAGCTCGGAATAGGCGATGCACTCGACCTTCTTGATGCAGTCCTGCGCGAGCACCGCGCCCTCGCCGCCGACCGAGCAGAGGTAGAAGCCGCCATGCTTGCGGCAGGCGTCGGTCACGGCCTTCGACCGGTTGCCCTTCGCCACCATCACGAAGCTGCCGCCCGCCGCCTGGAACTGGTCGACGAAGGAGTCCATGCGGCCGGCCGTGGTCGGCCCGAAGGCGCCCGACGCATAGCCCTTGGGCGTCTTCGCGGGACCCGCGTAGTAGATCGGGTGGTTGCGGAAGTAGTCGGGCAGGGGCTTGCCCGCGTCGAGGTCGGCGCGCAGCTTCGCGTGCGCGAGGTCGCGGGCCACGATCAGCGGGCCGGTCAGCATCACGCGCGTCGTGACGGGATGGCCGGAGAGGATCTCGCGGATCCGCGACATCGGCTGGTTGAGGTCGATGCGCACGACGTCGCCGCCGAGCTTTGCCGCGTCGACGTCCGGCATGTACTGCGCGGGATCGGTCTCGAGCTGCTCGAGGAAGACGCCGTCGCGGGTGACCTTGCCGAGCGCCTGGCGGTCGGCGGAGCAGGACACGCCGATGGCGATCGGCAGGCTGGCGCCGTGGCGCGGCAGGCGGATCACGCGCACGTCGTGGCAGAAGTACTTGCCGCCGAACTGCGCGCCGATGCCATTCATCTGCGTGAGCTTGTGGACCTTCTCCTCCATCTCGCGGTCGCGGAAGGCCTGGCCCCACTTGTTGCCCTCGGCGGGGAGCCCGTCGAGGTAGCGGCAGGTGGCGAGCTTCAGCGTCTTCAGCGCGAACTCGGCCGAGGTTCCGCCGACCACGATCGCGAGGTGGTAGGGCGGGCAGGCCGCGGTCCCGAGCGTGCGGATCTTCTCGTCGAGGAACTTGAGCAGCCCGTCCGGGGTGAGGCGCGACGGCGTCTCCTGGAACAGGAAGGTCTTGTTCGCCGAGCCGCCGCCCTTGGCGACGTAGAGGAACTCGTACGCGTCGCCGTCGGTGGCGTAGAGGTCGACCTGCGCCGGCAGGTTGTCGCCGGTGTTGACCTCCTTGAACATCGTCAGCGGCGCGAGGTTCGAGTAGCGCAGGTTGCGCTCGGCGTAGGAGCGGAACACGCCGCGCGAGACCTCCTCGGCGTCGTCGAAGCCGGTCCAGACGCGCTGGCCCTTCTTGCCCATCACGATCGCCGTGCCGGTGTCCTGGCACATAGGCAGGACGCCGCCGGCGGAGATGCAGGCGTTCTTGAGGAGCTCGTAGGCCACGAAGCGGTCGTTGGCCGAGGCTTCCTTGTCGTCGAGGATCGCGCGCAGCTGGCGCAGGTGGCCCGGGCGCAGGAGATGCGCGATGTCCGAGAAGGCGTGGAAGGCGAGGTCCGCCAGCGCGGAGGGCTTCACCTTCAGGATGTCCGCGCCTTCGAAGCGCGCGGCCTCGACGTGGTCACCCTCGATGCGGCGCCACGGGACGTCGTGGTGCGCGACCTCGATCAGCTCGCGATAGGAGAACTCGGCCATGTCTGTCGTCCGGCGCGTCGGCGCCGGTCCTCTGCTGGCGGGCCGCGTCGCCGCGGCCGCGGGGCGTCGCGCGCGGCGACTATTTCCTGCGGAAGGCGTCCAGCTTGACGATGCGGTCGCCGCCATCCGCCTTCGCGGCCGCCTCCGGCGCGGGCTGCGCGGCCGCCTCAGGCGCCTGGCTGGCGGCGGGCTCCGGCTCGCCGGCCGCGACTTCCGCGTCGGGGGGCTGGAACTGCAGCCCGAACTGGACCGATGGATCGACGAAGGCCGAGACCGCCGCGAAGGGGATCACGAGGCGCTCGTGCTTCGCGTCGAAGCTCAGGGTGACGGAGAAGCCGCCGTCGTCAACCTCGAGGCCCCAGAACTGGTACTGCAGCACGATGGTCATCTCGCGCGGGAAGCGCTGGCGCAGCGTCGCCGGCACCTGCACGCCGGGATGCGCGGTCCGGAAGGTGACGTAGAAATGATGGTCGCCGGGCAAGCCGCGCTCCGCGGCGCGCGCGAGCGCGTCGCGCATCACGCTGCGCAGCGCGGCATCCATCATCCGATCGTATTGGAAACCCTGAGCCGCCACGTCCGCCTCGCCCCGCTCGATGCCCCGTGCCGATGCCGGCGGCGCGCCCGCGTCGGTTAGTGGGGGGGCTTCTGTTGCCCGGTGCCCCCCCGGACCGCGACTAGGCGTCTTGGGCTAAGCCGTTAGGCTCAGGCCGCGACGCGGTTGTCGAGAGCCACGTTATCGTTGGCGTCTCTTGATGGCCCGATGACGGCGGTACCATGCCGGGCAAACTTCGTGCCTTTACTCGCGCGTCGATCCTGGTTCGCCCCCGCAGGTGGTGGAGGCGCCGGGCACTGCCCCCGGGTCCGCATCGGCTATTGCGCACGCTATTTATCGCCATAGTCGGTTTCCCGACGAGAGCAATATAGGGCCTTGGGCTGCCGCGCGGAAGGGCGCCCTGCACCTGCATGGCGGCGCCGCGAGGCGCTAAGCTCCACGGCCAACGATTCGGGTGCCCCCATGCGCCAGTACCACGACCTCCTGCGGCTGATCCTCGAGCGCGGCGCCGTGCGCAGCGATCGCACCGGCACCGGGACGCGCAGCGTCTTCGGCCACCAGATGCGCTTCGACCTCGCGGAGGGATTCCCGCTGGTCACCACCAAGAAGCTGCACCTGCGCTCGATCATCCACGAGTTGCTCTGGTTCCTGCGCGGCGACACCAACGTCGCCTACCTGCGCGAGAACGGCGTCACGATCTGGGACGAGTGGGCCGACGCGCAGGGCGACCTTGGCCCTGTCTACGGCCACCAGTGGCGCAGCTGGCCGGCGCGCGACGGCGGCACGATCGACCAGGTGGCGCAGGTCCTCGACATGATCCGGCGCAGCCCGGACTGCCGCAGGCTGATCGTCACGGCCTGGAACCCGGCCGACATCGGGCGCATGAAGCTGCCGCCCTGCCACTGCCTGTTCCAGTTCCACGTCGCGGATGGCCGGCTGTCCTGCCAGCTCTACCAGCGCTCCGCCGACGTCTTCCTGGGCGTGCCGTTCAACATCGCGTCCTACGCGCTGCTGACCATGATGGTGGCGCAGGTCTGCGACCTGCAGCCCGGCGAGTTCGTGCACACGCTGGGCGACGCGCATCTCTACCTCAACCACCTCGACCAGGCGCGCATCCAGCTGGCGCGCGAGCCGCGCGCCCTGCCGCGCATGGAGGTCGATCCGTCGGTGCGCGACCTCTTCGCCTTCCGCTTCGAGCATTTCCGCCTCGTCGGCTACGATCCGCACCCGCATATCGCGGCGCCGGTCGCGGTATGAGCGAGGCGCCCCAGGTCGTCGTGGCGACGGCGCGCGGCGGCGCCATCGGGCGCGGCAACGCGCTGCCCTGGAGGCTACCGGAGGACCTGCGCCGTTTCCGCGCCCTGACGACGGGCCATGCCGTGGTGATGGGACGCCGAACCTGGGAGTCGATCGGCCGGCCGCTGCCCGGCCGCACGAGCATCGTGGTTACCCGAGACCCCGGCTGGGCCGCCGATGGCGCGCTGCGCGCCGCCGGGCTCGAGGAGGGGCTGCGCCTCGCGCGGGCGACGCATCCGGGACAGCCGCCGATGGTGATCGGCGGCGCGCAGGTCTACGCGCTGGCGCTCGACCTGGCCGCCATGCTGCACGTCACGCGCATCGAGATCGACGTTCCGGACGCCGATGCCTTCTTTCCCGCCATCGATCCCGCGCGTTGGCGCGAGGAAGCCTGCGAGCCGCATGTCGCCGCGGACGGCACGCGGTTCGCCTTCCAGCGCCTCGCGCGGGCCTGAGGGCCGCGCGTCACTCCACGACGATGCGCGGCGCCGCGCGGCCCGCGCCGGCGCCCGCGAGCTTCGCCCAGACCTTGTCGGCGATCGCGCGATAGGCCTTCGCGTGCTCGCCGTCGGGCGCGCTGACCACGATCGGGCGGCCGCCATCCGAGGTCTCGCGGATGGCGATGTGCAGCGGCAGTTCGCCGAGGAAGTCGGTCCCCATCCTCGCCGCCTCGGCGCGCGCGCCGCCATGGCTGAAGATGTGCTCCACGTGCCCGCAGTTCGAGCACACGTGGTAGCTCATGTTCTCGATCACGCCGAGCACCGGCACGTCGACCTTGCGGAACATGTTGAGGCCCTTGCGCGCGTCGAGCAGGGCGATGTCCTGAGGCGTCGACACGATCACCGCGCCCGCGAGCGGCACGCGCTGCGACATCGTGAGCTGCGCGTCGCCGGTGCCGGGAGGCATGTCGACGACGAGGACGTCCAGCTCGCCCCACGCGACGTCGCGCAGCATCTGCTCGAGCGCGCCCATGACCATCGGGCCGCGCCAGATCATCGGCGTGTCCTCGGCGATCAGGAAGCCCATGGACATGACCTTCACGCCATAGTTCTGCATCGGCTGGAGCGTCTTGCCGTCGGTGGAGGTCGGCCGGCCGGAGATGCCCATCATGCGCGGCTGCGACGGGCCGTAGATGTCGGCGTCGAGGATGCCGATCCTGAGGCCGCGCGCGGCGAGGGCGAGGGCGAGGTTGGTGGCGGTGGTCGACTTGCCGACGCCGCCCTTGCCCGAGGCGACGGCGAGGATGTGCCGGACGCCCGGCACGAGCTGCTTGCCGCCGGGGCCGTTGGGTCCGCCGGCGGGGCCGGTGCCCGGGGCACGCGGTGCGGCGGCCGCGGGCGCGGCGCGCTCGGCGGTAAGCACGGCCGTCACCGACAGGACGCCGGGCAGCGCGTCGACGGCCTTCTCGGCCGCCTTGCGCATCGGCTCGAGGCCGGGACCCCGCTTCGCGTCGACCTCGATCGAGAAGAAGACGTTGCCGTCCTTGACCGCGAGCCCCTTCACCATCCCGAGGGCGACGATGTCCTGCCCGCGTTCGGGATCCTGCACGCGGCGCAGGGCGTCGAGGACGATGGCTTCTGTCGGCGGCTGGGCCATGTCGGCTTCCTTTTCGCTTGAATTCGATCGGCTCTGGCCAATATGTGGCGCCGCCCGCCCGGATCGCTTCCGGAGGGGGCGAGATATAAAACCGGTCCGTCCCGTCTCCAAGTGGCGGGTCCACCCAACCAGACGGCGCGCGCGCCGCTCACTCGGAGGCTTGTCACGATGCCGTGGTCGCAAGGCGGAGGTCCCTGGGGAGGCGGTTCTGGCGGCGGCGGTGGCAAGAGCCCCTGGGGCCGCCCGCCTGGCGGCGGTGGTGGCGGGGGCGGGGGCGGTGGTCCCTTCGGCGGAGGCCAGCCGCCGAACATCGAGGACCTGATCCGGCGCTCGCAGGAGAAGATGAAGAACGTGCTGCCGGGCGGCGGCGGCCTCGGCGGCGTGCGCGGCATCGCAGCGCTGCTCGGGATCCTCGCGCTCGCGTGGATCGGAAGCGGGCTCTACATCGTGCAGCCCAACGAGGTGGGCATCGTGCTGCGCTTCGGCCAGGCGGTGCGCCTCGATGGCCCGGGCTGGAACTACCACCTGCCGCGGCCCATCGAGTCGGTTATCAAGCCCTCGGTCACCGCGGTCAACTCGATGGACATCGGCTTCCGCTCCACCGGCGACACGCGTGGCCGCGCGGTGACCCGCCCGGAGGAAGGCCAGATGCTCACGGGCGACGAGAACATCCTCGACATCCAGTACACGGTCTTCTGGCGCATCAAGGACGCGCGCGCCTACGTCTTCAACATCTTCGCTCCCGAGGGCACCGTGCGCGCCGCCGCCGAGAGCGCTATGCGCGAGGTGGTCGGCAACATGCGCGCGCAGGAGGCCCTCGCGCAGGGCCGCGTGGCCATCGAGACGAACTCCCAGAAGCTGCTCCAGCAGATCCTCGACGAGTACAAGGCGGGGATCGAGATCACGCAGGTGCAACTGCGCGGCGTCGAGCCGCCGGCGCAGGTCATCGACGCGTTCCGCGACGTGCAGCGCGCGCAGGCCGACCGCGAGCGCCTGCGCAACGAGGCGGAATCCTACCGCAACCAGATCGTCCCGGAGGCGCGCGGCCAGGCCCAGCGCATCGTCCAGGAGGCCGAGGCCTACCGCCAGCAGGTCCTGGCGCAGGCGCAGGGCGAGGCGCAGCGCTTCACCTCGATCTACGACGCCTATCGCCTCGCCCCCGAGGTCACCAAGCGCCGCCTCTATCTCGAGATGATGGAGGAGATGCTGGCGAAGACGAACAAGGTGATCGTCGACCAGCCGCAAGGCGGCACCGGCGTGATGCCCTTCCTTCCCCTCCAGGACCTGATTCGCCGGCAGCCGCAGCAGCCCGGCCAGCCCGCGGGAGCGCGCCCATGAAGACCGGTCTCCTCGCCGCCATCCTCGCCGTCCTCGGCGGCGCCGCGGCGCTCGCCTTCACGAGCCTGTTCGTGGTCGACCAGCGCCAACAGGCCCTGGTGATCGAGTTCGGCAACCCCCAGAGGATCATCCACGTCGCCGGGCTTCAGTTCAAGAAGCCCTGGCAGAACGTGATCTTCTTCGACAAGCGCCTGCTCGACTTCGACGCGGACGCGCAGGAGGTGACGCTGGGCGACCAGCGCCGCATGGTCGTGGACGCCTATGTCCGCTACCGCATCGTCGATCCGCTCGAGTTCTACAAGACGGTCCAGACCGAGTTCGCCTTCCGCCAGCGCCTCGGCGCCGTGGTCAACTCGACGCTGCGCAACGCGCTCGGCCAGGTCCCGTTCGCGGCCCTGCTCTCGGAGCGCCGCGCGGCCATCATGCGCAGCGTGAGCGAGCAGGTAGCGCGGGAATCCGCCCAGTTCGGCGTCAAGGTCGAGGATGTCCGCTTCGTGCGCGCGGACCTCCACCCCGACAACAGCCCGGCGATCTTCCGGCGGATGCAGACCGAGCGCGAGCGCGAGGCCCGCGAGGCCCGCGCGCAGGGCTCCGAGCAGGCGCAGCGCATCCGCGCCGAGGCGGAGCGCGAGCGCACCGTGCTCGTCGCCGACGCGCAGCGCCAGTCGCAGATCCTGCGCGGCCAGGGCGATGCCGAGGCGACGCGCGTCTACGCCGAGGCCTTCGGCCGCGACCCGTCCTTCTACGATTTCTGGCGGTCGCTCGAGGCCCAGCGCAAGGCGCTCGCCGACGGGACGACGATGCTGCTCACGCCCGATGGCGACTTCTTCCGCTTCTTCCGCGACATGAGCGGCGCCGACCCGACGCGCGCGGGGATCGCCCCGCGCCGCTGAAGACCTCCAACCGCCGGGGACGAATCCGATCGTCCCCGGCCGACCGCCACGGAGACAGGATCGTCATGCGTTCGTTGGCCCGAGCCCTCGCCGTCCTTGCCCTCGCGGCGCCGATCGCCCTCGCGCAGCCCTCGGCTGCGCCGGCGCAGAACAGGCTTCCTCCGCCCGGCGCCCCCGCCGCCGGCTTCGCCGACCTCGCCGAGCGGCTGCTGCCCGCCGTGGTCAACATATCGACCACGCAGACCGTGCGCAGCGAGCGCCCCGCCCCGGGGCAGCGGCGTCCGGACGCCCCGCAGGCGCCGCCGGGCTCTCCCTTCGAGGAGTTCTTCCGGGAGTTCTTCGAGCGCGGCGGCCGCGGTGGCCAGGACCCGTCCCCGCGCCGCGCCTCGTCCCTCGGCTCGGGCTTCGTGATCGACCCTTCGGGCATCGTGGTCACGAACAGCCACGTCGTCGGCGAGGCCGAGGAGATCAAGGTCATCCTGCAGGACAACACCGAGCTCGCTGCCCGGCTGCTCGGGCGCGACACCAAGACCGACCTCGCCGTGCTGAAGGTGGAGACCCCGAGGCCGCTGCCCTCGGTCACCTTCGGCAATTCCGACGCGGTCAGGATCGGCGACTGGGTCGTCGCGATCGGCAATCCCTTCGGCCTCGGCGGCACCGTCACGGCGGGCATCGTGTCCGCGCGCGCCCGCGACATCCAGGCCGGCCCCTACGACGATTTCCTGCAGACCGACGCGGCGATCAACCGCGGAAACTCGGGCGGTCCGCTCTTCAACATGGCTGGCGAGGTCGTCGGCATCAACACGGCCATCTACTCTCCGAGCGGCGGCTCGATCGGCATCGGCTTCGCGATCCCGTCGTCGCTCGCCCGCCCGATCGTGGAGCAGCTGCGCGACTTCGGGCGCACCCGGCGCGGGTGGCTTGGCGTCAACATCCAGAACGTGACCGACGAGATCGCCGAGAGCGTCGGCATGCAGAAGGCGCGCGGCGCGATGGTCGCGCGCGTGACCGAGAAGGGCCCCGCCGAGAAGGCCGGGATCGTCGCGGGCGACATCGTGGTGCGCTTCGACGGCAAGGAGGTCGGCGAGATGCGCCGGCTGCCGCGCCTCGTCGCCGAGACGCCGGTCGGCAAGACGGTCAAGGTGGAGGTCTGGCGCAAGGGCCAGACCGTCCTCCTCGACGTCCTGCTGGGCGAGCTCGAGGAAAACGAGGCCCAGGCCAGCGCCGGGCAGCAGCGCGGCCGCCAGCAGCCCGCCCAGCCATCGGCGCCGCTGGCGGTCGAGGCGCTGGGCATGCAGCTGAGCGCGTTGACGCCGGAACTGCGCGAGAGGCACCAGGTGTCGGCGCGGGCCAAGGGCGTTCTGGTCGTGCGGGTCGACGAGGGCTCCATCGCCGCGGAGCGGGGGCTGCGCGTCGGCGACGTGATCGTCGAGGTGGCGCAGCAGGAGGTCTCCCAGCCGCAGCAGGTCGTCGCGAAGGTCCAGGAGGCGCGCGCGGCCAAGCGGCGCAGCGTGCTGATCATGGTCGAGCGCGCGGGCGAGCAGCGATTCGTCGGCCTGCCGGTCGAGCCCCGCGGCTGATCCGTCCCAGGGGGGAGGGGATGGGAATCGCGCGCGGCCGCAGGGGCATGCTCGGCGCCAGCCTCGCTGGCGCCGCCCTTGCCTCGTCGCCGCTGCGCGCCGAGCAGCCCTTGCGCCTCGGGCTCCTTCTCGCGATGAGCGGCCCGCTGGCCCGGACGTCGCAGGAAATCGCCTATGGCGTCGCGCTGGCCCTCGACCAGGCGGACCGTCGAGTCGCCGGCAGGCCCATCCGCGTCCATGTCGAGGACACCCAGGGCAAGCGAGGCCGCGCCGTGGAGCGCTTCGTGCGCCTGGTCCAGGTCGAGGGCGTCGACGCCGTCATTGGGCCCACGGGCTCGCCGGAGGCGCTGGCGCTGCGCGACGCGGCGCACGAGATGGGCGTGCCGCTGATCGTACCGAACGCGGGCGCCAGCGCGCTGAGCGCCGAGCGCTGCAGCCCCTTCGTGCTTCGCGCCTCCTACTCGAACGAGCAGCTCTGCGCCCCGCTGGGCACGTGGATGGCGCAGGGCGCCCAGGGCAGGACGGCCTATCTCCTGGCCGCGGACAACGTCTCCGGTCGCGACCATGCCGCTGCCTTCCGCAAGTCCTTCTCCGGCGCTGGCGGCATCGTGGCGGGGGATCAACTCGTGCCGCCGGGGACCGCCGACCTGACGCCCTATCTCGGGCGGCTCAAGCTGCTGCGCACGGACATCATCTTCGCATCCTTCTTCGGCGAGGCGGCCGAGCGCTTCCTCGACGCCGTTGATGCCTTCGGGCTCCGCACGTCGAGGATATGCGGCCCGGGCTGGCTTGCCTCGACCCTCGACCTGCCGCGCATCGGCGCGCGCGCCGCCGGGATCATCGGCGCGACCTGCTACCTGCCCGAGCTCGACAGCCCGCGCAACCGGCGTTTCGTCGCCGACTACACGGCCCGCCACGCGAACCCTCCCAGCGAGTTCGCGGCCCAGGGCCACGACTCCGCGCGACTGCTGATGGCGGCGGTCGAGGCGCTCGGAGGCAACGTCTCCAATCGCCGTGCTTTCGCGGCGATGCTCGCGCGCACGCCCTTCGCTGGCGCGCGCGGCGACCTCGTGCTCGACCCGCGGACCAACAACGTCGTGCAGGACATCCTTGTGTTCGAGACACGCAAGCGCCCGGGCGGCGAGGGCGTGGACTTCGAGGTCCTGGCGCGCGTGCCGTCGGTGCGCGTCGACCCGGAGGCTTGCCAGATGGGCTGACGCGGGGCGCTCAGCCGCGCTTCGCGCGCGGCCGCGCCCGCTTGCGGCCGGCCTCGCCCCAGCGGCGCACGAGGCTGCCGCTGTCGATGTCGAACAGGTCCAGGCAGCGCCCCACCGCGTGGTCGACGAGGTCCTCCAGCGTGTCCGGCGCGGCGTAGAAGGCCGGCACGGGCGGCGCGATGATCGCGCCGGCCTCGGCCGCCGCCGCCATCGCCCGGATATGGCCGAGATGCAGCGGCGTCTCGCGGACCATCAGGACGAGCCTGCGCCGCTCCTTCAGCACCACGTCGGCGGCGCGCGTCAGGAGGCTGGTCGTCTGGCCGTAGGCTACCTCCGAGAGCGTGCGGATCGAGCAGGGCGCGACGAGCATGCCGAGGGTCCGGAACGATCCCGAGGCGATCGAGGCGCCGACATCCTCGGCCTTGTGCACCACGGTGGCCAGCGCGTGGACGTCCCGCAGCTTCAGGTTCGTCTCGTAGGCGAGCGTGAGCTCGGCGGAGCGCGTCATCACGAGATGCGTCTCGATCCCGGAGCCGCGCAGGACCTCGAGCGCGCGGACCCCGTAGGCGACGCCCGAGGCGCCCGAGATGCCGACGACGAGGCGTCGCTTGATCGTGGCCATGCCGGAACCTTCCCTTCGTGGCCGCGCGTGCGCGGGCGCAGATCCCGTTTGCGCCGGCGCACGCGAGCGTTCAGAATTTCGCAAGATATCGCACGCAGACTCGTTTTGCAGTCCCCGGGGAGCCACCATGCTGATCGCTGCCGTAATTCGCTCCGCCACGGAAGGCAACGACGAGAGGCGCGCCTTCCGGTGCCACAACATCCGCCTCGACGCCAGCGTCGACTTCGACGGCCAGCCCATCCCGTTTCCCTGCGTGATCGTGGACGTCTCGTCCGGAGGCGCCCAGCTCTTCGTGCGACTGCCCGCCGGCGTCGACGAGATGAAGCTCGAGATCGAGGGCTTCGACAGCTTCCCCTGCCGCGTCGTCTGGCGCAGCGATACCCGCGCCGGGATCAAGTTCGCGACCGACGCCGACGAAGTCACCAAGCGGCTGGCCGCGCTGCTCAAGGGCGGCTGAAGCGCGGCGCCGGCGGCGCCGCGAATTCCTCTCTCGCATAGCCCTGGAGGAAGAGCAGGGCCGAGAGGTCGCCGTGGGCGACCGAAAGCCTTGCCTCGGCCGCGACGCGCGGCTTGGCGCGGAAGGCGACGCCGAGGCCGGCGATCGAGATCATCTGCAGGTCGTTGGCGCCGTCCCCGGTGGCGATCGCGTCCCCTGGCGACAGCCCGCGCGCGGCGGCGAGCCGCCGAAGCGTCGCCGCCTTGCCGGCCGCGTCGAGGATCGGCTCGCGCACCCGGCCGGAGATCGTCGTTCCCTCCAGCTCGAGTTCGTTGGCCTCGTCGTGGTCCGCGCCCAGCGCCTCGCGCACCATGCGCGTGTAGAAGCGGAAGCCGCCCGAGACGATGGCGACGAAGGCGCCATGGCGCCGCATCGTCGCGACGAGCACCGCGGCACCTGGCATCTCCTCGATCAGCGCGCCCGCGCGCTCGAGCAGCGCGATGTCGCGTCCGGCGAACAGGGCCACGCGCTCGCGCAGCGCGCCGCGGAAGTCGATCTCGCCGTTCATGGCGCGCGCCGTGATACCGCGCACGCGCTCGCCCATGCCTTCGAGCGCGGCTAGCTCGTCGAGCATCTCGTTGCGGATCAGCGTCGACTCCATGTCGGCGAGGAGGAGGCGCTTGCGGCGCCCGGCGATCGGCACGGCGTTCGCGTCCACGGGCATGCCGGAGAGGCGCGCGCGCGCCGCCGCCTGCACGGCCACGCCATCCGCCCCGGGCGGCAGCTCGAGGTCGCAGGCCTCGCCGGGCGAGAGCCAGCGCGGCTTCGCGATGCCCGCGATGCCCCCGATGCCCGCGAGGCGAGCGAGCGCATCGGCGTCGAGGCGGCCCGGCGGCGCCACGAGGTTCAGGACATGCGTCATGGGGCGGGGATCTAGTCGAGATCGCGCCGCCGCGCCAGCAAGGCCGCGCGGCGGCGATGCCTCTTCCCAGCGCGGCGCGCCGCGCTCTAGAACCCTCGCCGCGAGGAGGGGCCGGAGCAGCAGCATGCGCAGCACGCACGCCGAACGCGGGGCCTTCGCCCCGGTCATCGCGATCGGGGGGCCTACCGCCTCGGGGAAGTCGGCGCTCGCGCTGCGCCTCGCGCGCGAGCTCGGCGGCGTCGTCGTCAACGCCGACGCGATGCAGGTCTATCGCGAGATGCGCGTGCTCAGCGCGCGGCCGGACGCGGCCGACGAGGCGGCGGCCCCGCACCGGCTCTACGGCGTCCTGCCGGCCTCGCGGCGCGGGTCCGTCGGCTGGTGGCGCGAGGCGGCGCTGGCGGAGATCGCGGCCGCGCGCGCGGCGGGCGGCGTCCCGATCGTCGTCGGTGGCTCCGGCCTCTACCTCAAGCTGCTGCAGGAGGGGATCGCGCCGGTCCCGCCCGTCCCGGAGGCTTTGCGCCTCGACCTCCGGCGCCAGCGCGAGGCCGAGGGCGACGCGGCGCTGCACGCGCGCCTCGCGGCGCTCGACCCCGTGTCCGCGGCGCGGCTGCCCGCCGCGGACTGGCGGCGCGTGCTGCGCGCGCTCGAGGTCGTGCTGGCCACCGGGCGGAGCCTCGCCTCGTTCCAGGCGGAGGCGCCGAGCCCGCCCGTCGCCTGCCGCAGCATCCTGCTCCTGCCGCCGCGCGCGCGCCTGGTGGAGGCGATCGACCGGCGCTGCGCCGCCATGCTCGAGGCCGGGGCGATCGACGAGGCGAGGGCGGTGCTCGCCGCCGCCCCCGATCCCGGCCTTCCCGCGCGCCGGGCCGTCGGCGTGGGCGAGATCGCGCGCCACCTGGCGGGCGAGATCGGGCTCGACGAGGCGCTCGGGCTTTTCCGGCAGGCGACCCGGCAATACGCCAAGCGTCAGGTCACCTGGTTCCGGCATCAGGCGCAAGGCGGCCTGGTGCTTGGCGAGCAATATTCGGAAAGTCTTGTGCCGGCTATCTTTCGTTTTATTAGAGAAACTGGTTGACCGGTCCAGGGCGCGCGACTAGTTTACGGCGCCTTCGCTGCACCGCAGCGTGGAAGAACGCATCTCAACCACCTGCCTGAAAAGGGAAATTCGATGTCCTCCGTCGCCGACGCCACCTCGCCCGATCTCCGCGCCGAACTGACCGGCTCGGAAATCGTACTCAAGGCGCTGGTGGACCAGGGCGTCGAGTTGATCTTCGGCTATCCCGGCGGCGCGGTACTGCCGATCTACGACGCGCTGTTCCAGCAGAACGCCCTGCGCCACATCCTCGTGCGCCAGGAGGGCGGCGCGGTGCATGCCGCGGAGGGCTATGCGCGCTCGACCGGGAAGGTCGGCGTCGTGCTGGTGACCTCCGGCCCCGGCGCCACCAACGCCGTCACCGGCCTGACCGACGCGCTGATGGACTCGATCCCCGTCATCTGCCTCACCGGCCAGGTGCCGACGCATCTCATCGGCAACGACGCGTTCCAGGAGGCCGACACGACCGGCATCACGCGGCCCTGCACGAAGCACAACTACCTCGTGAAGGACGTCCGCCAGCTCGCGCGCGTGATGCACGAGGCCTTCCATGTCGCGACCAGCGGCCGGCCCGGCCCCGTGGTCATCGACCTGCCCAAGGACGTGCTGTTCGCGAAGGGCCCCTATGTCGGCCCCGAGGCGGTGAAGCACCGCAGCTACAACCCGCGCCGCGTGCCCGAGCAGGCGCGGATCGCCGAGGCGGTCGACCTCCTGATGAAGGCGAAGCGCCCGATCGTCTATGGCGGCGGCGGCATCATCAATTCAGGCCCCGAGGCGTCGCGCCTCGTGACCGAGTTCGTGCGCCGCAGCGGCTTCCCCTGCACGCTGACGCTGATGGGCCTTGGCGCCGTGCCGGCGGCCGACCCGCATTTCCTCGGGATGCTGGGCATGCACGGCAGCTACGAGGCCAACATGGCGATGCACGACTGCGACGTCATGTTCGCGATCGGCTCGCGATTCGACGACCGCGTGACCGGGCGGCTCAGCGCCTTCTCGCCCGGCTCGCGCAAGATCCACGTCGACATCGACCCGTCCTCGATCAACAAGAACGTGCGCGTCGAGGTGCCGGTCGTCGGCGACGTCGCGGAGACGATGAAGGCGATCCTCGCGGAGTGGGACCGCCGCCGCGCCGAGCCCGACCGCAAGGCGCTCGCCACGTGGTGGGAGCAGATCGAGTCCTGGCGCGCGCGCAAGTGCTTCGCCTTCGCGCAGGGCGCCGACGTCATCAAGCCGCAATACGCGGTGCAGCGCCTCTACGAGCTCACCAGGGACCGCGAGACCTTCATCACCACCGAGGTCGGGCAGCACCAGATGTGGGCGGCGCAGCTCTACCGGTTCGAGCGCCCGAACCGCTGGATGACCTCTGGCGGGCTCGGCACGATGGGCTATGGCCTGCCGGCGGCGATGGGCGTGCAGCTCGCGCATCCGGACGCGCTCGTCGTCGACGTCGCGGGCGAGGCCTCGACGCTGATGAACATCCAGGAGCTCTCCACCATCGTGCAGTACCGCCTGCCGGTGAAGGTCTTCATCCTCAACAACCGCTACATGGGGATGGTGCGCCAGTGGCAGGAGCTGCTGCACGGCAACCGCTACTCCGAGAGCTACATGGACGCGCTGCCGGACTTCGTGAAGCTCGCCGAGGCCTTCGGCTGCGTCGGCCTGCGCTGCGCCAGGCCCGGCGACCTCGATGGCGTGATCCGCGAGATGATGGCCAATGGCCGGCCGACCGTCGTCGACGTCGCCGTCGACGAGAAGGAGAACTGCTTCCCGATGATCCCGTCCGGCGCGGCGCACAACGAGATGATCCTCGGCCCGTCCGGCAAGGACTCGCCGGGCAAGCCGGTGTCGGAGGAGGGGATGGTGCTCGTCTGAGCGCCATCCTCCGCGCCCGAGGCGGCGCGGCCAGCCCCCCGACGAAACCGACACCGAGGACTTCCAGATGCCCGTCCAGCAGCCGATCGAACGGCACACCATCTCCGTCATCGCCGACAACGAGCCCGGCGTGCTCGCCCGCATCGTCGGCCTGTTCTCCGGGCGCGGCTACAACATCGAGAGCCTGACCGTCGCGGAGACCGACGCGAGCGCGCATCTCTCGCGCTTCACCATCGTCACCTCCGGCACGCCGATGGTGATCGAGCAGATCAAGTCGCAGCTCGACCGCCTCGTGCCCGTGCACCGCGTGCGCGACATGACGCTCGGCGGGCCGCATGTCGAGCGCGAGCTCGCGCTGCTCAAGGTCGTGGCGACCGGCGAGAAGCGCGTCGAGAGCCTGCGCCTCGCCGACGTCTTCCGCGCGAAGGTGATCGATTCGACGATCCAGTCCTTCGTCTTCGAGATCACCGGCGCCACCGACAAGGTGAACGCCTTCATCGACATCCTGCGCCCGCTCGGCCTCGTCGAGGTGAGCCGCACGGGCGTCGCCGCCATCGCGCGCGGCACCGAGGCGATGTGACGTCCGGCCGCCGGGCCGGGCCGTGAGCGAATGGATCCTGCCGCTGGCGTCCATCGCGCTGGCGAACCTGCTCGGCGCGATGTCGCCGGGCCCGGCCTTCGTCCTCGTCCTGAGGACCGCGCTCGACCATGGACGCGAGGCCGCCTGGGCGCCGATCGCCGGCCTTGCCGTCGGCGCCGCGACCTGGGCCGCCGCGGCGCTCTGGGGCCTCCAGTCCCTCTTCGCGGCGCTTCCCTGGCTCGCGCGCGCCCTGCCGCTGGCCGGCGGCGCCTTCCTCGTGCATTTCGCCTGGCGAATCTGGCGCGCCGCGTCAGATCCCTCGCCGGCGGCGGAGCGCGGGGAGGGGCCGCGCGCGGGCTTCGGCGAGGCACTCCTGCTGCAGGTCTCGAACCCGAAGGTGATGGTGTTCTTCGGCTCGGTCTTCATGGCCGTGCTGCCGCCGCAGCTGCCGGCCGCGATCGAGGTCGCCATCCTGGCGATGATCGTCGCCGTCGAGTTCGCCTGGTACGGAACCGTCGCGGCCGTGTTCGGCAGCGCCACCGCGCGCGCGGCCCATGGGCGTGCGAAGGCCTGGATCGATCGCGCGATGGCGGTCCTGCTCGCCGCGCTCGGCGCGCGGCTACTGCTGTCGCCGCTGCTCGGCTGAGGCGCGCCTCAGCGCAGGAAGTAGACGCCCGCCAGCACGAGGCCGCCGGCGATCACCACCACGCGCAGGACGCCGTCGGGCACGTGGTTCGCCAGCTTGCCGCCGGCGAAGCCGCCGACCAGCGCGCCGGCCAGCATCGCGCCGGCGGCGGGCCAGTCGACCTCGCCGCGCAGGATGAAGGTCAGCGCCGATGTCGTGGTGATGACGACCCCCATCATGTTCTTGAGGGCGTTGGTCTGCTTGACGTCGCGGATCCCGGCGATCGCGTAGCCGGCCATCAGGATCACGCCGAGCCCGGCCCCGAAGAAGCCCCCATAGGCCGAGCAGGCGAACTCCGCCGCGCGCCCGAGCAGGCGCATGGTCCTCGATCCGCCGCCCTGCGTGCCGCGGGCCGTGAGCCAGCGGTTGATCGGCTTCGCGAAGCCGAAGGCGAGGCTGGCGACCAGCAGGAGCCAAGGAACCAGCGCCTTGAACATCGCCGGGCTCATCGCGAGCAGCAGCTGCGCCCCCGCGAAGCCGCCGACGAGCCCGACGCCGAGGCTCGCGAAGGTCGCTGGCCCGAGGTCCCGCAGCTCGCGGAACTGGGCGATGACCGAGGTCAGGCGGCCCGGCCAGAGCGCCACCTGGCTGGTCGCGTTGGCCAGCCTCGGATCGAGGCCGAAGGCAAGCAGGGCGGGGAAGGTGACCAGCGTGCCGCCACCCGCGAGGGCGTTGATGACCCCGCCGGCGAGGCCGGCCGCGGCGAGCAGGAGGGCGGTGGTGATGTCCATGGGGCGTGTCCGGGCTGCTCGTTGGCGTTCTGGACCCCCTCGACACCTCGGGAGGGACTGTGCTTCAAACCGCGCGCCGTCCGGGGCAAGCCCTTGCGGCGCCGTTCCAAGTCTCCAGCCGGGGGTTTCCTTCGATGCGTGTGTACTACGATCGCGATGCCGACGTGAACCTGATCAAGGGCAAGAAGATCGCCATGATCGGCTTCGGCAGCCAGGGCCATGCCCACGCCCTCAACCTGCGCGACAGCGGCGTCAAGGACATCGCCGCGGCGTTGCGCCCGGGCTCGCCCTCCGCGAAGAAGGCCGAGGGCTACGGGTTCAAGGTGATGACCGTCGCCGAGGCGGCGAAGTGGGCCGACGTCATGATGATGGCGACGCCGGACGAGCTCCAGGCCTCGATCTGGAGGAACGACGTCAAGGACAACATGAAGCCGGGCGCGGCCATCGCCTTCGCCCACGGCCTCAACATCCACTTCAACCTGATCGAGCCGCGCCCGGACATCGACGTGTTCATGATCGCGCCGAAGGGCCCTGGCCACACGGTGCGCTCGGAGTACCAGAAGGGCGGCGGCGTGCCCTGCCTCGTCGCGATCCACCAGAACTCGAGCGGCAACGCCCTCGAGGTCGCGCTGAGCTACTCCGCGGCCATCGGCGGCGGCCGCGCCGGCACGATCGAGACGACCTTCAAGGAGGAGTGCGAGACCGACCTCTTCGGCGAGCAGGTCGTGCTCTGCGGCGGCCTCTGCGCGCTGATCATGGCCGGCTACGAGACGCTGGTCGAGGCGGGCTACGCGCCGGAGATGGCGTATTTCGAGTGCCTGCACGAGGTGAAGCTGATCGTCGACCTCATCTACGAGGGCGGCATGGCGAACATGCGCTACTCGATCTCCAACACCGCCGAGTACGGCGACTACACCCGCGGCCCGCGCATCATCACGCCGGCCGTGAAGGAGGAGATGAAGCGCGTGCTCGACGACATCCAGTCCGGCCGCTTCGCGCGCGACTGGGTGCTCGAGAACGCCGCCGGCCAGGCGAGCTTCAAGGCGATGCGTCGTCGCGCCGCCGAGCACCCGATCGAGCAGGTCGGCGAGAAGCTCCGCGCGATGATGCCCTGGATCTCCAAGAACAAGCTCGTCGACAAGGCCAAGAACTGACGACCGACGACCCGCGCGGCGGCCACGTGCCGCCGCGCGGGAACCCGGGTCCGGCATGATCGGATCCAGGCAACCATTTCCCGCCCGGAAAGGTTGCCTGGATCCGTTTCTATTTCCGGCGCAGGGCAGAGGCCGGGAAGGCGGCGAGCTTGGCGGCGGGCCGGATCGGCCGGCGCACCAGTTCGCCGCCGCAATTGGGGCAAAGGCGACCAGGCAGGCGCATATCTACGCACTCGGTGCACCAGGTGCATTCGAACGAACAGATCATCGCCTCGCGGCTGTCCGGCGGCAGGTCGCGCCCGCAGCATTCGCAGTCAGGTCTCAGTTCCAGCATGCTCAAGCCTCCCGTGCAGCGGTCTAGCGCGCGAGCTCGAAGCCCTCGTCGCGCCAGCCGGTGATGCCACCGGCCATGATCTTCACCGGCCGCCCGAGCCGCGCCAGCCGCAGCGCGGCGCGTGCCGCGCCGTTGCAATGCGGCCCGGCGCAATAGACGACGAACAGCGTGCCGGCTGGCCAGGTTTCCAGCCGCGACGCAGTGATCTTGCCATGCGGCAGATGGATGGCGCCTTCGACATGCCCCTCGGCGAAGGCGTCGGCGCCGCGGACGTCGAGGAGCACGAAGTCGGGCCCCGCGCGCATGGCTGCATGCACGTCCCAGCAATCAGTCTCGAAGGCAAAGGCGGCGGCGAAATGCGCTTCGGCCTCGGCGCTGGTGGCTGCCGGGATCTCGGTGACGGCGCTGGACATGGCGAACCTCTCACGGTGTTGCGCGTGCCTCGATCGGTACGGCCTTGCGGGCGTGGTCACAAGCGGCGTAAACGCCACATATGCGCAAGATCACGCCAAGTCCGCGCAGGCCGCTGGTGGTCGCGCTCGTCTATGATGGGCTGTGTACCTTCGAGTTCGCGATCGCAGCCGAGATCTTCGGCTTGCCCCGGCCGGAGCTGGGGCCGGGCTGGTACCGCTTTGCCGCTGCCGCGATCGAGCCCGGACCGCTGCGTGCGCAGGGCGGGCTGCGGGTCGCGACAGATGGCGGGCTTGGCCTGCTGCGCCAAGCCGATCTGATCGTTATCCCCGGCTGGAAGGGCAATGCGGTCCCGGTGCCCGCACGGTTGCTGCGCGCGCTGCATCGAGCCCACGCGCGCGGCGCGCGGCTGGCGTCGATCTGCTCGGGCGCCTTCGTGCTCGCGGCGACGGGACTGCTCGACGGCAAGCGCGTCGCGACGCATTGGCGCTACGCCGAGGCGCTGGCGGCGATGCACCCGCGCTGCCGTGTCGATGCGCAGGTGCTCTATGTCGAGGAGGGCCGCATCCTGACCTCCGCGGGCAGCGCGGCGGGCATCGACCTGATGCTGCATGTCGTGCGCAAGGATTTCGGCGTCGCGGCCGCGAACAGTGTCGCGCGTCGGCTTGTCGTCGCCGCGCATCGAACCGGCGGCCAGGCGCAATTCATCGAACGCCCGGTACCACCGCCGCATGAGGGCCGGTTCTCGCGCCTGCTCGATGGGGTGCGCGCCGACCCGGCCGCGGACTGGCCGGTGCGCCGGCTCGCGACCCTCGCGGCGATGAGCCCGCGCACGCTGCTGCGCCGTTTCGTCGAGACGACAGGGCTGGCACCGGGCGACTGGGTGACTTCGGTGCGCGTCGAGGAGGCGCGGCGACTACTCGAGACGTCGGCGCTCGGCCTCGATCGCATCGCGGCCCTCGCGGGCTTCGGCTCGACCGCCACGCTGCGCCACCACTTCCGCCGACGCCTTCGCCTGACGCCGCGCGACTATCGCGAGCGCTTCGGCGGATGAAAACGGATCCAGGTCGGGCTTCGGCGATGGAGGGCTGACAACCGCCCGGATCCTTCTTCGCTCAGCACTCCAGGATCGCGTAGATCTTGCGCACGTAGCCGTCGGTGCGGAAATCGGTGACCGCGCCATGGGGGACGAAGAACGACTCCCCCGCCTTGAACACCTGCGTGCGGCCGGACGGACCCGTGATCGCCACGCTGCCCTCGAGCAGGCACATCAGCTCGTGGCGCGGGAAGGGCACCGCCCTGCGGTGATAGGCGGTTGACGACCACGCGCCGACCGACAGCCTGCCGCCGCGATCCTCGAAGAATTCTTGGCCGTGCTGGCGGGGGTCGCCCGAGAGCAGCATCTCAGGCCTCGGCCCGGGCGAGGGCGAGAGCGCGACCGACGGGTCCGGCTTGATGACCGAGAGGCCGCGCGCGTCGCGCGTCGCGGCGTCGTCCGGCGTCTCCAGGATCACGAAGATCTTCTTCACGTCGCCCGCCTGGCGCCATTGGCGCACCAGGCCCTTCGGCAGGATGAAGCTCTCGCCGGCCACGATGCGCGTGACCCTGCCCGATGGCTCGGCGATCTCGACCTCGCCCTCGAGGAGCAGCATGAACTCGTCGTTGTCATGCGGCGCCATCGTCGAGGTGAAGGCGCTGCAGGCCCAGATGCCGGCGGTCAGGCCCCGCGCCTGGTCGTCGATGTAGAGCCTGCCACGCTGCACCGGCCGGCCGGAGGCCAGCGTGTGCGCGGGCATCTCCTCCCATGTCTCGAGCGCCGCGCCCGGGTCGAAGCGCACCG
>Ga0169931_10004438_pt1 | contig 21863 bp, 21 predicted proteins | sample Kivu_15m_20L_FD_129675 | JGI IMG/M metagenome (GOLD analysis project Ga0169931, IMG submission 129675) | Freshwater microbial communities from Lake Kivu, Western Province, Rwanda to study Microbial Dark Matter (Phase II) - Kivu_15m_20L... | ecosystem: Environmental > Aquatic > Freshwater > Lake...
AGGTGCGGTGATTGTTGGCGCGGTGGTGTCCTGTATGGTGACAGTCTGGGTTGCGGTGGCAGTGTTGCCTGCCTCGTCGGTTGCGGTCCAGGTGACTATGGTCTCGCCTACCGGGAACGTCTCAGGTGCGTCGTTTGTGACAACGACGGAACTGATCAAGTCGTCCACATCCGGCTCCACCAATGTCACTGTGTTGTTATCATACGAGCTTGCCTCTACCACAACATCATCGTGCGGCAAGATTGTCGGTGCGGTCGTGTCTTGAACGGTCACATTCTGGATTGCGGTTGCAACGTTACCTGACGAATCAACCGCAGTCCAAGTTACCTGGTTAAGTCCTAAATTGAAAATCTCCGGTGCGTCGTTTGTGACCGACTCTACTCCTATCGCATCTGTTGCAGTAGCCTCTCCGATAGAGACCATAGTTCCGGACGGCCCTTCCGCCTCCACGACCACGTCCTCCGGAGCCAACAGATCCGGCGCGGTGGTGTCATGTATGGTGACAAGCTGTGTTGCTGTGGAGGTGTTGCCTGACGTGTCAGTCACTTTCCAAGTTACCGTCACCTGACCGAGCGGGAACATCTCCGGTGCGTCGTTTGTTACGGATTCAAGACCTACTAGATCAGATATCTTTGGCTCCCCTAATATCACCATGTTTTCAGAAACGCTTGTTGCCTCGGACACGATGTCTGCCGGGGCGGTGATGGTAGGAGCGGTGGTGTCGATTATCGAGACCGTCTGGTTTGCTGATGATGTGTTACCAAACTCGTCTGTGGCAGTCCACGTGACAACGGTCGTTCCAAATGAAAAGCCCTGCGGGGCGTTGTTTGACACTGACGAAATATCACTCACGTCTTCCACCGTAGGCTCTCCAAGCGTTACAATGTTCCCCTCAGCTGCTGTAGCCTCCTGCACTATGTCCTCGGGTGCGGTGATGGTAGGTGCTGTCGTATCCACTACCGACACCGTCTGAGTTATTGTAGAGTTATTCCCGGACAGGTCAGTTGCAATCCAGGTGACGGTTGTTTTTCCTATTGGGAATGATTCTGGTGCGTTGTTTGTGACCGACACTTCCTGTATGTCATTGATAGCAGGCGCGTTAAGTGAAATCACATTCTTCGATACAGATGATGCCTCCACCGTAACATCGTCAGGCTGTTCCAGTACAGGGGCTGCAGTATCAGTAACGGTTATCCTTTGTGTCGAGTCCGCTATGTTTCCTGCCGCGTCTATGGCAGTCCAAACTACCGTGGTCTCACCCACCGGAAAGAATTGTGGTGCGTTGTTTGTGATTGACGCAATCTCCGAGTTGTCAGATACAGATGGTTCTCCGAGCGCCACCTCGTTCTCTCCCAGACTTGTTGCCTCAACGGTGACATCTGCAGGCGCGCGGATCTTTGGCGGCTTGGTGTCTATTATCGTAACAGTTTGTGAAAAGGTCGCCGTGTTTTTGGCCACATCCGTGGCAGTCCACGTAACTATCGTCTCTCCTAGCGGGAACGATTCCGGTGCGTCGTTCTCAACGGACATCACGCCCACAACGTCGGTGACCTGAGGGTTTTCCAGTTGAACTGCGGTTCGTGGGCCCTGAGCCTCCTTCGTCACGTCCGATATCCCGGAAAATACGGGCGGAGTCGAGTCGCCCACCGTGACAGTCTGGGTTGCAATTCCCACGTTTCCAGCGTTGTCTATCGCGGTCCAGATTACGGTTGTTATTCCGAGTGGAAACTGGCCCGGAGCGTTGTTTGTAAGTGATTTTATTCCAGATTCATCATTAGCTATTGCCTGCCCTAGCGATACTGGGGTCAGTCCACCCGTGGCCTCCACGTATAGATCCTTTGGCGGCACTATGGTCGGCTTCTTAAAGTCGGTGCCGGTTGACAGCTGCGTCTGCGTTGTCTGAGTCGTCTGGGTCTGGGCAGCCTGTGTCTGCGTGGTCTGGGTCTGCTGGCTGGAAGCGCTGAACTTCTGTATTCTGTGGTTGCTAGAATCCACGACAAACAGATCCCCGTCAAGATCAAGGGCTACATCCTTTGCCATTTTGAATTGGCTGTTGCCAGTTCCCATTGCCCCAAACGCGGACTTTGTGTTTCCGTCCTTGTCAAGTATTACAACTCTGTTGTTGGCAGAGTCTGCAACTATTATGTTGCCCGCAGCATCGATTGCCAGTCCGTCAGGCGAGATTGTCATCCCGCCGGATGTTGAGGAAAAAGACTTTACAAACGAGCCGTCCGATGTGAACTTGTGAATCTTTTTGTTGCCCGAGTCTGCAACGAATACATTGCCGTCAGAATCCACTGTCACCCCAAGAGGTGTGAGGAACTGTCCATCTCCCGTGCCGCTGGATCCTATCACCGAAACAAACCTGCCGTCGGCGTCAAACTTTTGGACCCTGCTGTTTGCAGTGTCCACGACATAGACAAAGTTGTCCTTTGATAATGCAATTCCGTTGGGCAGGCGAAGTTGTCCCTCGCCTTTTCCTTCGGTGCCCCATGATGTTATGAAATTACCATTTGTGTTGAATTTTTTAACAGAGTGTAGTTCGTGGTCTACCACGTAGACATATCCTCCACCTACTGCAATTCCTGCAGGTGCGTGAAATTCGCTGGATCTAGTCCCCTTTGATCCCCATGAGTGCAGGAACGTCCCGTCGTTGTCAAATTTTTGCACACGTGCGTTTCCAAGGTCCGTCACGTAGACGTTTCCTGATGTGTCCACTGCCACGTATTGCGGGAATGTGAACGCCCCTGTCTTTACAAGTCCCTGGCCCCCCCAGCTTTTAGCAAAGCTGTACTCGCCTGCAGCCAGTGCTGGCGAGAGGGTGATTGTGAAGACCATTAATGTTGCCAATAAAGCAAGTTTTAGCTGCATTCAGGCATGGGTTTCGATTTGCTAAAAAGATCTCAAAAGTAAGTAATTGTTGTGATTTTGGTCAAATTTTGACAATTAGAAGGGTTTGTTGACCTCGCGAGTAAAGACGTAGCTTGCTATGCCTACCATGACGGCCACAAAGATCCCGATTATGGCAAGGCTCACCACGGCAGATACTCCCTCTGTCACCCCGGTCATGAGCTCCCTTACCAAAAGCACGGTATATGTCACAGGATTCAGCCTCGCCGCGGTCGCAAGCCAGTCCGGGAGGAGCTCAAGAGGAAACAGCGCTGGACTGAGCATGAACAGCGGCATGCCAAGAAAGTTGATCACGCCCCAGAACGTCTCCTGAGACTTGGCAGTTGCAGCAACTATGACGGAGATTCCGGAAAATCCAAGTGAGAACAGGATCACGATTGCCATTATCGGCAGGATGACGAATATGTTCGAGAACGTAACCCCTATCAGCATCCCTATTCCTATGATCAGGCTTGCTTGCAGCGCAGATATCAGAGATATTGCAAGCATCTTCCCAAGCGCAATGGATGTCCTTGAAATCGGTGACGTCAAGGCCTTGTTCATAAACCCGTATCTTCTGTCCCACAACGTATTGACTCCCCCAAAGATGCTCGTAAAAATCGCAGTCAGTATTATCACTCCCGGTGCCATGAATTCAAGGTATGTTCCGCTGAATCCGACAGACTGGATAAGCGGCTGCGTGCCGGCAAAGGTGTGCCCTATCACGATTATCCAGATTGCAGGCTGTATCAGCCTTATCAGAACCCCGCTTCTGGATTTTCTGTATCTTTTCAGCTCGCGCCAAAAGACGGTATAGGTATCATAGACTATCATGCCCTCAGCCCTCTCATTTTCCTGTGCTCCTTTTTTTGATCAAACGTGCCCCCACTGTTGTCCCTAAGGTCCCTTCCGGTAAACGACAAAAACACATCATCCAGAGTCGGCTCTGTGATTGATACGGACTTTATTTTTATTCCAAGGCTCGATGACAGCGAGAATATTATTGGGGCCACCTCCGTGCCCTTTGAGGAGAAGACTGTTATTTTTTCCCCACTGTCCGTAACATCATTGACAAACTCAATCTCCCGTATGGCGGACACGAGGTCGGATTTTTTGTCCACTGTGCCGAGCGTAAGCGAGATTATGCCGTTTCCAAGCGAGGTCTTGAGGCGCTGCGGTGCATCTATTGCCTGTATCTTCCCATAGTCAATTATCCCTATTCTGTCGCATAGCCTGTCTGCCTCTTCCATGTAATGAGTGGTTAGAAATATCGTCATCTTGTACTCTTCATGGATTCGCCGTATGTACTCCCAGATCTTCTGCCTAGTCTGTATGTCAAGTCCCACCGTGGGTTCGTCCAGAAAGAGCACCTTTGGCCTATGGAGAAGTCCTCCCGCAATCTCCAGCCGCTTCCTCATCCCCCCCGAGTACGTTATCGTTGCGTCGTGCTGCTTTTCTCCCAGCTCCACAAGATCCAGGAGCTCGTCTATCCTCGCCCCGATCTGATCCTTTGGTATGTGGTTCAACCTTGCCTGCAGCAGCAGGTTTTCCCGCCCCGTAAGATACTCGTCCACCGTTATCTCCTGCTGAACGTATCCAATGTTCTGCCGCACCTTTTTTGGCGATTCCGCAACGTCGTACCCGGACACAAACGCCTTGCCTGAGCTAGGCTTTAGGAGCGTGGTGAGGATCATCATCGTGGTGGACTTGCCTGCGCCGTTCGGCCCAAGGAAGCCAAAGATCTCACCCTCGTTTACGGCAAACGAAATGTCGTCTACTGCCACGGTATCGCCGTAGGTCTTTCTGAGAGATCTTGTCTCGACTGCATACACTACGATCAGCCCGACTGAGTTGAGTATAAACGCTGAGTCTTTAGTTACAAGATCAAAAATATTGCGCAAAACTAATTTAAGTTGGAAAAAAATTTTTCCCCCTATGAAGGGCCTCTGTCATGTTTGTTGCTCCTCAAATGTGGAAGTTATGATCCAGAAAGGCACCCCGATGTGCCTTGCGTGCGCATCAAAGACGGACTAGGATTTCTATTTTTTATATTGTGAAAAATATGAATTGGGGGTTATTTGATCGCCTTGAACTGATCCTTTGTTATCTTCAAGGTCACTTTCTCTCCTATGCCCCATATGTCGCTTTTTGAGATAAGCTTCGAATGCAGCGCAGTCGACACCTCTATGGAGTCCAGCTCGTTTGTCTCGCTGTCTTTGACAAGTCGCTTTACCTTGCCAAGTTTTGCCCCATCGATATCAACAACAGGTATATCCGTCCTGATCGGCGGGTGTGAGAGCAGTAATGACTTGGTAGTGAATCTGTCTATGTATTCCGTAGGCAGATAGTAGTCCTTGTGGAATCCCTGGTGAATAGTAACTCCAGATACGGCCAGTGTATTTGCGTTAATGTGGATATGCTTTACCTTGCCGTACTGTATTCCCTCTCTGTCAACTACCTTTTTTCCTGCAAACTCGTCTGCCGTGCAGATATTCTCTACTTCTAGCTGTGTTGCCATGAGCACAGATTCCGGGCTTTACTTATTCAAACCAAAAATCACAAATTTCAAGCAATCGGGTTAAATTACTTGACCATGACAAGACGGTGTGCAGGAAGGCTCCACGTTCAAGGCAGTTCTGATAACAAAGGGCAGAAGAAGCGGTCGTGAGCACGCAGTGTGGCTGCGCGCAGTGCATCACGCAGGACGAATCTATTTTTCAAGAAGGAACTTGGACGCAGACTGGCTCAAAAACACCATGACAAATCCAGCAGTGAAAGTCCAGATAGACAAGACAGTACACCGTGGAATAGCATCGCTCGTAACCGACCCAAGTCTTGCAGAAACGATTTCCAGTCTGAAATACCCCGGAGAGGAGCGAGCACACGAGGCTCGTGTTGTCGTTCAGGTAGAACTTGACAGTTGGGAGTCAAAAAAATAAGGACCGGAATGTCGCTAGGCGTCTAGGCGAACATTGACTGGTGTTGGATTTGAAACTATGTCAAACACCGGCGAGCGCTTTTGTGCAAGATCCACTAGTTCCTGTAGCTGCTCCTTTGTGGCATCTGACTTGATTTTGAAGGCAATCTGGATTCCCCCATATCCGTTTCTTACGCCGTCTGAGATGCCAAGGAATCCACGCAGGTCAAGGTCGCCCTCAAGCGTTGATTCGACCTCATCCAGCCGAACCCCTCTTGCCGAGGCATGGTACACAAGGCTCGTCGTAAGGCATCCTGCAAGTGCGGTAAGCGCATACTCTACAGGGTTTGCCCCCTGGTCTGAGCCAAGCAGTACGGGAGGCTCGTCTTTCTCAAAGACAAACGGGCCGTCTCTTTTGTGGCTCTGGCACGCCCCATCAAACTCGTTGATGGTTGTGCGGTTGTGCCCTCCCCTCACCCACCGATTCTGCGCCTTGAAGTTGAACTTTGCAACCTCGGGATCTTTTTTGATTACCTCCACTGTTTCAAACAGTTTGGAGACATCTACTCCGTTTATGTTTTCCATGGTTTTGCTAGCATGCTAGCATAATATATACATTGTTAAATTTGCTAGCATTCTAGCGTATTTTATATACACGGATCACAATGAATTATCATGACAAAGGATCTTTCAATCAGGGGCTTTGACGAGAAGACGCATGCAAAACTTAACCAGATTGCCGGGCAGCGCGGCGTTTCGGTAAACTCCATAGTAAAAGACCTTGTCGACAAGTGGCTGGAAAAGCAAGAGGATGTCAAAAGGAAGCACGACCTCATACTGTACTCTGACGACGAATCCATGTCGTGGCTCCTCCGGTCAATAGACAGATTCCTAAAGGACGGATCCTGGTTTAGGACGTTTTGCGCACCGCCGCATTACAAGTCGGCGCACCTGCTATCAAAGATGGGTTGGTTTGACAGCACTGTCAGCCCATACAGCTCAGACAACAAGAACTTTGCAAAGTATACCGCGCAGATAGTCAACAAGATAACGGAGGGCGCCGGAAAAAGCCCCGTCTGCTGGTTTGATTTTATCATACAGGACGTAGCCGACAAGTCACTCAAAGAAGCAGTACGCCTTGAGGAAATGTACGATTCTAACAGGCTTGCCGGGATGACGTTTTGCAACTACAAGCTTGATACACTCCTGAGCGCAGGCATCGGTGATCTGATGGAGTTGTTTGAACACCACGATCAGGTGTTTATGTTAAAGGATAGGGAACTGGTCAAGCTGCACGTGACAAAGGAGACCGTCCAGAAGCTGCTTTTGGATTAGCGTCACACGATATGGATGATTGTAGATACTCCGCGCTTGTCCGACTCGTAGCCGTTTTCCATCTCTGCCACGGTAATCGTAAATGACACAAGGTCGCGCTGCTGGGCACCGGTTGCATCAAGCGTGAGATGGATGTCCATCAGGTCAAACTCGTCACGCGGTAAGCTTGTCTCGTCAATGAAGACCTTTGCGGTAGACTCGATGCGGAACTGCATGTCCTTGTAATGCTCTATCAGTTTTGTCTTTCTTCCGTTCCTGCCGGCTGCCTTCACGTTGATGTCGATAAGCCCCGGCTTTGACATTGTATAGCCAGACTGCTTGTTCACAAAGACGCCTATCTGGAACGGCTGACCCGCAGTTGCCTCTGCCATCTTTTGTATGCCGTCATTCATCGCCACGTCAACCCCCTTGATTGTTTGGGATACTTTGGCAATCCATTCGTTTGTGCGCACTATTACTGCCGCTATCCTGTCCCGCCTTTTTTTATCCTCATCAGGCGGCAGCTTGTAATAGTCTACCCATGCCAGGTAATCCTTGGAGATATCCTCGATGAACCGCATGCAAGTAACCTTGTAGTCGTCGACGCTGCTGGCACGCTCTGAGCTCTCATCATCCCTCATACTGTCATAACCCATGGGCATTGCCATGGAATAACAGTGGAGTATAGATGTAAAAAAACCATTTCCAAAATTTTGAATACTGCTGCGATCAGTGAACTGTATGCAATCACACACGGAGCTTGTAAAAAAGTTCTACGAGTTGTTCAAAGTACACGACATGCAGTCCTACATGCAAATGTGTGACGAGTCCATAGAATGGAAGGTCATGGATGGGATGCCTGAAGGCGGCACGTTTGTAGGCAAGACAGCTGCATTTGATGGCTATTTCCCAAAAATGCTATCACACTTTGAAGAATTCCACGCAGTTCCAGAGCAGTTTTTTGAATCGGGCCACAGTGTCATCGTGCTTGGAAGGTACACGGGTGTTGGAAAGGCAACTGGTAAGAGCTTCGAGTCACCCTTTGCGCACATATACACCATCAAGGACTCCAGGATAGTCAGGTTCAGGCAGTATGCTGACACAAAGGCAATTCACGACGCCTTGCGGTGAATGCCCTTTTCATTGAAATCAATATAACCAAATCCGGCTTATCTGTCTTGTGAGTTTTTCCGCAATAACAGAGGAGCTGCAAAGACAGTTAAAATCGAACATGCCGCAGATAAGGATACTGTTGAGAAGAAACCCCGCTATCGCATATTCCAGAATAACTGAGATAGGCTTTGAGGTTGGAAGAAGTCACGGTGTGCAGCTGTTGGTCAACTTTCCCCAGAGAGAAAAGATCAACGAATTTGAGATGTACGGCAAGCGCGACCTTTCCATCATAATAGACAGGCAGCGGAAAAACTTCCCGATAGAGCGCAGCATCATAAAGAACATGGCAAGGCAGATGCTCGGAGATGTCCACGTTGATGATGCGTACATGTACGAGGGAAAGGAGGGGGCAAGGGTTTCATGGGAAGGCGGAAGAATAGACATACTGCCTCACTCGCTCCACATATGGTGCCATTTTGACGAAAAGGTCGTAAGATACTGCGACTGGCTCTTATCCGAGGCGTATAATCTCGGGCAGGCTCAGGACGACCCCAGGTTTACAAGCTCATAGTAATAGTCCAGATCGCCATCTATGGTATAGTATTCTGCCTTTACGGGCAGCGGGAGGTCCTTGACAATCCAGAACTTGTTTACAATGTCGCTTATCTCATATGCGACAAGGAATGACTTGGCCGTCCCAAACTCAAATTCGGTATCCCCGTAACTTGTAACCTTGAGCTTCGGGGTGAACTTGCCGATAAACGTAGTTCCCCATTCTGCCCCCACCACCAGGTATTGGGGCTGGACTATAACGTCCCTGACAGAGAGCACTGTCACATCCAGTGCATTGACGTAGGGCTTTAGATCATCTGAGGCACCCACAAAGACATACGCCTTGCCCACCATCAGCGTTTCGTCATAGTGAGCGCCGGATATGTTATCATCTATTACCAGCCTGACCCTTTGCTCATCGCCTATGACCTCAAGGAAGATCAGATTTGCAAGAAAATCCATCTCTTCGTGCCTTACCAGATACTGCATGGACGGCTGGTTTTCCGCGCCAGTTCCGACGCTCCACTTGCTTGCAAATCTTGGGATCACATTCTGTTCGTCCCCCGGCAGCCCTATCAGCAACGGGTAGGCAAGTCCTATAGCCGCCGCACCAAGCATTATCCCCAATGGAATGAACAACAGTTTACGAACCAAGACAATCAGATTCTAGGAGGTTATCTTGATGATTCCTTGCTGGATTAGATATTGTATGCCGTTGACAAAGTCATTATCGCCTATTGTTCCGTCCGACCACCACTTGGCGTTGTTCTTTACCCAAGGCGGGATTACATTGCTTGCCGGCCCAGAGCCTGCGCTGGTAGGCGGAATCTTGATGATGTTTTGGTTGATCAGATATTGGATGCCAGCGACAAAGTCATTATCGCCTATTGTTCCGTCCGACCACCACTTGGCGTTGTTCTTTACCCACGATGGAATCTCAACTGTCGGTTTTTGCGTTACTGGCGGCGTGACCGGGGCGGAGCCTGCCTGCACCTGCACGTCAAATGTGATAAAGCCGGCCTTGGTCGGATTTGCCGGAACCGACTGCGGGCCGTTACCATACACAAAAATCGCATATGTGGTGGGGCCGGATTCTTTTACCTCGATCATTCTCCTTACCTGTCCAGATGTTGTAAACAGTATGTCTCGCCCCTCCTCCTCTGCAATTGATCTTGTTGGGGCAAGGCCGCCTGCTGTCTGCTTGACAACAAGTATATCATAGTGCACCTCGTTTTCAAACTCCTCTTGGTGAACCGAGCGCTTGAAGTTTATAATAAGTTCAAGGTCGCATCCGGGCTTTGGCTTGCTTGGCCCATATTTTAGATCAATGATCATGGTATTTGTGTTGGTGTTTTTTGTAACCGATGATAAAGAATAGTTGGTCTCACATCCCAGTGCCTGCTTTATTGTCCCCGTGTCCTTTATTCCAACGAACGGATTGTTCGTCACGCCGGTCCTATAGTCAAGTAATTCAAATCTGTATTCTTGTGGCGGTACGCCCTCAGAGACATGCGCGTATGTATCTGCCTTGATTGGGAATGGGAACTCGTCCACTATCCAGACCCTGTTTTCTTTGCCTCCCGTCTTCCAGCTTATCTGAACGGTATCGTATATGCCGTCTGGAACAGCAATCTTTTCCTCCACCGTCGGGATTATCTGCTCCCCACCGATGTTTCCGATGCGGCCCCACGACGGTGCGTTAAAGTTCTTCGGTCCCTTGCCGGTCAGACCCCCAGTTTCCGCAGTTGCATATGCGGAAAGCCACACTATTGACGACTTGAACGCGTCCCTATACGGAGCCAGGTTAGGAGTGCTGCCTGTTGGTTCCGGGGCCACCTTGCCCACATTCATGGTTCCCACCAATGTCAAAGACCCGTCATACACTACGGTCTGGAGCTTCCACTGATCCTCGCTCCCCACCTGCTGACTTGATTCAACCCAAAAGTCTATCCTAAATTGCGAGCAGTCCTTGTAGTATATGTGGCAAAGAGAATAGCTGAAAAAATCGCCCTGCTTGAGGCCCTCTCCCACATACCAGCTTCCGGGCTTGTTCACCCCGCCTGCCTGCACCTGCGCAGACGCAGATCCGGAAAAGTTCATGGTAAGTAACGATACAGATAGTAATGCAACTAGAAAGATCCTCTTCAATTCAAGATAATTTGGTACAAAAGCCTAGTTAAAGGTTATTTCACATTGGTAAGCTAGGCAAATATAGAGGAATTTTAAAACTCCAGTGATGTGTGACTGTGCCAAGGTCCATCTTTATGAGGTAGAGTACAAGCTTGCTGGGATGACAGTCGTTCCAACGCATAAAAACTGCGGCAATTCGCTGAGCGGGACCCAGCTTGAGAAATTCCAAAAAGAGCTGGTCAAGTCATGGGGATTTGATCCTGAAGACGACAGCCCGGTCTAGACGCCTAAAAATAAAACAAAAAGTAGAGATAAGTAGTTCTTATCTTAATTCTGCAACTGCTTCCTTACATACGGAAGCACTGCATTTACAATCTGCGCTGCAAAGGCAGTGTCCTTGCATTTCACAATCACATTGGTACTCTGGATCACCGCTATCTGCTTCGCAACCGCAAGCTTGGTCTACCATGAAGTAGTGATCTTACCACATAGTTTTAAAGCTTATCCAGCGCCGTTTGAAAACATTGGCGACTATATGCTGCAGGCAAGCTCATTTGACAACCGGTGCAGGGCGTTTGCCTGGGCCTCTATTTTCGTGGAATCGTGCTCAAAATCCAGCGCCGTTTTCAGAACATGCACCAGATCCCCTTTTTTGTGTAGCGAGTCCCTGATTAGTGTAAAGTTATCTCGGTTGACATACCCAAGGTAAAAGTAACAGTCCGTAAGAAGCGAGTTGGCGGTAAGGAACTCGTATTTTTTCCGTATTATTCCAGAGCAGCCAGCACCCTCAGTCATGTCGGAAAACCCTATCGTTGACTTGGCCATCCTTTCAAGAAGCGACGGAGTTGCCCTCTCAAGGCCCATTGCCTCTGCCACTATCGAGAACTCGTTTGCCTTGCTCTTCTTAGAGCGCCTGATAAACTCCAGCATGTGTGTGGGGCTGCGCTGCTTTTTGTTATGCAGTACTAGTGCATCCGCGATGAAATACGCTGCGCATTTGACCCAGGCCGGGGCAAACTGCTCGTGCGGGTTTTGCTTCGCCTTTGTTGCGCAGAGCGCCGCATCTATCAGACAGCCCTTTATGCATGATCTGCGTATTTTGTCTTTTTTTTCTTCGATCCCGGACAGCATCATTCCGAGATCCCATTTTTCATCCAAGACAACAGTCATTCCCTCGAACTTTTGCAGGATGTCGGGGTTTGTTTCGGCGAGGGAGCCATGCTGGATCTTCAATATAGAGCCGCCTGCCTCCACGATGCGCGGCTTGGTGTTCTGATTGTCAAAAACTGTGATGTTGTACTCGCAGCACTCAAAAGTGGTGCTGTGACTTTTGCATCCCCCAAGCCCAACAGGATGCTCCGAGATGGAAAGGCTCCTCAGTATTTTCTGTATCTCCACGGTGAGAATCGCTTTGAGATTTTTCTTAAGCATTCCAATGATTATTTTTTAACCAAACAATGCAATAATGAAACACGCCCGGGCTATTCCTTTAAATTGTCTTAAAATTACGACTTGTTCAAGCTCCTGTGGTGTAGTCCGGTTAAGCATACTGCCCTCTCAAGGCAGTGATCCCGGGTTCAAATCCCGGCGGGAGCATTTTTTTAAATTTCGCGAAACAGGTTGTGGCTTAAATGACATATCGCGGCTCTCAAATCATCTCGCTGCGCAGCATCCCGCTGAAACTGCAATACAGAACTGACCGGGACAACATGGTGACGGATTTTTGTCACCCCCGTGCCTTAGCAACTCCACAGAGTATGACAGGGCAGTCAAATGCGTGACGCTAAAGAGCGTCTCGATCCGCCCCTTGGGCCATAGAACCTCATTGGATATGACAGAATGATACGCCCCATCACTGGCCACAGATTCGAATCGTCTGGCCTTGACACCCGGAGCCGCACACATGGTAGGAAGCACAAGGCGCCAAACGTAAAGACCATCCACGATGGCAAGATGACATACACGGCCTAATCCAAAATGAGAGGATCGGTGTATTCTGTAACGGCGAAAACAATATGGCCGCACATATGGGAACCGCGAATGGGGCGGCCAACGCCGACAACAGAGACATTGAGTCGGTAGACGCGTTCACGTCATGGAACGACATCAACATGGCGCAGATAAAGCGTGCGGGCTTTGAGAGACGGGAACAACGAGACAAACTATGTTTAGGTGTATGATTGTGCACACGCCAAACTGCACAGGCTTCTCAAGTACGACACAAGATGGACAATAGATATTATTAGCTAAACACAAATCCTGAGGCATCTATGTTTTTTGTGTTTTCTAGGAATCTAATCTGAGACATTTTGTAATAGATTACCTCGCCCCGCCTTTCTATCACTGCGAGGATTGGCTCCTTTCCCATCTTTGTGATCTCCTCTATGTTTTTTTGTAGCTGCCCGACTTTTTCCTGCCTTCCCTCAGCCATTCCGAACACAAGGTACTTTGCCCCCTTCTCCCCAAACTGTCCGCGCTCATACACGCGAAAGTCGGAGCCGAATCCGAACCCGTCCTTTACCGCGTATCCCCTCACCCGCAGATCCCTGTAAATTAGGAACTTTGTCAGCGCGTTTGGATCGAACTCGGTGCATATTTGCATCATCTGATCAAAGACTAACGGTTTTTTTGATTTTGTGAGGACCAGCTTGTTGTAGAACAGAAAGTACAAAGACTCAAAGGGCTTTAGGAAAAACCTCTCGCCTCTTGTTTCCCCATACCCGCGCGACTCTAGGTAGTTCCTAGTCTCCTTGCTAGTGACAAGTGTGTGATCGTCGACGAGTGTTCCCTCGATCGTGGGTTCTTCGGCGCTCATTTGGCAAAAATTGTCATGCTTGCCATATAAGCGTACGAAGACCCAGAATGTTCGGCCTTGCTACTAACCGTTAAAATATAGGTTTTTTACATCTGCATCATCGGTGATATTATGCACGGCGGATGTTACAGAAACGGAAACGGACAACCATACACGCGAAAGGAGTTCATCAAAGGAAAGCCTCAGCCAAAGATTGCCAAGTTTCAGGGAGGAAAAAAAGGCGAGTATGACTTTGTCGTCCAGCTATGCTCAAACGAAAAGATGCAGATACGCCACATGGCAATAGAATCCGCAAGGCTTTCGGCAAACAAGACCCTTGAGCAGACCACGGGCGAGTCAGGATACTTTTCAGTACTCAGAATATACCCGCACATACTGTTGCGTGAGAACAAGATGATTGCCACTGCAGGAGCAGACAGGCTTCAGGAGGGGATGAGGCGCGCATTCGGAAAGGCAGTAAGCCTTGCGGCGCGCGTCAATCGAGGCCAGGTCCTTATGGAAATGCATGTAAAGAAGGATCACGTAGAGGCGGCCAAAAGGGCACTGGCCGGTGCATGTGTAAAGCTGCCAGTTACTCCGACCATCAAAGTGTTAGCGGCAAAGAGCAGCTAGATCCTTTCTAAAAACTCGCCGCGTCTTTTTGCAAGAATATCAATAAACTCTGAGAATTCCTCCGCGGTGGGATCGCGTTTGAGTATTCTCCTGCTTTGGTAGTAAAACGAGTTGTAGAGGCGCCCGACCAGGACCCCGTATTCAAACGACTTGTCCCCGCTGCCCGATCCTACTTTGTTTGCAAGATAATCTATCTCGCTTTTGTTTGCCAGTGCCTCCTGAATCTTCTCGTCTATCTTCTGCTCCAGTCTTTTGTCCACGATATGATTATGGGAACCTTTGATTAAAACTGATACATGCTGCTTTTCTGAACCGGCGCCCAACGTTATAGTTTAATAGACATAATTTAGTGTAAACGATCATGCGGCTGTAGTATAGCCTGGCCAGTACGCGGGATTGCCAATTCTGTGACCCGGGTTCAAATCCCGGCAGCCGCATTCATTTTTGAATCAAACACGTCAAAGGCAGGTCAAGGTATGAGCTTTGGCACGAACATGTACAGGAGCAGTATTATCTCGATTCTCCCAGCTATCATTAAAAATGCAAACACCGATAGCGTAAACTGGTCAAGGTCAGCAGTTACAGTCCCCGTGCCAAGGCCGGCAGTAGTAATCGCTGACATTGCGTCAAAGTAGGAATCCTCAAAGTCGTATCCAAGTGAGCTCATGTGGCTTGCCACAAACAGCGGAATGATTGGGAATGTAAGAACGAGAATGAGTGCGGTGATTATTTCGTTTTTGTCCGAATGAGCCAGTTTCTTTCTTCTAAAGACGTTCCTTACGCTTGCAATCTTGAATAACCTATACACCTTAAGGCCTCCGGCCGTGGAAAAGCCGCATCCACCTATCAGCATCGCAATTGTAAGCACGACTCCGGAAAACACGTTCAGATTGTGCAGGTCGATTGTCTGAAACCCAGTAGTCGTGCTGCCCGAAATCAGGTTAAAGACGGCATCTACCGGATTTACATCCATGGAAAACATGAATGCCGCAGATGCAACGCCGATAATCCCAAAATACACGGCAACCTCCTTGCTGATTTGCACAGACATGAACTTGGTCCTTACAAACGCGTAATGGAAGCCAAACGGAAGCGCCCCGAGTATCATCCCGAATATTATCACGGCATACTCAGGCGTGGTCAGATCCACCAGAATCTGCGAGTTTGGCACCAGCCCCCCCGTGGATAGCGCGCTCATGGCAAGCGCAAAATTATCAATTATGTTCCTCTCCCCAAGATAGAACAACGAGACGGCTATGATTGTGATATAGACTGAGAATAGGATTGTAATAGTGATGAACAAGTCCCTAAGCTGCGGGATCCTCCCAGAGATGAAGCTCCGCATTATGTGCAGCTTGTGTTCGGGGTAAAACGCCGTCACTATCAGATAGATGAAGCTAAGGCCGCCTACAAACTGCGTGTAGCTGCGATAGAACGTGAAGCTCTGCGGTAGTTCCTCTGGTGTCTTTATTGTGGTAAGACCTCCAGTCGTGAACCCTGCCGAGCTTTCAAAGAAGCTCCTAACGAAACGTTCTTCCGGCGCGATATCCCCATACGGGACGACTAGCATGTGTGGGATGGTTCCAAACAGTACAAGTACCATAAAGCTGGCAAAAACAAGGATGGTTGTGTCCCTCCTTTTCAGCGGATACCTCTGACCGTACGAGTTCATGGAAAATCCCGCCACAAAGAGTAGCGTCGACATCAGGTAGATTCCAGTTGCAGGGGTTGTCTCCCAGAGAACGGTGGCAAGTATGGCAGGAACGAACATCAGAATGCCTGCAAACTGCAGCACGAGGCCAAGATTCCACATTATGGACAGGAGTGAAGACTTTTTTTCCTGTTTTACCGCAAGGTGTTTTTTCATCAGGCTGATTATCGTGTTTTTGTACAGTATTCCGACCAGTGTCTTGTTGTCCGAGACGACTACGAGCTTTCTCAGCTTGTGCTCCTTCATCCGATCAAGCGCGTCTGAAAGTGTCGCATGCTCGTTTACCGAGATTACCGGGAACGTCATCACATCTCCCAATGTGGTCTTTGTAGGGTTGACAAAGTCCTCCGATGTTTTCTTTAGAATGTCCTCGTCTGTGACTATGCCGACGGGATTTTCGTTATTATCCACAATGATAATTTCGTCGGTATTAGCCCTCACCATGTACTTGCATGCAGTGGTTAGAAGGACGTGCTCTGTCAGTTTGACTACGTTAACGTTAGTATGCGGCTTTACTTCCTGATCAAGATGGGTGGGGAGGTCGGGCGGGGTTATCAAGTCACTTCAACGCCAAAAGTTGTGACTGATTAATGTTATGAGCTGCCCGATCTAACAGAATATGGTCTTAAATAAAATACTCCCTCAAACTGCGGTGAACAGCCAAAAAAGATCCCATGTTGGCACATCTTATTGATGTGCATCACGATAACACGGTTTTGTGACCCATTGCAGGTAGTCAAGAGTCCGGCTTTTTTGTGTCTAATCCCTTTTTGATTATATCAAGTGCGTTGGTTATCTTCTCAGGGCGCGGAAGCTGTATCATGAAGACGTTGTTTTTGCCAACCTCCGATTGCGGGGAGGAAAGAGCGAGCATGGAGCAGCCGGCAAGCGATTCAAAGAACTCCATAGATTCGTTGGCATACAGTAGTAGCTTCTCCTCTATTCCCCCTTCCGAGAAGACCAACACTATCTCAACGAAGACGTGTCCGAGCCCGTCCTGAAGTATGTTCAGGTTGGTATCTACAGACAGAGGCTTCCCCGCAACCTTTACCATTATTTCATCAAACTTCTTTTCCGATAGTATTAGGCACGGAACGTTTATTCCGTTATAGTTAAACGACGTGACTCCCACGTGCACCCTGTCCATTAGTTTTTTTAGATCGTCTGACATTTTCTATTCCTTTACCTTCAGAACCAGCTTATCGCTTGCCCTAATCAAGAATGGTGTGGTAAATGCACTAATTATAGATATGATTCCTATTAATGGAAACACAAAAGTACTTACGGCACTTACGTCGACGCCTGCCTTCACGATGGAAATTCACCCCTCTGGGCTGCAGGCATGAATGAAGATCGCATTGATTTGCTCCCTCTGGAGGAACATTGGGGTTCTAAGATCCCTCGGGAAGAAGAAAGCCCCATGAGGGCCAGGTAAATCATCAAAATCAGTTTGGGTCTAGATAACGCAGATTGTCTTTGCGAGCATTTTGATCTTCTCAGTCTCAGGCTCCTCGAGCTTGTGCTCAGAATACTTGCTGCTGAAATAGAGCAGATCCACAACCTTGGACTTGTCCACATTGACTATTATGGCCTGACCCGACTGCGGTATGCTGGTATTGGTTAGAATTACTAGCTTGTCCACAAACGCGGACGACTTTACCACGTTGGATATCATCTCAAAGTTCTTTGTGTGGCTGCTGTCCATCACCACTGCCACGCCTATCTTTGTGCCAAACGCGTCAGAGTAAACAACGTCAAACGATGGGTTTTGCTTGCTCGACTTTGATACGTTGCCCATCTCATGTGCGTAGTTTATCAGGTTTGACAGTGCCTCCTTCACCTGGTTTTGTGTCGTGCCAGAGGCGCGCTTTATCCTGATGAACTCAGATATTGGCACCTCCATTATGCTTCCCTTTATCTTAAGGCCAGGATATGTCTGCTTGATCGTCTCATCTATCACCGGCTCGGATATGACCTGCTCCCCAAGATCCGCTGCCTTTTCCACGGCGTGATTTAATATGTTGATTATTGAACGGACGTTCCTAAATTCCGGGAACTCGTCGCAGAGCACCCTTATCTTCGCCGCAAGATCTTGCTGTTCCTTTTTGTTGAATCTGGCCGTCTTGTCTGCCTCCCTGATGTATTCAACCGCTATCTCTATCAGCTCGTCGATGGAGTTTGCGCCCGCAAGGTCTATCTTGTAGTTTGCCTTCTCAAGCCTGTCAAAGACGGACGGGTTTACCCTCTGCACGTCAAGGTATACTGACGGCGTCGTTATGAGCAGCAGAATCGATGATGGAATGTGCGCGTTGATCAGCGATTTGACAAAGTCCAGTGTCCCTTCTTGGGAGTCAAGCTCGTCAAGCTCAAAGAGAATCACTTTTCCCAAGAGGTTGTGGCTAAATCTTGCAATTGCCCCGAGCCGCCCGTGCAGATCATCAAGGTTTGTTATCCTATCCTCTGTTCGAAGTATGGTGCTTTTTACCACTGCCGCCTCATGATGCGAATAATTGGTTGCAAGGTAACCGGCAAGGCCTTCTTCAGATATGGTCTTTTTATCATAAATGATGTCCTCCGTTTTCTGCTTCATCGTGATTCCCTTTAGTCTGTCCACAAACCCGTATCCGATGGCCCTTCTTGCATGAACGTCCCCCTTTTGCGCCGCATCGCATATTTGCCAGAGGAGTTTTTCTCTCATCTCCGAGAACAGATCCCTGCCAAAGCCGCTCACCATCGCGCCGTAGATGCTCTCGTTGGTCTTTGGCGATATGGTGGAAAGGTCCACGTAGCTTGTGACTATGTCCTGCCTGGTCTTGAGTGTCTTTATGTGCAATGCAAGGTGCGTCTTGCCCGATCCTACGTCCTGCACAACCGTGATCAGCCTGAAATCGTTCTCGGTGGCCTTTTTCCTAGATATCTTTCGATACAGGTCCGAAATGCACTCGATGATTGCGCCCTTCGCCTCGTTGTGCCTCGTACCGCCAAGTATCCTTGCGTCGTGCTCAGTCGGAGTCGGGCTGCTAGGGTATGGATTTTCTTTTAGGCCATATGGATAGGTCATAGTCTTCTTACGTATCCGTGCAACAATCCGCGCACATGGATACCCTCCTGACCGCCAGTTGAAATTTCATACTTGCCTTCATTTGACTCGATTAGCTGCAATGCCAGAGAATAGAATTTTTCAGCAGATATGCCCAGAGAATCGCACACCTTTTGCCTGATTGCTGTAAACTGAACCCACCCCATAGAAGTGGAAAGATCAGATAGCGCCCCATCAAAGCTGGCCTTAAAGTCAGAATACACACGATGCCCAGGATCTGCCTGCGGGCCGGACGCCAGATCGATTTTTAGCTGATTCACCGAGTTTTCAAGGTTTTTGACCAGTCCTGAGATTATCTTAAACTTGGGATCATTTTCCGATATGTGCGACACGTAGTTTTCCTTGCTCCACACATAGTGCGCCACGCCCTTGTTGTCAACTATTATTTTCTCATCCTTTGCGAGCTCGTCAAGCGAGGTATCGCACTCTTTGCCAAAGGCCTTTTTTAGCTCTGCCTTTTTTATTCCGCAGACTCCTGAAGCTACTACCCTTTCAAGAATCTGGGAATTCATGCCATAGACTTGCTAAAATTTTTTTTAATGACAGAGGTAGACTTGTATTACAATTTTGTGAAAAATTGTTGCACAGTCAGGCACAGATGGCAGGTTTGTTCCCACAAATCAAGGATTATTAGGATATTACGCGGGAATAGCCTTGCAGAGTGATGATTAGGTCATCTGAACTTTATGTGGAATTAGACCTGGGGTATCTGACTGCCTTTTAGTGTCAAAGCCGTCTATGATATCCCAAGCTCTTTTCTTATCTCGTCGACGCCGCGAATGCCAAAGATGTCTCGTACCTGTTGAATTCTGATGTTCTCAGACACAAGATCCTTTCCGAGCTTCTCAATTAGGACACTAAAGAGGTCTGGGAACCGTATCTCCCATCTGTCGGCGCAGTCAAGCATCTTGCTTATTGCCCACTGTCTGACCTCCTGCGGTACTGCGATTTTTTCCTGCAGCTCTATTGAGAGCCCATCAAAAAGATTCACTATGGACGCCGTCTGCTCCGCCATTTTTTCAATGTCCTTCAGATCCCCATACTTTGATTCCGTTATGATTCGTATGTTTGACTGGAACTCTGAAAGCTTTAGCAGTGCGGTAACCTCCTTTGATGCGCTCGTAGATGATTTGGATGCATAGTTCCGGATTTCTCCGAGGTTTTGGAATAGGTCGTCTGTCTTTTTGTGGAACTCGGACATGGAGGCATCCGACCTTTTTAGCATCTCAGACACCGCGGATACCTTCTGGTCTATGGTGTTGGTCTTGTTAAAGACATTTTCCTTAAATGACGCAAAGTCGTCCTGTACCGATTTGAGCCCCTCGCCAACGAATGCAGTAGAGTCCGCGCGCTGAACAAGCGAGGCAATCTCCGACTCCATCTTTTGAATCTCGCCTGAGAGTCTTGTCACAGCCTCCGTCTTGGCAATGTTTGAGAATAATTCGTCCTGCAGCTGCTGAACCTTCCCCCCAAGCGAGCCGATTCCCTCGGTCTTTTCCGATATAGACCCCAGCCTGTCCTTAATCGACTCTAGCTCCTGCGCTACCTGTGACGCATTTTCCGTCTTTGCCATTATGCTTGCAAGGTCTTGCTTTAAGGATGCAATCTCTGATTCGATGCCACTCGTCTGAGACTGCTCGTGGATCTCCTGTATCTTCTCTCGCAGTTTGTCAATCTCGGCCACCACAGAAGAGGCGCTTTCTGCCTTTGAGGACAGTGCGTCAAGGTCATCCTTGATGGAGTCTATCCTCTGCCCGATTTTAATTATCATGTGCGTATTGTTTTGAATTGAGTTCTGGCTTTCCGCAAACGCGTTTACGATGCTTTTTGTGTCTGGCGCATCCTTCTGGGCCTGTGAGATCTTATCTATCTGCTCTTGGAGCCGCGACGCCTGATCGTTTATCCTGGTAATCATGGATGCCTGCGTCCTCACCTGATTCAGTCCGGAATAGAGGCGCTGCGTATCCTCCTCCAGCATGTTCATCTGCTTTGATTGTTTTTGAATCTGCTCCAGCGCGGATGTCAAGGTGTCAATCATATCCTTAATCGAGATGAGTACCTTCTGGTTGTCAGAGAATATCTTTGACATTGATTTTAGTTCCTTGGAGAGGGTCTTAGTAGAGTCAGATACTGCGCCTATCTTTTTTGCAAGTGCGGTAGAATCCTTCTTTGTAACGCTAACTGCCGGCTTTTTTTCCGTCTGTTTTTCCGCGGATTTTTTCGGCTTTGATGACTTGGCGGGCCTTTTTGGTTGTTTTGGGGAGATCACTAACCTTAGGTGTAATCATATGTAATAAAAGATGCCGGCTAAAATAAGATAAAAAGGAATGTAGCTACTCATTGACCAATTCTGGCCCATGAAGTATCTCGTGCAAGGTCTTTTCGGTAAGACCGGTAAGTGTCTCGGTGAACTGCCTTGGGCAGTACTCACATGCTATCATAAAGTACGGTATGGTACCGTACTAATAATACCTTGGTAATTTCACAATTACCAGCACCCGCACAAAATCAGCAAATTATTTCGTTTAACTCAAACATACTTGTGCCTATAATGGAAAGAATATGAGAAGCATAGCATATGAAGGGGTTCGGCTCTCTGAATTGGAAGCTGCAAGTGCTGTTCAACGCAATTGCCATCGTATCAGTAGTGGCAATATCGCTTGGCAATTACTATTCTGCAAGCCAGATGGCCCAAAGCATGGACGGGGCC
>Ga0169931_10004439_pt1 | contig 21860 bp, 21 predicted proteins | sample Kivu_15m_20L_FD_129675 | JGI IMG/M metagenome (GOLD analysis project Ga0169931, IMG submission 129675) | Freshwater microbial communities from Lake Kivu, Western Province, Rwanda to study Microbial Dark Matter (Phase II) - Kivu_15m_20L... | ecosystem: Environmental > Aquatic > Freshwater > Lake...
ACCGATGTGGACGGAATATACGACTCTGACCCAAACAAAAACCCAAAGGCAAAAAAATTCAAGCGCATAGAGATTCGAAACCTGCGTAATCTGCTTGTGCACGAGGATTCTGCGGCGGGAGGTTACGATCTGATGGATATTGTGGCGCTAAAGGTAATCGAGCGCTCAAAAATCAGAACACGCGTCGTCAAAGCGGACATATCCACGCTGGAAAAGGCAATCAAGGGACAGACCGTGGGGACTGAAATCATACTCTAGCTCGGGCTGGTCTGTACTGTCTGGTACTGCTCTGTCCATATCTCCACCTTGCCGCCTACATATTCTTCAATTCCGGATTCACGGGCCCTCCTGAACACATCCATCGCCTCGCTTTTCTCAAGCGGCTTTGACTGCGCCTTTGTGTACCCTTCCTCATCGACTAGGATGGTGACAAAGCCCTCGGAGGTCTTGATCACTGCAACAAGATCCTTATCTCCAACCGGCACGAACTGCCCATCCTTTTTCTTTGTCGTCAGAGTCAGCATTGCAAACCCGCTCAGGTTAAAGAGGGCCATCTGTGATTTACCAGCTCTTTCCTTGCCTATTTTTACAGCCTGAAAATACTGCACGAATTATTTTGGCAGATTACCACTAAAATTATTTGCGACCTAACATTTATGACACACAAAACGTCAAACCGATTGTTGAATCCTAGGATCTTGCTTGCAGTAATTGCTGTTGGAATGGCCGGAGTCGTCGGAATTATAGCACTTTCAGGCTCGCAGATCATAAATGATGTCACGGAGGGAGGATTTGGAATCGCGCCCTCGTCGGCTCCGACCGTGCTGCCCCTTGAGCCGCACCTTGACAAAATAGAGGTGCTCTCAATTACCGAAGAACAGGCCATAATCAAGGTCACCTTCAAAATCACAAACCCCAACTACAAGTCCGTCATATTGCAGGTGGTCAAGTACCAGCTGTATTCGGATGGCCAGAGGGTGACAACAGAGGAGATTGGGGAGCGCCCAGAGGGGATGGTCACAAGCTCAAACTACTTTACCGTTCTTCGCGACACCCCGCTTACACTTGACGATACCATAACAATCACAAACACGGGAAATGATCCGCAGTTCTGGTCGGCACTATCAAGCGGCAGCGTAAACTGGACCGTCAAGGGAGAACTCTACTTTAACCTAAGCTCCATGACCAGCGGCCAGGAAAATATAATACCGTTTGAGTTTACCGCCTAGGGATCGTTTAGATTAAACAAACACACCTTTAGTTTCGTTTTTGGGCAAGCCCATGTAATGCTAAGCTCGTATCCCGTGAGCAACCTGATAAGAACTGTAGAGTCCCTACTTGAGCTATCGAAAGAACTTGGCGCCGAAGTTGCCCAGTTGCAGAGTGTCAGGGACGACGTCATCGCACAGCAGCAGGAGGCCCACAGGCAGGGCCAGATGGTAAAAAAAATGACCGACTATCTTTCAAACGAGCTTGGCAGGATGGAGTGCGATATGGACTCCGGCACGGCCGCCCCACTGAGCAAAAATCTGGACAAGCTTTCGCAGACTGAAACAAAGCTGCGCATCCTGCGCGGAAGGCTCGATGAGTTTGTTGAAGGAGACGATGAAGAGTGCCTGAAAAGATCCAACACCGACCTGTCTGCCGACTTGAAGCGGTACGAGTCGTTTCTCACCGAGTTTGCAGGCCTGCTCAATGAGAGGATCCCTCAGATGGAAAAGATTGCAGCTAAGATAAGGGCAGAGACAAGAGAATCCCAGCAGCAAAAGATACTGCTAAGGGAGATGGTCGATCTGTTCAACTCCGAGCTTGAGGATCTTGACTGCGCCTTTGCCGAGATACGAAGTACGACGACCGTATCATAAAATGCAAAAATTGCGATAATTTGTCCAAATGGTGAAAATTTTAGAAAAATTATATAAAATATGAGGGGGCTAGCCAATCAAATGGCAGAAGCATCATTAGCAGCCTTTGGCTCAGCAATTGGAGTTGGAATTGCACTAGCAGTAGTATTGTTTGCACTCCGAGGCAAGGGCCACCCAGAATCACTGGAATAAGATCAAACGATCTTTTTACTTATTTTTGAAACTGAACAGTTCCGCTAGGTTGAACTGTTTTCCCTCATTCCTCTTGATGTAGCACCGCTCATAATACTGGCATCCAAGGCACTCTGCCGACGGCTCCAAGATGGGCACCTTTTTCTCGCCAATCAGGTTGCTAAACACGCGGACCCTCCTTATGGCCTCCTCAAACATCTTCTTCTCCCTTGAGACCACAAACGACGTCTCGTTGCCGTCGCCTGTGACGTATATGATGACGCCCACCTGCTTGGAGGTCATCCACATGCAGCCGTTTATGTAAAGAATGTCAGAGGCAAACGGGGTCTCCGGGGCAGAGGATATGGTCCTGAAAATGATGACGATGTCGTCGACTATCATGTCCGGCTGCCCCTTTAGCTTTATCTCGTCGATGGCAAACTCGCCCTCCTTTGAGCCGTACGGGAGCTTTCGGATCAGCCCCCCGAACAGGTTCGCAAAGCCCTTTGACTGCTGCTCCAGCCTGTCGAATCTGTCATAGTATGAGCGCCTCATGCAGCGCGTGATCTCATGGAGGTAAATCGTCTTGGCATCATCTGGCTTTTCCACCTTTGACTCTGTTTCCCTTGTTATGGCGTCGATTGCGCCGGTGATTGTACTTCTATAGTCGCGGTCGCCCATCATGTTTAATCACCTAACTGAGCAGTCTGGTAAGGCGGCCTGAGATCTTCTCAGAGAATGCAAGCGTGACAAAATGAAGACCAAAGCCCAGCAGTGCTCCCAAAAGAAGGTTTGATGTGGTAAAGTAAATTCCCAAAAATATGCCCAGCGAGGGAAGCGTCAGAATTAGGGCCAAAAACGTGCTCACCCAAACCGTGTTCACTATGGCATCTGCGGTAAGCTCGGACTTTTTCTTGTGGATTTTTATCATTTGACTGTTTTAACCGCCTAGAACCTTATATAACTACAGATTACTCTTCCTGCTCTGTTATCAGCCTTGACATGGTGATCTGCGGCGAAATCTTCTGCTCCACGGCAAAGGCAATTGCAGCAATGTTCCTTACCTCGTAGGAGGTGAGCTTTGTTATCCCGACTATGGTTGCAAAGCTGAACATCTTGGTAAACGATCTGTTTACTGCCTTGTAGCTTGCCATCTCAAAGTTGTGTTCGAATTGCGATACCGCCTCGATGTCGCTGTCTGCCTGCGGTACCAGATCCTTGTAGCGCGTCGTTGCAAGCTCACCAAGCACGCTCTTTACGGAATCAGAAGATATCATCTTGCCAAGCAGATCCCTTGGAATGCTTGGGGTGTGAGTTACGATCAAGTTCTTTATCTGCTCCTCATCCATGCCCCAGAACTTGCCCCTGAGAATTGAAAGTATGTTGTAAAAGTCAATGTCCATTCCTACAAGCTTTATGACGTCCCTGTCGCGCGAGTGTCTGATGGCGCGTCCAAGCTGCTGATACAGAATCTTGTCCAAAAACACATCGAACACCTGGACGTTCTTTTTGTCGTTGTAAACGGCAATTGACTTGGCTACCTCGTCCCCAAATTCTATCGAGCCAAGTGACGCAACTGCCTCCTCAAGGTCCTTTGACACAAGCGCCTTTACAATCACGTCCCGCTGGCCGATGAGCTCCTCGGCGTGAAGGTTCAGGTGCGGCTCTATCTCCTCTTGGTTCTTTCCAAGCGCCTTTCCCTTCAGAATCAGCTTCAGGTTTGATATGAGGAATTTCAGGTAATACGCATCAAGTATGTCGGAGTCGCCGGCAGTCTTTGCAATGGAATAATGGATGTTGGCAAGCTCGCTTCGAAGGGATGACTCGATGCCTTCCGCTGTATACGGCTTGGCTACCTTTGACACTGCGTCGGCATATTTTGTGTTCTTTATCCTAGTGATCAGCTCATCAAGATCCCTTGATTCTGCCAGGGTCTGGAGCTCGGCCTTTGCAAGCAGGCGCCCCCTCTGGCTAAAAGACTTGACGGAAGCAAATACCTTCTGTGATCCACCAGAACCCATCGTCTTGGCTCCCCTTTCAAATGGATTTTAATGTTTGGAGACTTTTTTGCAGCCTAGCTTATGCTTTTTAGAAAACTCAGCGTGCTTTCCTTTTCGGCCTTTGTCATGGACACAAAGCTTTCCAAAAACTCCTTCTGAATCAGGACGGTCTCATCTGACTCTGCCAGGAACTGCTTACCGTCAAGCGGCAAAAGCTGGACGCGTCCATCGCAGTATGCCTTTACGTAGTTTTTAAACAGTGAATACACGAATCGGGGGGCAAATCTTGTCATGGTCCTGATCTGCTCTGCAAACTCGGAGTCCATCCCATGTTGCGTGGCAAAGAGCCTGTCGAGTATCTTCTCCCTGCCGATTATCTCGTCTAATGCAAGGGACACCAGAAGGCCTTTTTCTGTCAGGCTATAGTACGGGATGCCCTTTTCCTGCAGCGCCTTTGGCCCCCTTCGGAGAGGCAACCTTCCTGACTCGCTCACTATCCCAAGAGGAATCAGTATCTCGTCAAGATCGCGAAATATTCCCGAATAGATATTCTTCCAGACAGTCCCATTTTCCTGCGCTATCTTCTGCGCTATTGCAGTTCTAGTGCACTGAGTGGGGCTGCTCTGCGTTGCAAGGCATACTATTATGGCCCGCTGCCTCTGAGCCTCCCCAGTAAGCTCCTGCTGCCTTGTCTTGAAAGTATCAAAGATGCCTAGTTTTGGACCCATATCGCTCCCGTTCATAACATAGTTTGCTGATTTTATGTTATTATCCAAAAAGTAGCCTATTTAACAATTTACGCTTTTTCAGATTAAAATTTCCCTATCCTTAAATAATTTTCACCTTTTCGGAATCCAATGAAGAACAGGAATCACAAGTATGCTCTATTACTTGTGGTAGCAGTTGCCGCAACATCGACAGGAGTACTGTCTCAGGCCTACGCACAACAGATCGAAGATGGAATGGACGGGTACGTACAAGGTACCTCGGGCATTTACACCGGAAATCCAAACGAGTGCTGGTTTGACGACGGCGAAGGAGGCATGCTACCGTGCAGAATTGATACAGGTGATACCGCATGGATGCTTACCGCAACATCTCTGGTCCTATTCATGACCCCTGGTGTAGCGTTCTTCTATGGCGGTCTTGCTAGATCAAAGAACACGGTAAACGTACTTGGCATGACCTTAGTTGTCATGGGTCTTATCTCAGTGCAGTGGGTCCTCTGGGGCTACACACTGGCATTTGGTCCAAACGATAACGATGCAAACTTGTTCATGGGCGCATTAGATTATGTGGGCTTTAACCAAGTCTCGCACTATGCACCTCTGGGCGAAGTTGGTCCTTGTGCAGACACTTGGTCAGCAGCCTACCAGATGAACAGTATGGTGGATGCTGAAGAGTGCAGCCTAAGCTGGCCAGGCACGGTACCGCATCAGCTATTCGCAGTATTCCAAATGACGTTCGCAATTATCACACCAGCACTAATCATTGGTGGACTAGTTGACAGAATCAAGTTCAGCGCCTTTGTGGTCTTCATTCTTCTATGGGCAACCTTTGTCTATGATCCGGTAGCACACTGGGTCTGGGGCGGAGGCTTCATAGGTGGAGGATCACTAGATCTGAATCCAGATCTGTCGCCAAGCTACGCGCTTGACTTTGCAGGTGGAACGGTAGTACACATTACCTCCGGATTCGCCGCACTCGCAGGCGCACTGGTCTTGGGAAGAAGACTGGGATATGGCAAAGTTCCGATGGAACCGCACAACATTCCGTTTGTGGTCCTAGGAGCTAGCATTCTCTGGTTTGGCTGGTTCGGATTCAATGCTGGAAGCGAAGTGATGGTTGATGGCATTACTGTAAGCGCATGGGTTGTAACAAACACCGCAACAGGCATGGCAGTAGTAACTTGGATGCTTATGGCTTGGGCCCACACGGGTAAGCCTAGCGTCGTTGGTGCTGCATCCGGCGCAGTAGCAGGACTGGTCACGATCACCCCGGCAGCAGGCTGGGTGGGACCGATGGCCGCAATCATCCTAGGTATTGCAGCAGGAAGCGTCTGTTATGGTTGCGTTGCGTTCAAGAACTCACGCAAGTGGGACGACGCGTTGGATGTCTGGGGAGTACACGGAATGGGTGGCTTCACAGGAGCAGTTCTGACAGGAACACTTGCCAGCCCGCACATCTGGGATACAGGCGACGGAATCGGCGCATGGACTGGAACACCAGAGGGCTATGAGCAACAGGCAATCAATGTCCTTGGGGCACTGATATCTGTAGGATATGCATTCGGCGTCACAATCGTCATCCTAAAGGTGATGGACGCAGTATGGCCAGGCGGAATCAGAGTAACTCCAAAAGAAGAAGAGATCGGACTTGATCTGGCTCAACACGGAGAAAGAGCATACGTAAACGAGTAAAAACTCCAACTTTCTTTCCTTTTTATTAGATTCCACGACACGGTACGATCCGCACGGCGAAAACCACTTAATCCGTATTGATCCAAGACCTGCATTGCTGATTTCCACAAAGGATCTTGCGGGCAGGCTTTCTGACGATGACCTTGTTGTAGTTGACTGCAGGTCGTACAAGGACTACTCACAGGGCCACATTCCTGGAGCTGTAAACTTGGATCTGTTTGCATTTCACTGGTTTGACACATCAAAGGAGGGGATCAAGACATTCCACGAGCAGACGACGCGCCTGCTCTCCTTTGCCGGCATAGGGTCGGACAAGACAGCCGTGTTTTACGACGACGTGTCCGGAATGCTCGCCGCTCGCGGCGTGTGGCTTTTGCGCTATTTCTCCCACAAAAACTCATTCATGCTGGATGGCGGGCTTCAAATGTGTCTGGCAGACGGGTTTACCACCGAGACAAAGACAAACGGGTTTGTACCCGATGCCTTTGAAGGGACACCCGATCAGAGCCTTCTTGCCGGATACGATGACATCAAGGACGGTCTTGGAAAAACAGTGCTCATCGACGCAAGGTCAAAGGAGGAATACGACGGTAGTGTGATAAGGGGGGCAAGGCGAGGCCACATCCCGGGGGCAATCAACGTCGACTACGCCCTGAACATCTCTGATGACGGCACGTTCAAAGACGAGGACTCACTTTCGGAACTCTACAAAATTCCAAAGGACTCTCAGATAATCACTTACTGCCAGGGGGCGTACCGCGCGGCTAACTCGTTTGTGGCGCTAAAAAGGCTCGGCTTTGAGAACGTACGGGTGTATCTTGGCTCCTGGGGTGAATGGTCCAACAGGGCTGAGCTGCCAGTCGAGTAGTTACTTTTTCTTCCAGACAAGCTGGTTGTACAGCAATTCCGGCACGACCTGTCTGAAGGGCTGTGCCCCTCCGTCGTACCATTTTGTAAAGAACTCGTAGAGGTGCAGCCTGAGCGACTGGATGTAGACGATGAGTCCTTCGATCATCATGATTCCGAGGTTTCCCCCCACTATCATTGCGATTCCTCCAGGCGATGACCATCCGCCAAGGGAGGCAAATGAGTTGTTTACGGTTAGAAGTAATGCTGCGTGCACAAGCAGCATGATGCCAAGTCGAGCATAGCTGATTGTGTGCGCAAGGCATTCCACGGTCTTTCCAAGGAACACCTCCATGACCACATTTGCAGCGCTGCCGCCGTCTTCGGGATGGTGCTTTGCGTGCAGTATGCCTCCCACCATCATGACTGCCATTGATCCGATTACTATGATTACTGCGATTCTTGTGATTATCCAGACCTGGGCCCACTCCCCTAGGAAAACGGTGACCCACGGCACTGGCTCTGTGTGGACGCGTGAGTACATGTTCATCACGTCGTAGCTTGCCCCTATTGCGCACATCATGATTACCACTATTCCGCCGTATAGCGTAAGGTTAGGAACTGCCTCAAGAATCATCATCTGCTTGTGGCCCTCCTTGCGGAGCCTCTTGATTTTGAGCACGAACGCCCAGATCAGGTGGATTATTCCCAAGAACAGGGAGACCTTCAGTATGACAATGACCTGATCAAACGTAAGCTGAGCCACGCTAATCACTCCCACAAGCCATGATACTGGCTCGAGCGGGCCGTGCAGAATATCCTCAAACGGCTGCAGGTGGTCTATGTGGAACCCAAACATCTCCCCCGCACCAACTCCTGCCACGGCAGCGGATGCGCCGGATATCGCGATGAGCATTCCCCACCTTGACATGGTGCCTTGTCCCTTTACCTTGAAGAGAAGTCCAAGCCCCATGAGCAGCAGGCCGTGCCCCAAGTCGGCAAACATGACTCCATAAAATATGGGCCACATAAGGGATATCATCGGAGTCGGGTCCGACTCGTTCTTCCTTGGGATTCCCTGGCTCTGCGTGATTACCTCAAATGTTCTGACCCACCTTTTGTTGTCAAAAAGGGTCGGCCTGTTCTGGATAAGCTTGGGATCGTTGATGTCCTCTATGACTGACATCCACTGCTTTGTTACCTCCTTGAATTTTGACTCCATCTTTTTTGGTATGTATCCCTGTATGACTGCAAACCTTTTCGTCCCGCTCGGCTTGCGCAAGGTCTCCAGCACCTCCTTTGCCATGTATGTGCCCTCGTGCAGGGCCAGTATGGACGGCCTGAGCGACTTTTTGAGCTTTGCCAGATCCGCTGCAATCTTTTTCTGCTTCTGTGACAGCTCGGCAAGCTTTGATTCTGCCAGGGAGTAAGCCTGTGAGGGAACCTGTGGGAGCCCCTGCGGGATTACGAACGGGTTTGCGTTGAATCCGCGGAACACTTTGAGGGCCCTGTCGGCATCCTCCGAGGTGCTAATCACGATTATCGCCACTTTTTCTTTTGTGTCAAGGTCGTACTTGTAAAATGTAATGCCTTCCAGCGAGCGGGAGATCTCTGCAAAGTCGTCCGAGTCTACCACGAACAGGTTGGTGTAAAAATATCTCATCAGTCCAAAGCCGCCAAGGTCCACGTTGAGCTTTTTTGCAAAGGAGAGCGTCTCTTTGACTGTGGAATATTCCTCGATTGCCCTCTGGGTTGCCGCGGCATCCTCCAGAAGCTTTGCTGCATCCCCTATTACGGACGGGGCCTTTTTCTCCAAGTCAGATATCATGCTCTGGAGCTCGTCGACCTCGTAGTGCTGCTTTTTGATCACAGTCCCCTTGAACAGTATCTCCATTATTCCGACCTGAAGCGGGATCTGGAGCCCCTTTACCACATCGTCAACCGACTGGTAGATCTTCTGGGCCCTCAAAAGAAGGTCGTCAATTTCCGGCGTCACGATGTCGTTTTCCGTCTCTATTTTGTGGAACCACTCAAATTCCGCAAGACGGGAAACCGCCTGCGGCGTCTCTGATCTAGGCAGAACTATGCTTCCCAGTTTTAGATCAGCAACAACCAAGTCAACTTAACCGCTTGTAGGCGATTTTAAAATCTTTTCCAAACATTAAAATCCATTTGAAAGGGGAGCCAAAGCGATGGGTGTAGACGCGGCATTAGAGAAAACGATTGAAAAAATTCTCAATACCACAGAAGAACAGATCCTATCAAGCCTTCAGGAGGCCCTGAAATCCTCAAAAGAGACGCTTGCAAACTCGCGCGCATCCTTGGAATCTGACTATGACAAGATAATTGCCGAGGGTAAAAAGGAGGCAGAAAAGCTCGAAAAACAGATAGTCGGAAACGCCGATCTCGACTCTAGAAACAAGCAGCTTTTGCTAGTCGAGCAGTCAATAGAGAAGGTCTTTGAAAAGGCGATAAAAAAGATAAAGGATGCCGACCGCAACGCCGATTATTCCAAATTAATCTCCTCGATGCTTGACGAATCAATAAAGGCCATAGGCACCAAAGATATCATTATTCAAACAAGCACCAAAGACAAAAAGGTGGTCGAATCACTGCTATCAAAGTTTCAGGGCGCGTCATTGGATTCGGAAGCAATTGACTGTCTTGGAGGTGTCAAGGTCAGATCAAAGGATGGGACCATGACTTTTGATAATACTATAGATGCAAGGCTTGAACGTCTGAAGCCTTTAATAAGGAAAGATATTGCATCAAAATTCGGAAGGTAGGTTGTATGGTAGCAAAAGGTAGAATTGTTTGGGTTAGTGGACCGGCAGTAAAGGCGGACGGAATGTCCGAGGCAAAAATGTATGAGACAGTGTCAGTCGGCGACGCAAAGCTCATCGGAGAAGTAATTCGACTTACAGGCGACGTAGCGTTTATCCAAGTATACGAATCAACAAGCGGACTCAAACCGGGAGAGCCGGTGGTGGGAACAGGAAATCCGCTCAGCGTCCTGCTCGGCCCGGGAATCATTGGCCAGATTTACGACGGGATTCAAAGGCCGCTCAAGGATCTTGCAGACAAGTCGGGCTCTTTTATCGGAAGGGGAATCACCACAACGCCTGTGGATCTTACCAAAAAATACAAGTTTACGCCCACAGTCAAGGTCGGCGACGAGGTTCAGCCGGGCAGCATAATCGGAACCGTCCAGGAAACCGACCTTATTGATCACAGCATCATGGTTCCGCCGGACCACGCAGGAGGAAAGATCACAAAGATTGTCAGCGAGGGAGATTACGATTTAGAGACGGAGATTGCCACGACATCGGGGAGCAAGACACCGCTCAAGATGTACCATTACTGGCCTGTAAGAAAGCCAAGGCCTTACAAGAGCAGATACGATCCGACAGTGCCGCTGCTCACAGGGCAGAGGGTAATTGACACGTTCTTCCCGATTGCAAAGGGGGGGACGGGATCCATTCCGGGTGCATTTGGAACCGGCAAGACAGTAACACTGCACCAGATTGCCAAGTGGGCCGACTCTCAGGTAGTAGTATACATCGGATGCGGAGAGAGGGGCAACGAGATGACCGAGGTGCTAGTAGAGTTCCCGCACCTTAAGGACCCAAGAACTGGCAAGCCGCTGATGGACAGAACCGTCCTTGTGGCAAACACATCAAACATGCCTGTGGCGGCAAGGGAGGCAAGCATCTACACGGGAGTAACAATTGCAGAGTATTACAGGGACATGGGCAAGGATGTAGTCCTTGTGGCAGATTCCACCAGCAGGTGGGCAGAGGCACTAAGAGAGATGAGCGGAAGACTCGAGGAGATGCCGGCTGAGGAGGGATACCCGTCATACCTTGCATCACGACTAGCAGAATTTTACGAAAGGGCTGGACGAGTCAGGGCAGAAGGCTCGCCCGACAGGGACGGCTCTGTAACGCTTATCGGCGCAGTATCTCCATCGGGTGGAGACTTTACTGAGCCTGTCACCACACACACTATGAGATTTATCAAGACCTTCTGGGCGCTGGACGCCAAGCTGGCCTACTCTAGGCACTATCCGTCAATCAACTGGATGAACAGCTACTCTGGCTATCTTGCCGACATCGGCAAGTGGTGGGGCGACAACGTAAGCAAGGACTGGTTCGAGATACGACGAGAGGCATACGGCATACTCCAGAGGGAGGACACCCTAAAGGAGATAGTCAGGCTGCTCGGCCCTGAGGCGCTACCTGATGAGGAAAAACTAATCCTCGAAGTGGCAAGGATGATAAAGATAGGAATCCTGCAGCAGAACTCCTTTGACGATGTTGACACTTATTGCAGCCCGCAAAAACAGTTCAAACTATTGACGCTGCTTGTGGAATTCTACAAGCGCGGACAAAACGCACTGAAGGAGGGGGCATCACTTTCGGACATCAGGGCAATGTCTGTCATAGCAACGCTGCTCAAAGCAAGGATGGACGTAAAAGAGGACGAGCTTGCAAAACTAGACTCTATCACCACAACACTTGATACGGAATTCAAAAAGATATCGGGGGCCAAGATAACGGCATGAGCACACAGGGCGGAGTCCAGTACAGCAAAATTGCAGAGATCAAGGGGCCTCTTGTCATAGTTGACGGAGTAGAGTCAGTTGCATTTGATGAGCTAGTTGAGATTCAGACTGCCGAGGGAAGAAGACTTGGCAAGGTACTTGAGGTGGGAAACGGAAAGGCAATCGTCCAGGTCTTTGAGGGAACAACGGGCCTTTCAATATCTGGAACCAGCGCAAAATTTGCCGGCAAGGTCATGGAGATGCCCGTCTCAGAGCAAGTACTGGGAAGGGTGTTTGACGGACTGGGCAGACCAATCGACGGACTGCCGGACCCAATCGCGGAAAAGTTCCTTGACATCAACGGCGCGCCGATGAACCCAGAGCAAAGGGAGTACCCAAGGGACTTCATACAGACTGGCGTCTCTGTAATCGACGGCATGTTGACACTTGTGAGGGGGCAAAAGCTTCCGATATTTTCAGGCTCTGGGATGTCACACAACATCTTGGCAGCCCAGGTCGCAAGGCAGGCAGCAGTTGTTGGAACATCCGACGAGTTTGCGGTGGTCTTTGCGGCAATCGGCGTGCAGTATTCGGAGGCAGAGTATTTCAGAAGGAGCCTTGAGGAATCAGGCGCGCTAAAGCGTAGCGTGCTGTTTTTGAACCTTGCAGACGATCCCGCAATCGAAAGAATCATCACGCCGAGGGTGGCCCTCACCGTGGCAGAATATCTGGCTTATGATCTTGGAATCCACGTGCTGGTAATACTTACTGACATGACCAACTATGCCGAGGCGCTCAGAGAGATAAGCGCGGCAAGGGAGGAAGTTCCGGGAAGAAAGGGATACCCAGGATACCTTTACACCGACCTCTCAACAATATACGAAAGAGCTGGAAGGCTCCGTGGCAAGAAGGGCAGCGTAACGCAGATGCCAATCCTGACCATGCCGTCTGACGATATCACCCACCCAATTCCGGATCTGACAGGCTACATCACCGAGGGCCAGATAGTGCTCGGGCGAGACCTTTTCAGGCAGGGAGTCTATCCGCCGGTCAACATACTGATGAGCCTTTCGAGGATCATGAAGGACGGAATAGGAGAAGGAAGGACAAGGGCGGATCACCAGGAGATCTCAAATCAGAACTATGACGCTTACTCTAGGGCGCAGGAAGTGCGCGCACTCGCGGGAATAGTCGGCAAGGCAGGACTTACCGGCGTTGACCTAAAGTATCTTGACGTAGGAGACTCGTTTGAAAAAGACTTTCTCTCGCAGGGAGTGGACGAGAACAGAACCATAGAGGAGACTCTCTCGCTTCAGTGGAATGTGGCCTCCCTTCTGCCAAAGAACGAGCTGACCAAAGTCAAAGACAAGTATATCGACCAATACTACAAGGAAAGATAACCAATGTCGTTTGGGCAAAACGTCGCAGCAACGAAAATCGAGCTGCTCAAGTACAAACGCTCCAGCCAGGTCGCAACCATGGTCCAAAAGATTCTTGACGATAAGCGGAAGGTTTTGCTGAAAAACATCGAGGAGATGATCACAGAGGCAAACAAGGCTCGCGGCGGAATCTGGGAGCCGCTCCAGGACATCTACAAGTCGGTAAACGATGCATATCTTTCGCTTGGCACAGCCGCAGTAGACTCTACGGCCCAGTCTACGCCAGCCGTGATGGAAGTTGACACCAAGGTAAAGAGGATAGTCGACGTCTCGATTCCGACACTTAACGTCACAGAAAGGGACACAAAGTCGATGCCCTACGGATTTGCCGATACAAACTCCTCGATAGACAGGGCCGCAAAGCAGATCAAGGTGGCGCTTCCAAAAATATGCAAGGCAGCAGAATACGAAAACTCTATCTTTGCGCTTGCAAAGGCGCTTGAAAAGACCCAAAAGCTGCTAAATGCGCTGGAAAATGTAATAATTCCGCAGTACAGACTGAGAATAAAGTTCATCCTTTCTACCCTGGAGGAAAGGGAGCGCGAGGAATTCGCAAGGTTAAAAAAAGTAAAGGCTGTGATGGAGAAGAAGAAGTAATGGCAAAACAAGATATCAAAAAACTACTTGACGACGCATCCGGAGTGCTGGACGCAGAGTATGAAGAGCAGGCAAGCAAGATAAAATCCGAGATCAAATCATTCAAAGCTAAAACACTCGAAAAAATTTCCAAAAGCACACCATGATTTAAATAAAGGAGATTTTGGAGCGTAATTGAAAATGAAACCTTTCGCATTATTGCTTTTGGCAGCAGTCGTATCTGTTTCAGCTACGACAGGATTTGCCTATGCAGCTGAGGAAGGTGCTGCAACAGGTGGAGACTCTGGCTCGCTCAAAATCTTGGGCGCAGGTCTGGCATTTGGTCTTGCGGCATTCGGTGCAGGCATCGGTCTAGGCTACGTAGGTTCTGCAGGTCTGGCTGTAATTAGTGAGAACCCTGCATTACAGTCCAAAGTATTCATCTTCGTAGGAATGGTAGAGTCCATCGCAATCTACGGAATAGTCATGATGTTCATCATCTTGGGACAGTAAGAACTCAAAACAGTTTTTGAATTTTTTAAAAGATTTCCCTCAATAATATTTCAGCTTGTTCACGTCAAGGATCCTGGTGCAGTATTTGCACTTGAGGACAAGGCCGTTCCTGTCGATGACGTCCATCACCGACTCTATGTACTCGCTGCTGTTGGTGATGCAGTCCGGGTTTGAGCAGCGAAATATCTTCTCTATCTTGTTTGGAAGGGCCACGCGCCGCTTCTCGACCAGCTTGTAGTCCTTGATTATGTTGATTGTTGCCTTGGGCGATATTATGGCAAGCTTGTTGGTGTCGTAGTCGGCAAGGTACCTGTTTTCCACCTTTATGATGTCCTTTTTGCTGAACTTGCCGCTGGGGACGTTGAGGGCTATGGTGATGACATTGCCGTCCTCCCCGTCGATTCCAAGGGCCTCTAAAACCTTGAGCCCCCTTCCGCCATCTATATGGTCGATGACGGTGCCGTCCTTTATCCTTCTGACGATGAGGTTAGATTCCTGCATCAAAGTATCCTGTACACTAGGCTGTATATATCATTGAGAGTTATAACCGCCCGCGGATTCCGAGCAAACTTTAACATTTGTCCAGTTTACAGAATCTTGAAAGGAATGAGCGATTTTTACGACAAGGACATAATCTCGGTCAAGGACTTTGACAAGTCCACATTTGAAAGGGTGTTTTCTGCAACGGACAAGATAATCAAGATGGACCCAATCGAGAGGCGCGAGCTGGGAAGGGGAAAGACGCTCGGGTACCTGTTCTTTGAGCCGAGCACAAGGACGCGCCTCAGCTTTCAGGCAGCAATGGCCCTTATCGGCGGCTCGTCCCTTGGTATAGCTGACGTCTCGTCATCCTCCACAAAAAAGGGCGAGAGCTTGGCAGATACTGTGCGCATGATGTCCATCTATTCCGATGTGGTGGCACTAAGGCACCCACTTGACGGCTCAAGCAGGTTCGCAGCCGAGATATCCTCAAAGCCGGTGCTGAACGCCGGAAGCGGAACCGAGGAGCACCCGACGCAGGCAATCCAGGACCTGTACACGATAAAAAAGGAGAAAAGCAGGATAGACGGGCTCAAAATTGGCATAGTCGGGGATCTCAAGTACGGCCGCACCGTGTACTCGCTTTTGTACGCGCTCTCAAACTATAACGTCGATGTCACGCTGATATCGCCAGAGTCACTCAAAATCAGGACCGACTCGATATACGATCTGCAGAAAAAGCTCTCACTAAAAGAGTCCACGAGCCTTGTCGATTTCATAGACGAGCTTGACGTTGTGTACGTTACAAGAATCCAGAAGGAAAGGTTTCCGGATGAGGAGGAGTACCAAAAGGTGCGCGGCAGCTACAAAATAGGGCTTGACGTTGCGGGAAGGATGAAGGACGGCTCGATAATACTGCACCCACTGCCGCGAATCGACGAGATATCTGCAGAGGTGGACGCAACAAGCCAGGCAAAATACTTCGTTCAGGCAGAGTATGGAAAATTCACAAGGGCCGCACTGCTTGCAATGGTGCTAAACGAGACGGGCCTTTAGGATCACTTTCTGCATGTTGTGTGCGATGCCTCCCTTCCGTTATAGAGGTCGGCTATGGCGTCCACGTTGCACTCTGAGATGTACGGGATTGTCATGTCGATTGTAGGGGCCATCAGATCCTCGGGTGCGGTAGAGTGGCCAAGCCCTAGGGCGTGTCCGAACTCGTGCCTTAGGATGGTCTCAAGCTGCTCGTCTGAGAGGTTTGAAATGTCGTATATGGTGATGAATGATTTCAAAATCTCGTTGTCCTCTGTAATGGATTTGGTATATCCGGTATACCCGTCGCTGTCCCTTATGTTGGAAAGGGTGATTATGATGTCGCCCTCACCGCCCGGAGTGCTGACAAAGTTGAATTTGGTCGGAAGGTTGTACTTTGTTTCCTGGTTGATGCTCTTTAGGGCCCCCGCCCATCCCTCGTAATACGTGGATACCGATCCTTGTGGGCCTTTGTGTACTATGGAGTCGTCAAACTGCACCGCCCTCTCCGAGGCTATCGCGTTTCGTATTATGTTGAGCTGATGGTCGGTCACGCGGGGGGACTTTAGGATGTTGACGTTCAGCGTGTCTCCTACTAGGCGCCACGACTTCCAGGTGTCGATTGTGTCGCCCTTTAGGTTTTCAGTAAAATACTTTGTCCGCAGAATGGGCGAGGATTTTTCGGCATCATCGGTGAGTATGCCAAGCGTGCCTGAGAAGACAATTAGCAAAAAGATGGCCGGCAGGACCGCAAGCTCGGCAACAAGGAGGCTCTTTGAGCGGGATTTTTTTATCTGCTTTTGAATCTCTGAGATCTGCCCGGCAAGCGTCGACTCGCGCTCTCTTAGCTCATCGATTGATCTTCCGTGGGAAGCGCCTACCTGCTGCCACTCAGTTTCCCCCCTGTTCCTTTTTTCAAGCTGCCTTATCTGGACGGTGGTCTGGTTAAGCTCGTCCCTCATAGACTGCAGGTGTCTCTTTAGGTGTCCAAGTGACCTAGAGTCTGCCATGTCATATCTCCCTGCAAACCACATCTATGATATCGTGCGGCGTGATGAGGTGTTCCCGGGTCATTACATATGGGTACTTTTGTCCCAGCATTATCTTGCATATCTCGGCAAGCGTGAGTTTTTCTGAAATCAGGGTGGGCGTTATCGTCTTGAACGTGCTTGCGCTCAACCCAAGGAGCTTGCCGTCCTGCGGCGTGTTGAGTTCTTTTATCTTTTCTAAAACCGCCTCATAGCTGATAAAAGACATGTCGTCCTTGAGTGCCAAAAGCCCGGTCTTGTCGGCTTCAAGTTTTTTCATCACGTCCTTGATGGTATCGTCGCGACTGAATGTGGATATGCGTTTTTTCTCCATGGATGCGACCCCGATGTCTGACTTGCACAGGGAAATTATCTCCAACACCTGCCTGATCGAAAATTGCGAGAAACTCGTCCGGTCGTTCTCGATTATGGTGAAAAATCTTCCTGTCTTGTTCATGCGCCTTAGCACAGCTGCAATGTTGACGACTCGGGAATCTATGTAAAAGTCAACGTCCATTATCTTAGATACGCTTTCCTCAAAATAGTCCGCAGTCGGGTTTTTCTGGAACCCGGAAATTACCCTGCGCACGTCGATTGTACCTATGGGGAATCCGTCCTCTACGACCACAAGGCTGTTTGTAACGTCCGAGATCCTTGCCAGCATGGAAGCTGCAATCCAGACGTTGTCGTTGGTTGTGACTGTGGAAATTGGAATTGACAAAAGCGAATACGGGAGCACCTCCTCAAAGGAACAGAGATCAAGCGGCATGCTCTGGCCGCTCAGCAACGACTGAAAGAGCAGGGACTCTGTATTTTTAGATTCCCTGTTTAACAGCCTAAAGTTTCCAAATTTGCGAAGTTTTACACTAACCATGCTTCATCTACTGGTAACCGTTTCAAAACAAACATGATAATCAAATCGCTGTTCAAACTGAACATACGATTTCTCTGTTTGTTTAATACGACAAAAAATCCCGCAAGTGTTACAAAAATTTATTTCATTATCTTGAGCTGACCCTTGCGTTTGAGCATGAATCCTGCAACGCCGATTCCGATTGGAACTGCGATCAGCACGGGGTCGATGCCAAAAATCTCAGGTGTCTGGTATGTCTCCTCAATGTTTTCTTCCTGAACAAACGCCTCGCCCGAATCGTGGCTCACTGCTATAGTTTTTGAAGCGGTGGTCGAAGAGTACCACTGCCCGCTCACGGTAGCCTTGGCGTTAACCGATGTGCCTTGCGGTATTATGGCTGCAGATGCGCTCCCGTCGGTTCCTGTGCGGGTATCAGACATTTGCACTACCCCTCCGTCGACGCTCCAGCTCACATCCATGCCGGTGAGAGGCTTTCCATTTGCGTTTGCGGAGATTTTTACCATGAACGACTCTGTGGCGTTTACGGCGTTTGGCCCTGACATGGTGATGACCGGAGTGAGGCTTGTTATCTTTAGCTTGCCTGTCAGAAGCGGAAGCTCCTTTGAGAGCAGCGAAATATCGGTCTCGCCTCCGTTCTTTGGTGCGGCGTCAAAGAGCGCATAATACGCCCCCTTCTCGATTGTTATGGTGGACGGGGTGTCTATGAGCCCATCCTCCTTTACGACCAGACTTATGTCGACATTATCTGTGGCATATGTGGGCAGGCCCTGTGAGTTGACCAGCTGAACCGAAAAGACATCGTTGTTTCCGACAAATATGGTCTTGGCGTGATCAAAGACTATGGATGCGGCATTTGGCGAGACGCTGACAATGGAGGAGTCGGATTTGAAGTCTCCTACCTCAAAGCTGACACTGGCCGTGCCCTTTTTGAGTGATTTTGCATCTACTAGTACAACGGTGTCCTTGGCTGAAATCCTATTTGGCGCCGTCTCGACATACTCGTTCGGGGATACAAAGACGTTATAGTCCCCTGGAAACGGGGTCAGGTCGTCCCCCTCCTTTAGATAGATGACTATCGGAAAGTCTGTCCCTGCAAGTATCTCGGTGATCAGCGGCTTGGCAGTCATGACAAGTGAGTCCTTGTCTGGACCAAACATGGTCACATCGGTAAGCTCGCCCTCACTGACGACAGGCCTTAGCCGCAGATCCGACTTGACGCTGTTGCCTGTCTTGCCGAATACCAGCGCAACCTGCTCCCCCATTGGGAGGCTTACGTCAGTCACGGCAAGAGAGTCCGCATTTGATGAGTCAATCTTTATCATAAGGTCCTTTTTTGCATTCACGGGATTTCCCGACTCGTCCTCAAGGTACAGAATCCCGACCATCTCGCTTTTGCCGGTGGCAAGAACGGGAATGGTCTCGAATTTTACCAGCTTATCGTCAATGATTTTCAGATTCTTTGCCTCGATGGCCTCGGTCTCTATGGTGAGCGGGTCTTCTGCCGAAATGGAGACAGTATAGGTGTCCTCTATTCCCTTTGCAAGCGAGTACTGCGTGTACCCCATGTATGATCCTGATGGTATTGTAAAGTAGCCCGAGTTTTTCTGCTTGTAGTTGTTGCTGTAGTTCGACGTCTCAGAATGCGCCGAATCGGTGACCTTGTAGTAAACGGTTATGTCTTTTTGCGCCATGACCGGCCTCCCGCTGGAGTCTTGCAGCTGCGCTATGATGAACCCCTTCGATCCGGACTGGGTCGAGATTGTCTTGGGATATGTGAACATCTCTATGCTCAGGTCGTCCTCCTCGGTCACAGATACCGTGGCACTCTTTGTCTCGATTCCGTTCGATGTGGCGTACACTACGGCGCTTCCTGATTTTTTGGCAAAGAACTTGGAATACGCATAGTATTCGCCGCTTTTTATGATCAAGTTGGGATTTGCAAACTCTAGCATGTCCCTGTTTGCGGTGCTAAGCAGTATGGTGGTGTCCTTTTTTGCTATCACTGGAAACCCGTCTTCGTCAGCAAGCTGAACTGCAACGTATCCCTCCTTTGTGCCGCCGGCAACGAACGTGTCCGGGGTCACCTTGAGCAAAAGCTTCGCGGCGTTGTTCTTGTTGCCGTATACCGTAACGGGAATCTCCTTTGAGGTGTATCCTGGGGCGGCGATGTACAGCTTGGTCGTGCCAGGCTTTCCGGTCTTTACTGAGGCTTCTGTGATAAAAGAGCCGCCGTCCTGTATCTTCTGGATGTGCAAAATGGACGAATCAAGCGAGGTGACCGTCACGCCAGTGATCTTTTTTGGGACTATCTGCCCTGCCTCCATTGCAAAAATATGCATCGTTCCATCGGAGCCTTCGATTAATTTTGATGGCAAAAACCTGACGTCTATCTCGTCAGCATACGCTAGGCTTGTAGCAACGCTAATTGCCATAATCGCGGCTAGGACGATCCCAGTCTTCAAACAGATCTGTGGCTTGAAAAAATCATATAAGACAGTGTTTGGATGTTTTGAACAAATACTACGATATTAGAAAAAATTGCTCAAAGTCATCGATGTTATGGACGTATCAAACGATGTCGTGTTAAACCAGCTGCAGCTCGTAAACGGTGTAATTAAGAGATTAATCGAAACCCATGGAATTAAGCTAGAGCTGATTCTGGATGAAAAGCCGGATTTTCCGTTTGAGACAAAATCAAAAATACTCAGCATGCTCAAGGTAAGGGAGAAGATACAGGGCAGGCTGTCAAAACAGCAGCAAAAGCAGTCCTTTGACAAAAACTTGGAAACACTCATCGGGAATTTCTACTATTATGACAAGCAGTACCAAAAGGCGATAGGCTACTACGACAAATCCCTAAAGAAGGATCCTCGAGAGATAAGCACGCTTATCAACAAGGGAGTCACGGTATCAAGGCTCGGCAACCACAAGGAGGCAGTTGCGTATTTTGACAAGGTGCTGGAGATAGACCCGCAGTATTTTGAGGCCTTGCACTGCAAGGGCGACTCGCTTGCCCTGATGTCAAAGCACGGTGAGGCACTGTCTTGCTACGATCAGACCCTGCAGATAGATCCGAATTATTTTGACGGGCTGTACAAAAAGGGGCAGGCACTGCTTCATCTGCACAACTATTCTGAGGCGATACCGTATTTTGAGCGCGCACTTGAGATTGATCCGGAACACGTGCAGGCACTGGTGGGGGGAGGAATTGCAAGATCAAAGCTCGGCAGCCACTCAGAGGCAATAGCGGAATTCGACAAGGCGCTGGAACTTGATCCGAAAACGTTTGACGCGTTATACAACAAGGGACTTGCATTGGTGGCCATGGAGGATCACGACAGGGCGCTTCAGTGCTTTGATAAAACGCTTGAGATTGATCCGCACCACGCAGACGTGCTGTTCAACAAGGGCCTGTGCATCGCTAGTCAGCAAAAGCACCAGCTTGCAATCTCGTACTATGAAAAGGCCCTTGAGTTCAATCCGCAGCATATAATGGCGATGTACCAGAAGGGCTGCTCGCTCCAGAGCTTGGGCAAAAAGGCCGAGGCGCTAGAATGCTTTGATAAAACTCTTGCAATCGACTCAAGGTTTGAGGATTCCATCATGCACAAGGCAAAGATCATGCTGTCGCTGGGAGACTATAAGCAGGCAATTGCTAACTTTGAGAAGATCCTAAAGAGCGATCCCGAAGATCTGGATTCTCTGTACGGAGTGGGGCTGTCCCTGTCAAACCTTGGCATGCACGGCGAGGCAATGTCGTTTTATGACGAGGTCTTGGAGATATCTGCAAACCACTTTGGGGCGGTGTGGAACAAGGCAAGAACGCTCCAGCTTGTAGGTGATCACAAAAACGCAGTAGACCTTTTCAAAAAGGCGCTTGGCATCAACCCAAAACACCATGAGGGCAACCTGAAGATGGGGCAGTCGCTCGCGGCACTTGGACGCCACACAGAGGCCCTAGAGTTCTTTGACAAGGCACTGGCAGTCAGCCCCGGCAGCCCCGACACCCTCCTTGCAAAGGCGCTCTCACTTACGCACCTTTCGCGCCACCCAGAGGCAGTCTCGCTATATGA
>Ga0169931_10004440_pt1 | contig 21858 bp, 15 predicted proteins | sample Kivu_15m_20L_FD_129675 | JGI IMG/M metagenome (GOLD analysis project Ga0169931, IMG submission 129675) | Freshwater microbial communities from Lake Kivu, Western Province, Rwanda to study Microbial Dark Matter (Phase II) - Kivu_15m_20L... | ecosystem: Environmental > Aquatic > Freshwater > Lake...
AAAGTAGTTACATATATACGGTAGTTACATACATGACTAACTACGTGCAAACCATTTTTTCAATATTGTCACGACTCACATGAAATATTTGTTATTTGTTATTTGTTATTTCTATACCTCCTACACTCTACTTTTTAAAGACACAAATCACGATGTTGAAAAAAATGGTAAATGGTTGCACGTAAAGGATAAGAGGATCCACTGCATACTGAACCAAAACTGCACAGCGACGATCTATTAGATATTCCCACTGTACGATTGAGTAAACCCATACAGGATACTCTGCTGGCCTATCACAGACAAATGAAGCGCGGGTTAGACTTAACTACTCCAACCCTTACGGCAATTAAGGAGCGTTTCGAAGTATACATACGGTCGATGGAATCTATGCGCTTAGCTGTCCCCATGGATGAAGAGCAAGCTGCAGATTTCTTGGTTAAATTAAATGATGATTTTTCCAATCGACGTAATGTAGTAGAAAATAGCGCTCGCCTAGGAGGGAAGTTCCCAACCACATTGTTTGAAGCCTATAAGATCGTATCTGATGTATCAGAAATGTGTATCGTTAATGTTGCGATTGGTGGATGGACGATATGATTCAACAAAAAAGTGTCCATTACCGCACTTGGTTCCAGCATAATAGATCACTGCAATCAAACGATACTTGAATCCAAAACAAATTATATTACCATTGTCGCTGAATATATCAGCCTTCGAATTATTACGACCACCAAATAATTGTCCTGTTTCTTCGTCAACTGCGCCTTCTCTACTGAGGTGGATCATCAATGTTTCACATGGTTGAAATGTATGATCTGTCATACAATGACCAACTTCAGCAACGTCACATTTCATAATAAAAGCAATTCCGTTGCATCATTCAGCTCATCGTAATCAAAGATATCAAACTGATCAGAATAAGATTCACGTGAATATTCTCGAAATTCCTTGATTATCTTCTTAGGTAATAGTATTATTTTCCCATTTTTATAGGAAATCTTCTCCGTTCGGCAATCATTGCATATTTGCTTCGACATAATCGTCAATAATCTCTTCCGTGTTTCAAGATTTTTATTGTTGGAATAATGATGATTTTGATTACCCTCGATGTCAACCCTCATTGATACAATCCAGTCAAATCGCGTTCAAGAGTTCAAAGTGTCCTTGCGTCACTTCTGTCACTTATCACTGCTCGAATGGGGTTCGATCTGGCACGACTAAGAACGCCGTTTCCTCAGCACGCTCCGCCTTCCGCCTTCGTGACCTGATCGTGCTCCACTGTTTGAAGTTTGAAGTCCAACGCAGCTCTCGATTCCATGTTTCAACTTCTCGAAATGGTCACCTTTCATAATCTCAATCATCTCATCGTTACGTACATCATCAGCAGGTTTTAACTCGACAAAGAAATCTCCAGCTTCTAAGCTCGTTTTCATCAGCTTAAAACGCATCTTGATATGCATCGCTGTCGAATCTTTAAATCCATCCTTCAACATATCTGTCACGTCCTTATTGCCTTCGTAAACGTTTAGCTTCAATTTCTTGCGTGTATTCTCCTGAACGGTCACTTTCAATTTAACTGCTGCGTTCTCATGTACACGCGTCCCAATAATCTTCATATTTCCTTCAATATCATCATCTTCGTCTTCATATTCTTCTTTCTCTTCATCTTCATTCTCTCGCTCCTCAATTACACTATCCTTAAATGTTACCACTTCAGTTGACGTTTTATTACGCTCCTCCATGAGCACGACATCATCATTTCTTGTAACCACTGCTAGCTTGGGGTCATAATTATGGCTACGGAATACAAGATTTGTTCATTAATCAGCATTTTAAACTGGTTCCTTTCACTATGGTATGTCACTCGAGCACCAGATGCGATCATATGAGAGAATGATTGAACGTTAACATCACAGTTATATGCATAATCGATCCCTACAATCCTGTTGAACTTTCCCGTTTGTATCGCGATAACCGATCCGCCTCCTGTCCCTTTATGTCGATGGGGTATGTCATGTCAAGCAGTGATAGACGTATGAGAATGGAAGGGTGCCAAATGTTGCTGTACCTAAAAAAATTAAAAATAATAAATGATGATACATTCTGAATCTAGTGATTATAAAGGAGATAAATATTAGTGTTAATTTTTATTACTTTGTACTGTACGATGCAGTGAGAATTGAGTACAAGTTTAATATCTTCATGAAAAAGCATTTAACCATCATCCCTGCCTGGTCTGATTTATATCATTGTTAAGGTGTTGGTAAACTGGAGGCGGAAGACATGAGGATATTATGACGTTGTACTCAATATCCATATTTATTCGTTCTCCACAATGTAACCACGATATACCATCAAACAGAAATGGGTAACGAACCAAGAAAGATCACTGGACTGCTTTCGGCTCAGTGAACTCAATAAACCCGATGCTCTAACCGACGTTTTGATATCAAATATGGAACTGGTTTTGGTGCTTGAAAGAATCTATAAAGTAGAACTAGCCTAATATCAGTCGTAGTTTGTACAGCGCACAGCCCTTCCACCTTATCCTCTCGGCACCTTATCTAAGCACTGATATGGAAATGACTCGGAATCAGCTCCGCAATAGAGGCATGCAATCGGTAATTGAATACTTCCGTGGACGATTGTATCCACTTTACTTTGTAGAGTTCTCAGAGAAATCGGAGTCAGAAGATATAAGATTCTCTTCTCTCGATCAATAGACCTGATGATTCCAAGCCCTGAACAAGGACAATGCGACCCATTAGGAGGTGTATCCTTCTGTCGGTAATCTAATGTACACAGTGCCACCACAGATCCGTTTAATATATCAAAAAGTACATCATCTCGATGTACCTTCTCCTCCTCAATACATTTACTAATATTTGGACCGTGACAAAAAATAAAACGCAAGGCATCGATAGGAATCATATATGGCTTCATTCTTGCAAGCGACTTGGCTATGATACAGTTTTCATCCCATACTCCCGTGGACTTGAGTTCCGCTCCTGTAGAGAGAAAAGCATCATATCCTCCCAGAAAGTATGTACAAAGTCGAAGGGATCGTAGATGCTGGGATGATATATATGCTTTCGATTCTGACTGAGTACCTTCTTCTACAAGTACTTTGTCGTCCTCGGGCTCCACATGGGATAAGAAAAATCCTCCATCTCCGTCATCGTTTTCATCGTCCACTCCTGGTCGTATATTTAATTTGGAAAGAATCATCGACATACCCAAGGCCTCGACAAGCATGATCGTACGTCCAGGATAAGCATGAGGAGTCAAATCAAAGAATTTCATACTTGTAGAGCCTATCATTTGAACAATATGAGTTGGACAAGTTGTATCTATAATAGAGGACAGAATTTCATATCCCATTCCTTTTACCCATCCATCGGTATTAATGACCAGTGGAAATATATCCTTATTGGAAGACTCTTGTCTTTGTCTATACAAGGTATCATAATGTTGGATTAAGTTGTGAATAGAGGATATATAAGACACAGGATCGATTTTTGAAGAAGTATGACCATAAAAATAAGTCTCTGCATGATGGAGAGTGGTACGAGTAGCAAAAGTATTATTATCCGTTTCATCATCGTCTTTGCAAATTAAATGTGCACAGGGGGGACTTAAAATAGGTTGAGATACAAGAGTCAAGGTAAGTAATCCTGGTGGACTAAATTCACCTTGACCAACATCACAATCAAGCACTGCTACAGTTGTACAGGTAGATAATAAGCGATGGATAAGATACCGTACATACGTTGATTTACCAACATTTTTTGCACCACATATCAGTATTCGAGTCTTGGAAACAAGGGATGATGTTTCTGTGGTTATGTTTGTCTTGTTCCTAGAATGAAAATGTGTAGACGAGGTAGAATCCTTTTCAAACGTTAGTTGGGTAGAAAGCATATCATGAGATATTTCTTCGTCTTGATCCTCTTGAATATTGATTGTTGGATTGGACATGGATGGTTCTTTCGACTCCGATGGACAAGGACTGGATACGATAGGATGAGTACTTATGTTGGTAATAGTATCTTGAAGTATCAGATTTGCAGCTTGATTCCATCGATCGGATATTTGAATAGCTGATACACCTTTGATTTTAGAGGAAGACATGGGATATAATTGAAATGTCAGTACATTATCTTGTGGAGTGTTTGTTGTTGTCTGTTTCATAGATTCTATATGGACTATAATGGGATTTTGTAAAGAGTTGGTTGCACTTATACAAGGCCGGATACATAGATGACTCATCCAGGATGGACTCTCTATAGGGATACGTTGTATAGGATTCGTAGCATTCAGATGATAACCTAAAATTTCAATAGCCCCTTGAAGGACTGAAATATAAGCTCGACCTGTAATACAGATGGGATACACCGTCTCGTTTTTCGGAGAGAAATGCAGTATAGCCATTAGACCTTGATAACGAATTGGATCTACATGAGATAATTCGTTTTCGTAGACTGGTTGTAGTGAAGGTAATTCCTCAAGATGTTTGAATTCATTCGTATGAAGCTGCACGTTCTCGTGGATGGACGAATTTGTAACATGGGTGGAAGACGATGATGGTTTACCCTCTGGTGGGAAATTTGTTGAGTTGGTAGGCGACGACGACGACGTTATATCAATAAAATTGGCCAAATGACCTTGATTCTCTGCTGGTGGTACTGTTAATAGCGATTCGAGGTTTGTTCTACTCTTTGATTTCTTCCTCTTGATCCGTTTGCTGGGTGATGGATTCTTGTCTGATTCTGATATCGAACTATGAGTTGTTGTTGTGTGCGGTAATGGTACATCCCGAGATTTCCACCCAATCGACGAAGCTTTGGGTGCAAAAACCATTTTCTGCAATATATATATAACTAGACCCACAACACTTGAAAAGCGTGGTGACTACATATGTAAATGCATGTGAGACGCGAAGTAAAAAATTCCACAGTCCGCATCGCAGCATGACTGGGAGTTTTTTTAGGGGAGCAATGAAAAAAAACTCCTGCTGGTGAATTTAATGTCATCTTTTCGACAGCATGCTTTATAAATCTGTCTCAGACACGTCATCGCCCATCTATTCGTTTTATCTTTTCTCCCAACTTAGATTCTAAGCCTTCAGCATGTCCATCATCTCCAACTCGCCTCCTCCTTCACAGACAGCAAAAAATAGTAATATTTTTTCCTTTATTGAAACGCTTCCAAAAGAGTCTAAAGAAGCCTTATATTCAGACTTACTTCGTGGTCCATATGCTGCTCGATCGATCCTACAACGGATATCTTCCATCGGACGGACTATAGTTTTACGATTAGTTGCATGTGGGGGGTCTTTTCCTTTTCTGGATGTACAATCATGGTTTATTAAAAGTTGCATTGCAAATCATATTCCACATGCCTTGGAAGAATTGGTACGATTTTGTATCATCCAAGAAATGAATCATACGTCGACAGCGGTCGTCACTTTAACCCAATATTTCTATAAGGCAATACAAACATCTTTAACGAATATTCAAGATAGTTCATCACCATGGTCACCGCTTACACAAGAACAATTATCGTCCTTGATACAAAAGGAATCCTCACAACAACAAATTCAACCCGTTTGTCCAACCGTGGAAGATTTAGAAACATTTACACAAAGAAGATGGGATTCTGTCTTACATTATCTTGTAGGGTCAGAGGATACGACATTTGATGATCCACCCACGGCAATCATTTTATTTTTAGAACAAACGGGTTTAATGCAAGAAGATCCTGATTATATAAAAAGCAGTAATAATAATAATCATGGTAATGGTGACAATAATACGACAACGACAACACCACCATTGATTATTACATCACGTGGGTATGAATTTATGCTTTATGATTTACATAGTCAAGTATGGCTATTTATAGTACAATACTTTGAGAGAATATTAAGTACTAGGAAGGAACAATATCAACAAAGTGTCGTCGAGGCGATATTATTTTTACTTTCTCTAAGTTATTGTAAAATTGGTTGTGCCTATCCTGCAGCTGCACTCAGTAAGGAAACCCGTGGATTGATCAAGGATTTTTCACAGTTTGGATTGTTATATCTTACCAAGTTGGGTGGGATGACATTATTTTATCCTACTCGAGTTGCAATAACTTTAGTATTGGCTACTTTGGAAAGTAGTGAACAACAAGAGGATCTACCACAGGGAAGACAACAAGGACTACAGCCAGGAGGGAGTCTAACAGCCACTCGTGCCTTGGAAACGGCTCTATCATCACCGATACCATCCAAAAACCATGTTGCTATTATTGTTCAAACTAATTTTCAAGTTGTTGCATATACAGCATCCCCCTTATATCTTTCCATGTTGGGTTTATTTTGTGATGTTTCCAATATTCGTAAATTACCCAATGTCATCTTTTATCGTATAACGAGAGATTCTATCAAGGGAGCATTTAAATTAGGTATCCAAGCCAAACAAATTTTAAGATTCTTACGAATGCATGCACATCCTCGTTTACGGGTAGATGGAGATCAACCTTTAATACCGTCGAATGTTGTTGATCAAATTATATTATGGGATAGAGAAAGGACACGTGTTTCCTTTCAGGAAGTGTTTACATTACAATGTCAAGACGAGGCTGAGTATACCTCGGTAAAACAATGGACGATTGAACATGATTTCTTTGGTTGGGGTTCCAAGACATCACGGAAATTGATGTTAAAATACGATGCGGTAGATACGGTGATGGACTTTGTTCGACGATGGAGAATAGAGTCTAATAAAAAGGTATAGATCATCTTCTTCTTTATGCGGTAGATTCGGTGATGGACTTTGTTCGACAATGGAGAATAGAGTCTAATAAAAAGGTATAGATCATCTTCTTTTTTCCTTTAATAGAAACTATTTCTTCCTCGAGATCAACGTATCATGAATCAAGACGGTATCTTTAATAATGATGCGAATTTTGTTTTCGAATGAAAATAAAAACACTCCTTTTTTTAGAAACGTCTCTAATTATCAAATTATTCCGGCTTTGGTGGATAAATGATTTACTAGATTTTTTTACTGCGTCTTTAGAATCAACATTGACGAAGCAGGGAAAACTATTCCCAAATGGCCTACGAACGGAAATCGCAGCGCTTACAATCGATATCTTGGATCATGATGCTACTATCGATGCTTATTGATACAACGCATTCTCGATCATTTCCAAGTTACAACTTTTTCATAGGCGCTTTCTGTTGCTACTCGGCTTATCAATTCGTTGAGAATATATCAAAAGAGAAAAAGGCGTCCAATACAAGAATCTTCTCATCTCTTCTTCTACTTCTCTTTTTCTCGATAATAATAGACGGTATTTATTCTGTTATTTGGGGTAGCGAGGTACGTTGCATGTTTGTACTGACGAACGGCTTTCGAAAGAATAACTGGTGAAACAAACTACATCAATGCTCTTCTAAACTTTCAAGATACTTGATGGATCGGTCCAAATCAAATTCTCTTTCAGTTTGTTGATAGTAAATATGTTTGTTAAAGTTGTTGCGATATGTTACGTCAGCTTTGCAATCGTTCACTTTCATCATGAAGACAATCATGTGGGATCTATGCTGAACGATTCAGCTGATATTGAAAACAAGAAAGCCGTCCATTCCACTGTAAGTCCGGAGATATCTGATGCCGGAGATACTGTCCAACGCAGAAACTCGTCTCCGAGGAGTGATGGTCTCGAATCTCCCATGGTACACTTCCCACCTGATTCGTTGTTTGCACCGAAGCGATCGCATTTCTGGACACCTTCTCCATAATTTTATATAATAAATATTACTGTAGACATAATTGTACACAATATAGGTGACGAGATTAGTTTAAAGGACAGATGCCGCGCATGAAATTTCAAGCAAATTGTCTAGAATGAGATCAACCGTGGAGCCTATTGAACTGGCAAGATCCTCTTGTTCGCTAATAGACATGTTTGAATACTTCAAAACTAAGTCTCCATCAACAACTCCTTTCTTTCGGTCGTTGTTTTTGCAACTTCCGCGTTTTGTTGTTCTTCGATATAAACGCCATGAACGATGGCTGAGAGCGCAGTCACTCTCTAATGCATTACTCATGACACTTTGTAATGCTGTCAGTCGCCAATAGATATTTTCGTTTATCGGCGAAATAGTACCGTAGCCACCATCTGATGTCCCGTAATGAACTGCGAAGCGAACGTCATCATCACCCTTCCCATAAAAGCTATCCTGAAGTTTGAGAGCTGCAATAGTGCTCACCTCATTCGCAGAATTAATTATCAAACTGGATCTACACAGGTGATTTTGTAAACTAGTTGTCTCTGAACCCAGGTGAATATCAGCGCGGCACACAAGTTTATTACCTCCGCGAGCTGCCAGTTCGCCCGGAGCATAGCTGAAGAACTGCAGGTTTTGTCGATCATCGTGGCAAATAAAGGAAAGGGAAGCCGCTCTGCTAATCATACCACTTGCATAGACTATCGTTGGATCGTAATCTTTTGCAAGTAAGGTCAAACTTTTATCACTTTCCCTCCAGACTAAAAAAGATATTCCTTCAAGGGCATCCGATAAAAGAAGGAAATTCTTCAATACAGTAATCTCTTGAACCTGCATTTGACAGTGGAAAAAACCAACTTGCGTCAATTTGCCTCCTCCCCATTGCTCCACTGTAATCTCATTTCCCGCGCCAACTAGTAGACGGGAGCAACTTTGTGAATCTAAAGTATGAAGGATTGTAACCGGCCCCATCGATATATCTTTATCGTAGACAAGGTTTATTTCAGCTCCAAACGAATCATTTTTCGTAGCTTTGACATCGAATAATAGTATTCGACCCCTTGAGCTGACATCCTCTCCATCATCATCAATGATTGCGGTTCCAACAGCCAAGAAAACGCGTGTGTCTGTAGGCCTTTCACTTGATTCAACATCTGACGAAACCTTTTCAAAAAATGCTATTTGTTAAAATAGATAAAAAGAGAATGTATGAATGACTTTTTACTTTGCTTACATCAGATAATCGAACCACCTGAATTGCTAGACCATGTTCAAATTCAGGTAGTTGATATGTATCTACAACATTCCAACCTGCAGAATCAACCAGCTTGAAATATGTTAAGACATAAATTACATGGGTATCGGTCGTTATAACAAAATATTTACACTGCACGATAATAGACGAATCACCTTACCCAAATTTCATACACCCTGAACGGTATAGTTGGAGCACGTCCATATCTTGTTTCGACTTCGAAGACGTCATCTCTCTCGATATCTTCAACCCACTCCTGTTCAACATCAAAGCCACCAAGATCAGCTTCGACCTGTCGACGAATTTTTTCCTTTTCTCTCTCTTGCTTTACGAGACGCCGATCTATAGCATGTAGGCCGTCATCATGTAAATGACTCTGATCCTTGTCGAGTTCACGTGAGATAAGAAGGGCGTACACGGGATGTGTAACAGACGAAATAGACACATCATCTATGAACACAATCTTCCGCACAGTCACACCGAGAGGAATCTTCTCAATCGCAACGTTACCCCCTGGCAATAAACCGTACGAGCCAAATACATCTGAGAGATTAGAATAAATAGTTAACCTTTGACTTCCAACTCTTCCGATCCGTTCATGTAACGTGATGAAGCAATTATTGCGATATTCATTTGATCGGATCTTGAAGTTAGGGCTGAAACCGGCTACTGGTAAAATACGTCCTCCGGCAGGTGCGGCGTATCTCAAGCGATGGCAGAGAACGTAAGGAGCACCTCTTTCTGAAACAAACCATGCGGGGCGAGCAGTTGCCGCGAACAAGCCATCTTGGCCAGATATTGAAAAGAATCGATGTAGTCGAGCTTTACGGAAAGAGTCGTTATTGGTATTCACATCTTTCAATATCTTTCGCCTTCTTAACTTTGTCCCATGTCTCACCTCTTCTTTGCTAGTTCGGGCTATAAAACCGAGGGGAACACGAATGAATTCAAGTTTTCCATTTTTCGAACGCTTAGCAGTGTACATATACAGATCACCAACATTCGTTTCAATAAGTAAGCATAATGACCGCAGTAAAGATAAATCACGGTCATTACTTTCACAACATGAAGGACCTACGAAAAAAAGTTTTGCTTCAGATACGTGAGCTTTGTGAAACTTGGGTGCAGTAAAATGTGATGCGTTCTCCGAGCTGAGGCAGGAAATACCGAGAGAAGAACTTTGAGCAGACCACACACAAGCCGCGATGATATCGCTTCTAGGAATATCATATGCGCCGTTTCCATGGCCGTATCTGATGAACCTGGAGAAGTCGATTATGTCAACTTTGCCAGATTGGTAGTAAATGGCAACATAGACACGTCCCCGCCGTGATAAGTTGGCTCCTGAGACATATCCTGCGAGCGTATTGTATCGACATGGGGCAATATCGTTTTGAGAAAACAAAGCAACAGGCGACTCACAAGACGGTATGATTCCTATAGCGTCATCATCCTCGTACAAATTCATGTCATCCTGTGAAATAAACTTATCGTGATTTAACGAATGTATAACTGGGATATTGGGATCTCTATTTTTGGCTTCCATGCAAGAGTCAGGTGTCGCCTCATGATACGGAAATAAATCTTCTGAGGCTACAAACAAGTCGGACGCAACGATTTTATGGGTTGTGTAGAATTGTGCTGTTTCATCCTCATTGTCGATGTCATCGAACCTTACTGCAAAGTCTTCAATGTAGGGGGGTAGAATAGCTTCATGCACGTTCCAGTTATCAGCATCATATGAAACAGTTACAACACTAAGGATATTATTTTCCCAAACACATGCTACCGCGAAAGTATCCACACAACCTCCATCTATATTCTGTATATTAGACAATGAGTTTAATGTACCCCTGTCCACCATCGAGCTGGAACCAAGAATCTGATGAAAGTCTATTTTCATTGCATCGCCACTCGATGAGCTTACAGAAAGAACAGCTATAATGTACTTTCCTTCAAAGTAAGCTAGTGCCACAGACGATGGTTTGTCGAAGAAAGGAGTGAAGTGATGCTCACTAATCATATACACTCTACCTTTGGTGAAAAGTGTTTGAATATTTATAGTTGATTTTATTTCAGTTCCTGATAAGATGTATGTATGTTCCTCAGTCCAATTGGAAATATCTACCTCCGTCCATTCGAAACCACGTGGGGCGATGACCGATTCCGCATTGTAGTATGAAGTAGAGCTGTCTTCCTGTAGAGTCTCGCGAAGAACTAAACAACCCCCAGTATCTAGAGTCAAAAAGATATGACCTGCGCTTGAAAATAATGAGTCTATACCCTTGCAATCAATCTCTGATAAAATAGTTGAGCTGTGATTCATTCCAGGGCAATGGAGAATAGCTAAGCCTCCACTCGTATTATATCCACAAGGATGGATTTGGGTTGAGGAACCTACGACAGTAAGTTGAGTTCCTGGAAGGCGTGTTTTGAAAAGATCAGATGGATTTTGTAATGAACATGCCAAAGGACCCTTGCATCCAGGTCCTATGGGACCCAAACCAGTTAATGAATCTAGGATTTGCATCGAATCTAACATACACATGGATTTGATTTGTTGTCGTGATACGTAATTGTTTCGTACGCCTAGAAGTGTATTGTCGCTCGGCTCCGATTCATCATCATCACTCACGGTCTGACATCTTTGAGTTTCATGATTTATCGAAGTCATAGCTGACGGTGGTGCATACAGCATTTCCTCCTCTCGACGCATCTTTTCGTCTTCTGTCAAACTCTTATCATCATCAGAGATATTCATCGTGATATCTTTGTTCGCATCGTAAGCGTCGTTCTTTGCTCGAGACATGGGCTGCTCTGTATCTGTTATGTGTTTTCTTTTACCTCCTGGACTTGATAAGTCGGTGTTATTGTTGGACTCATGGCCTTCATCAGTACAAGGAAGAAATGCAACATTTTCCTTGACGCCGTAAACCAACAAAGAGGAGTCACCGACACGTGAGCCAGCAAATATCAATCCCATAGAGAAGGGATTTAATTGGCTTGTGCCCTGCATCTTGGACAGTAAAATATTCAGCACGTCATATTCATTTTCTTCTTTTTTTGTACTACTCAATAATATTCTTTGAATGCTTTCATAAGCCTTGACATTCGACATTCTTTTTTCTTCTCCTGAAAGTCGGAGTAAAGGAACATAGGAGAGGGTAGAGATCATACCCAAAGATCCAAGTTTTCTTCCAGTAGGCGCCATACTTATGATACACAAATGTTGTTTGTCCGATGAACGTCGAGATCCCAAAAGTGTATTCTTTCTATGATGAATTTCTAAAAGAAAAAGTGTGCCATCTCTCAAGGCTACAATAGCCAGATTATCTCCCACAAAGACCATTCGACTACCGTCTAATTGAATGGCTAACTTAGGTAATGGTGAAGGATTGGGTTGCATGAAACTTGGACTACTGGCTTTTGTAGCTCTTTGATACAAAAAGGTAAGGGAGGATGAGTCCTTATCCTTGTTATCCATCTTAGTATCTAAGGGTGTACGCGTAGGTTGTATCTTGGATAAAAGAACAGAACTTGCCGTAGCACGAACCCAACCATTCACTGCCAATGCAGCTTTTAATCTTCCACAATTATCTACATATAAAACCTCATTGACACATATTACAAGACACCCTTGGATGGGATGAGATTGAATGTCCCATGCATCTACGGGTATCATGTCTTTCAATGTCCATAACACAACACTCCGTTGTTGAGTTATAGAAACAGAAATAGCTGTAAGTGTTAGAGGAGTACGACAAGAGGATGATCCATGGGCCATTCGTCCAGACCAAGCTACACCTCCACGACCATTATTAGGATTGGAATGTAATATAACAATGGTAGGTTCTACAAGTCCCTTTAAGAAATTGATAGCCAATATATCACCAAAACCATACGAGGCTGTTATCATGGTTTTACTCGATTTCGATGCAGCTGTAAGTGTGAAGCCCATGCTAGCAGTAGTCGTGGCAGTAGCCGATGATGTTTGAGTAGACAAGGGATGATTGGATGATGATGCTCGATTTATCAGTTGTTGATACAATAACGGTAATGGTAAAATATAAGGCTCTGTTGCAACTTTCCACCATCCAGTAGACATGGTTGCAGACGAGGAAGGTGAATTACCTGAAGATATAGATCGATGCTTAGGAAGGAGTTGAAATAAGGCTATACCCACACCTCCTCCTAAAATGACTGCTACAGTTGTGTTCATGTGTAATAAATGTGATGCCCGTGAATATTTGGTAGAGTAATTATTCATGGATTCTTTTGATTTCATCCCTAAAGATGATGGAATGTCTAGAATGGGTGGTAAGTACGACTTTGGATCGGATACTGCACAAATAATATCACAATCCAAGGCGGAAACGCTACCCATAGATAATTCGGTCAAAGCAGGAGTTAAATCTACAATACTCGATGCACTAAGCACACCAGTCCAAGATGAATTGGAGGATGATATATGAGGTGGATAAACAATAGAAATTTGAGGGTGACCTGCAAAACCCAGCAATAGTCCATCATATACCACTGCTGTTGCTGCTGTTGCAGCAGCTCCTTCTGAGAGTCCATGTCCAGCAGCAGAGGGTAAGGTATGCAAGGAAATTATATTTCCAGCAAGACGATCATAGGTCGAAGCTAACAATAAAGTCCCTGTATGAGTATCTACTGCATATATACGTAAGCAGTTTCCATGTGCAACCACTAAATTAGGAAGTATAGGTTCTGTAGTAGTCGAGGATATACGAGGATCGGGTCGAGGTTCTGTCAAGTATGCCCAAGTAGAAAGTTCACAACCCGTTGGTGCGAAGGTTGTTAACACCACAGGATGTACCGGTTTCGTAGAAACTGACGCAGCTGCTGCTGCAGAATGACTTTGCGAAGACATTTTTTTCGTTCCTTTTGTGGAAGGAAAGAAATCTGTCAAAATTACCTCCTTGTGCTACATACTCTGTGTTATTAGGTGTGGAGGAGGATTTTGCAACTTTGCGGCACGACAATAAACGACAGATGCGGTTGCCTTTGTGTAAAAAGTACAGTACAGTACATGTTTCGTATGCTACTACTACCTACGTATGCTACTGAAGTCTTTTTAAGTACCTACTGACACCCTTGATCCCAGTAGATCACTTTTTCTACAAGTACACTCTCCCATGATCACATAATCAAATAGATACAGTGTACTCAAGCTGCTGGATCGTTCTCCACCAGCAGAACCCTGCAGGACTGAAACCTAGAGGGGTATGAATTATTAGAAGAACAGCATAGGATAGGCTGTGTCGTCCACTGCGAGAAAGTCAAAACTAACAAAGAATTATTAAAACCGTAAAATACTTACAGAAATGGAAATGGAAGTGTCTGAAATTGCAGCGATTGTGTCGTTTAATGAAGTTAAACTCCGACAGAATATGCTGTTAAAACCGCTGTCGCGCGAAAGCTGTCAAGAGCGTAAATATAAGACAAAGTCCGAGCTTGTCTTCGAGCTTGTTGAAAGTTCCTGGTTGGATAATTCTGGTCTAGGTGTCGTAAACCCCTTGAAACCTCAGGACATGTTTTATACCACGGATGATCATGATTCATTTCCAGCAAGAGATATGTTTTGGAAAATTTTAAGATCGTTTGGGTGTAATCAAGTAGTGCATTTACTAGCCAGCGTTTTGTACGAACTGGTAGAATCGAGCAAAGTCAGACACCTTGTTCACCGGGGCGAAAAGATCGTAAATATACTAGTAGCAAATGTAAAGGCCATGGATGTATCTGATATAAAATACTTGGAACCCACAATAATTGTACCTGAAAATTTCATCAAAACGGAGAACACAGGGACTGCGTTGCACGGAGAACATGGGGATTGTGCTATCCCACTCTTCTCCACCTATTCTGACAAACGATCCCTTTACCATGCTGGTCTACTTGTGGGAATCGATCTTGGCGCGTCGGCTGATCATCTCAAAAGAATAAATGAGGCCGAAACAAAGCAAATAGAGCAGATATTACAAATTGAGAGGGATTGTCTGGTTCCTCATTGGTGGTTGTGTCTGATCACGGAGACCCGCAAAATGGTTCACATTGATCTTTGCGGTCCCGCCTATGAAAAATTTGAATATGAGAATAATGTCTTGGATGTTAGCTCGGGGGAATATTGCGGAGTTGCGCCCATTCATATTTTTGAAACGGATGAGTATCTATTGATGAGGGGTGAGGGCAAATTTTCGCACAAACTGGCTATGCGTAACGTGTTGTGGCCGAATTTTGTACGGCAACTTCCACCTGGCATTCGTCACTTCAACTCCGTGAACAAGGGACTTCCAATCTTGTTCACTCCTTTGGAAACTTACCTGGCCATGAATGATGCATCACCAGGAATTAAAATGAGGCAGCATTGGAAGAGCATATCAGATTTAATTTGTAATGTCCATTGCCTTGGAAAGTATCTGCAGCCAGGAGTTGGTATAAAGGTTATACTGAATGATAAACCCCTGGTGGGTAAAGTTACTGCAAGGGAAGCTAAACAAAACAAAAAGATTATCATAAGGGCAAAGGTCCAGGGACTGGCAGAGACTGTTACGATCGATTGCAGCTCATCTTCGGTTTCTCTGTTCCCTCCACCTTTCAAACCCTTTAAAAGTCTCGAAGTTATTCATGCTGAGATCGAGGATACTGAGGTGTACTGTTTCGCTCCAGAATGTCGTGTAATTATTAACGGGCTTAAATCTGAAGAGGGTATGGCACTAAACGGGTGTGAAGCTATTGTTATTAGAGATGCTCTTGTCAAACCTCCACCCTATGGAGAAACGCGATGGAAAGTGCAACTTGTCAAATCTAAAGAGATCAAAAGTATAGCTGGAAAGAATCTCAAACGTCTCGCTACTTGCGATAAAAAGCTTGATGAGTCAGAAGCTCAGCGTCTCCTCAAGAATCCTCTTGCGCAGGAATTTTTACAGCATATGCGACTTGGAAATTCTGGATTCACTATTGTATGTGACCCAAAGTATCGTGATGTGGTCAAGGGCCTTTTGGAATCAGGATTGTTACCCAACAACAGAATGTTCGAAGAGGCTTTGAAGATTGCAGACCATCCCAGGGGAGAATCATTTCGCCAATTGATGGTTCGCATGAAAAGTTCCGGTGTTGATCCAAAGGAATTGGAAGATCCTGACTATGATCGTTTTTTGAAAATTTTAACGAAATGGGGACTTTTCCGATCTCGCTCATCTTAACAATTACAGGTAAAGTTGAAATCAAAAGTAGAAGGCAGATAATCAGACCCCATATCGCTCAAATTACAACCGTTCTCTCTCACTCTTGTCTTTTTCAATTTTTCTATGTGATGACTGAATATAAAAGGAATCTCAATAGTTTGAACGACGTGCTACAGAAAAGAGCATAAAATCTCATCTTGAAAGATTCAGCTCGGCTCTTATGAGAGACTGAATTTTATTAGCCGACAGGAGAAATTATTGTATATACTCAATCCTGTTGACATTGTCTCTCTCATCATTGATATCGCCACACCCACTTCTCCCGTATGATATTGCTGGAGTCATCATCAGTGAGAAAAGCACAGGCAGTAACCGATTCTGTCATTTTCGAGAAACATTCTATAAATGGAAAGGAGAGTTCACTGTGCTATTTAGCGAGAGTATGAACGTCGTTACATTCATGTTGATCATTTTTTAAAGACACGAGAGAGGATACAGGACTTAGTTATAAATCACAAGAAGTTGAACATAGTCACTATAGAACCTTCTTGCCGTTTCAAAAGCACAAACCTCTCGTGTTTACGTGGAACCGTTCGCTCACGGCACTCAACAGCCTGAGCGCTCCACTTATTTTACCAAACATTCAAATATCGCACTACAGTACTGTATTTCCTTCGATTCCATAATTATGTCGTGCAACAGACTCAACATGGATTATCAGTTTCTCCGTGTCCATAAAGATTACGTGTTGTTTTCTTCTATTTCTTCTTAACTTAATTCAAAGATTCCAAAATTATGCAATATGAATTCTAAATAATTCAGTGATGTATTACTTATTGTGCATTGGTAATTCGACGGACCTTCCAGAATAGAGCATCTCCGCGAAGAGGAATTTTTTTCTTGTTATCCACTACTGTACAGTATTTTGTACCCCGCTACCGCGTAGTGCAGATGTGCCCAACCCCAAAAGGAGGATTCCCAGATAAATATCTACAGCCTACATTAGCATCGATGAATGTCACCAGTGAAGCCGTATCAGCTGGCCTTCAGTTTGCTTAGTATATTCAAAACAAAATCCTCATTCTTAAGAATGAAAGACAATTCCAGTGCCAGTAATGAATCTACAACTTATACGACTAATCTAAGTGACTTGGTAAGTCATCGTCCTTAATCATAACCAGTGCCGAGATAGACTATCCAAGTTCAATGAGTCATGGCTTATGAAATTCGTACGATTCGTCTATCGCACTTAAATATATCTCTTGTATACATGTGTCACACCTTTACCTTTTTTCCAATCATAGAATGCAGCTGCTGCATTCAAAGCTCGATTACGTAGTAACTCCAACCCTCCTCTTCCAACCTCTCCATCCTATACACCACTTACATCATCTGTGTCTATTGACGAAGGTACACACAAATATGTGCTAATATCTGCCAAGCATCCCAATCATAGTGATGATGATGACGATAAACAATACTTTGTAGTTAGTAAAAAGGGAGCAGCATATCATCGTAATGTTGCGGAAGGGTTTGTTTCTAAACTTGAAGCTCATGGATATTCCAATATTCATATCCTTGGAGGTGGAAGAATTTCATTAGATTCTTTGAATACTAAGATTAGCATATTTGGATTCTCTTATGGCTTTGGTTTAGCAGATCATTCTCTTTCACAACGAGTCATTCAATCAGATGCAAGATTTCAAACTTTTGATATCAATTGGTCTAATGATGGATATTAATTTAATATATACAAAGTGACCCTAAGGTTGTTAAAAAAGTAGTGCGCTTTATTACGTTTCGGGTAAATTCATTTGATTCAATATAATTAATAGCCTAGTTTTTGTACATCGTGGATTTCCTATAAGTCCTACAAAGATGCACAGCATTTCAGCCGAGACAATGATCGTATATACTCACACCTGATTGGGTGGGTCGACCGAGGCTGACTTCTACTTATTCGACTACTGTCAATGTATAATCCTTCCTTTTCTTCTCATCTAAAGACATGGCTGAGTTGATAGTAGATTGGTGCTCAATGTTGGAACTCGAGATTTGCTGGAAGCATCGCTTCTTCAGCGGAAGCTCATCATGCTCAGGGCTACTACAATACATGTTTGCTGTCCGTTCACTAGAATCGCATACCCTCTGACCTTGGCAATCATCAAAGCTCGACCCGCAAGTACTAGTGCTACTAGTTCTCATCATTTTAGCCGCCGAATGATCCTCTCGAGAAAGAGATTTAAGCTCAGATAATGCCGCCAAGGCTAGAATATCCATACCTTGCAGAGATCCGCCATTACAGTGCGATGGTATCGGATTCGCAATCATGATAGAATCATCATCATCCTTACTAACAACTGCTGTGGCCAGCGATGGACGAGAAAGAGACTCAGTTGATTGAAGAGGAGAATTATTTTTTAGTAAGGCCAGGTTCTGAACCGCATCCTTCATTCGCTCATTTTTGTTGATTTTTTCCACCACTTCCGATTGAGGAACGAAAATCTCTGGCCTCACCTTGAATGGCTCATCCGATGGTGGCTTATTTTGACAATCAACGCACCGGCATGCAGACTGACACTCTCTGTCGGCGTTGAAGCACTCGCAATACTTTTTCAGGCATGCACTTTTACGGCATTTGCAGGTGAAAGTAGCACTCTTTTCTGGATCACTATTTACCGTCGTCACACCAAGTTTTTTGTCAAACGCGTTGGGATTACGAGATAGAACAGCCCTTACAGCACTTTTGCGAAGTTGCTCATATTCTGAATTATTGAAACAACTCACACAGCGACACATGCTTCCACACTTGCTAGCAGAGCCGAAACACTGACAATATAGTTTCAAGCACTTGGACTTTTTACAAGTACATCCCCATATATATGGCTCTTCGCTTGCGATCTCGCGTAATCTCTTAGCCAAGTCGATATTCTCATTCGTAGCCTGTATACTCGTTGATTCTCCGAGATTTTCGTAGATAACTGTCCCTAACTTGCTCGCAACCGTATCGATGGCTTTTAGGCCGTCTATATCAGAACTTATCAAGGCTTGATTTAAATGAGAGCCGGTCAGGGCTTGATTTACATCCTTTCGGTCAGGTATCATAGTTGACGCCCCCTGACCTGTAACCTTAACAGCTTTGGACGCCGACGTAGTTTGATTTAAATATGGAATTTGATTTTCTGTAGAAATTTTATGGAACATTTTCGAAGGGAAACGTATAAAATGATAGGGGGGTTGACATTCTCGAGATGTCGCAGAAAAGATAGATTGTGGCACCACAGGATGAATGGAATCATTTAGAACATCTCCTTGAATATCATTCATGTATTTCTTGGCATCGAAGTTGCCCCCATTGAATCGATTGAAGGATCCAGCGCGATCAGGTACGTATCCTTGCGGTGTATCTTTCCACGAATCCGCTGGAACGGGAACCCTAGAACGATCCACTATGTAATCATTATGGTTTCCATTCGAATGACAATAAGGGGATGGAATTGGTTTTGTGTCATATAGTCTCGGAGCTGGAAAATCACTTTCATTCTCGAGCTTTTGTGGGAAAATAGCTCGTGGTGTTGTATCGAAACGCCGTTGTGGTAAAAATGAACTGGTACATTCCATATCCTTACTTGGTATTTGTGATTCGAATGGCGCTACCGTCTTGAGTCGAGTTTCGTTACTATATGTCTCATCGTAGCTGCCTGTTCGATCGAAATGACCAAGGATATGAGACGGGTAGCTGTATAAACATGGTTGTCCATGAATTGGGCCATGAGGAATCATCACTGGTGCAACATCAACTCCACCATGATCAAAACTTGGGGATGGTCTCGAAGGAATCATGATTCGAATAGTCCGCCTTCAAAAATTGTTTAAAAATTTGAATTCGCTATGATGTTTGATCAGCTGAAGAATTCACAGTCATTCACTACTCAGTTAAAAAGTGAAAGAGGTTTTGAATGTTGGAGCTATGGTAGTCTGCGATCTAAGAGCATCCGTCACATTACAGTAGGGTACATAAAAGTTGGATATCGGCTACAGCTACCCTTGGTACAGAGCGCACACTTCATAGCAGCAACTGCAAAAGATAATTTTAAAAATTCAAACGACGAACATTTTGAGTCAGAGCTATTTTAGAAGTATGTAAACAAGAGTGCGGTTCCTGGAACATGAATAATGTCACATACAGTGGCTAGTACTGTACTTTATTATGTTATTCGAAATCAAGCTGAAACCGGTTATTTTCTCTCGATTTTTTCACACACAATCGAGTTGTACGTATGTTGTTTTGGTCATGGAGTAGGCGTCGAAGTTCACGAATGAGTAGTTCTGTACGTACAGTACCGGAAAGCAATAGTCGTAAATCCAAATTTTGCATGCTCGTACTGTAGTGCCGTAAGAAGCAATGCAGGTGAAATCTTCGCTCGCATCAAATCAGTCAAGGTAGATAGATTGGTTCAAGTGATTGCTTGAAGGACTGACTTACACAAAGAAACTAGCTTCATGATATAGCTATAAATCTGGTCGTCAATTAGAACTAGGAAACGTTTTAAGTAAATCCAAATATTTTCGTACGAAGTGCGATAAGATGAAATGCAGTTACAACCATCGTATCAAGTCAGAAAGGGTTCAAGTGGTCACTTGATGAAATGACTCTAACAAAGTAAGTAACTTCAAGAAATTTCTAGAATCTAGAAACCAGATCTTCAATGAGAACTAGGAAACGTTTTTTTAGTGAAACCCCATTACAGTATTCTAGGATTTATGAAACTATGAGCCAGAATGATATCATCATTCTAAATCATAAAAATGTATGTACTCAATTAAAAATCAGTATCAGTAATATTGATTCCATTGTATTATGACATGGAAGATGTTCTGGCACCCATGCATATCGCTTTGACGAACTTTGGTATATTACCATTCACGAAGCCTAAGTAAGCGATACGTCCACCATGATCAGCCTCATGCATAACCAATAGAGCTTGTTTATTTAGCTCCTCACGCATCGCTGCATACTGTACACGACCTTCGTCCATAACTTCATCATCGTCTTTTTGTCTACCGTCAATCTCATCCCGAACTAAATCCTCTAAAGAATCATACGGATGTTTCGGTACTAGAATCCTGTCAGACTCAGGGACTTTGAGTAAATTAGCCTTGCTGTATTCTACTGTGGTCAAGGCTTCACCAAGAATCTCCTTCCCGACTGAAGTGAGCTCATATTCGTGTCTTGTGTATGCAGAAAACGTCCAATCTAAAGCAAAGGAATCACTTAATTTTTTAGGGGCGGCGTACTCTCCGATAATTCCAAAATAAACGACTAATCCACCATTTTTAAAATAATTTAGAATATGATCCCAATGGCGACCACCAACTGTTTCTATAATCACAGATAGTAATTTCGGGTTCTCCAACATTGAATTTAATTGAGATTCACTACATTTTTTCGATATACTCTTAAACGTACAATCCCATTATGCTTTTCCAACAAAACAATCAAAAAACAAGCCATCATTCACGTCAAACATAAGAATAAATTTATCCTCGGTTGACTGTGGTTTACTTGTCACAGACTCTTGAGCAGTAAATTCATTTTCTTCTGAGGGCAC
>Ga0169931_10004441_pt1 | contig 21857 bp, 20 predicted proteins | sample Kivu_15m_20L_FD_129675 | JGI IMG/M metagenome (GOLD analysis project Ga0169931, IMG submission 129675) | Freshwater microbial communities from Lake Kivu, Western Province, Rwanda to study Microbial Dark Matter (Phase II) - Kivu_15m_20L... | ecosystem: Environmental > Aquatic > Freshwater > Lake...
CATCAGAGATCTCCATACCCCCATACTTGGCCTTCCAGTTGTAAAAGGTAGTCTCTGTGACACCTAGCTCCCGGCAAATCTCTCGGGTGGAGATGCCGGCTTCTTGTTTTTTAAGGGCGGAGACGATCTGCGCCTCCGTGAATCGGGATTTTTTCATGGCAGTTTAAATTTAAGATTAATACTTAAGTTTTAAACTGTCTGCTTTTTAGGGATACTTACAGAAGCTAAAGCATAGAAACATCAACACAAAGTTAAACATAGAGATCTTCTTGTGAGTGTTTAGGGGTATGTGATAGTGCCTAATTTGCAGCACGTCTTTATTTTACTCGTAGCCTAAGAGATAAGACCAATTTGAATTAAAGACAAATTCAGTAAAAAATTCCTCAGAGTAATTGTATTGTAACTGATTAGTATTTAACTGATGCTGATCTAAATTATAATTTACACAAATTTAAATGACATGATAATAAAACCAGTCCTCATCAAGCTCCATTGGATCCTTTCCAGACAATTTGGCATAGACCCACGTATTTTCCTTCGCTCTTTACTTTCCTTGCCTGCTTACATACGCGACTGGATGTCATTCCGCAAAGACTACCCGGGCAAGATGAAGTTTATGCCATGCCTGCATGACCGATATGAAGAAGGTGGTGAGACCCAAAGTGAATATTTTTGGCAAGACCTTCTGGTGGCCCGTGCCATATATACGGACAATCCCATAAAGCATGTGGATATTGGCTCGCGCGTTGATGGCTTTGTGGCACATGTGGCTAGTTTTCGCAATTGTGAGGTTTTTGATGTTCGGCCCCTTAGCACCGCAGTGCCCGGTGTGGTGTTTCGCCAAGCTGATTTGATGAACTCGACTTCATTGCCAACCACTGCCCAGGGGGAAGAGGGTTATTGTGATTCGCTTTCCTGCCTGCATACAATTGAGCACTTTGGGTTGGGGCGGTATGGAGACCCGATTAATCCAAAAGGCTATCAACGTGGCATTGATAATATGGCACAGTTACTTCAGCCCGGTGGTACGCTATATCTTTCTACACCAATCGGTCAGGAGCGTGTTGAATTTAACGCCAACTGGGTTTTTGATCCCCGTAGTATCGTTAAATCTGCCGAGGAGTCTCGCTTGTTATTGCAAAAACTCATAATCATTACAAGCATCAATAAGCCTCAAGAAGTGGCAATCGATTCAGTATCACTTGCTAATTTGGCCTTGCAGCGCTATCAGCTTGGCTTATTCATTTTCAAAAAACAATAAAATAAGTAATTAGCATGCTAGTAAAAAATATCAACAAAATAAACTGCCAAGCTCGGATCTATAAAACCCTAACTGCCTTGCCTAAAGAAAGGCTTTTGGATTCTGGATCAGGTACTGGCAAAATAAATTATCGGCAAAATTGTGACGATTTGAAATATCTCCTGCAAAACTTTTCAATTTAGCTTTATAAGAATGCGCAGAATAGTAACTCGAAAATTGTTGATTGGCATTTCTACAGTCGGTATAGTGTCTTTGGCAATGGCACTTAGAGGTGAAATTGAAACTATGATTGCTTGGTGGATGGCGATAATGCTTTTGCTGCCGCCATTGCTTTGGGCTCAAAAAAATCGCTACGTTTCGTTGAAAATAATCTGTTTTCTCGCTTTCATGACTCAATTTGTTTCACTTCCCTTTTTTTACTTTGATCGCGATAAATTTCCTTGGAACCACGTTAAGCCTTTTGGTTTTACCGCATTGGAGGCATGGCCAATACTTTCAAAGGTGACGCTTTTCTTAGTATTCTTGATTGTCTTTTTCAAACTGCTGTATCGTTTGCGTATTTTCGGTGGGTCAAGTAATCCGCTCTATGACATTGCTCATATACCTGCAGAAAAACCGATAGAGACTACATTTATTGGCGAGAAAGCTCACTATTTAAAACCTAGTCGGTATAGCAGATTCTATGGGTTTTTCATTGTCCTGGTAATTATTTCGATAGTCCCTCTGAACCTTTGGATGTATTCTCAGGGCATAAGTATTGTTGGAGTACAAGCGCCTAAGCTGCCTTATAAACTGTCCGGACTTTTACATTACCTTGCAGTATTCGTAATTCCACTATTACTTGGATTTTTGTATTGGAGGTCTAAGCGTAATTTATTTCTTGTAATGATTTTGCTTTGTTATGCATTGTTGTTAGGCTTAACTACCATAAGCCGTTTTGCACTTCTCATTGTGATGTTGCCTATCCTCGCTTTTGCCTGGTTAGATCAGCGCCGTTGGCTTCTTATATTTTCAGGAACTATCGCCGTCGTCGGGTTTGCTGTAGTTAGTTTAGCGCGTAACTTTGTTTATTTAGTGGCAGGAGATGAAGTTATTGCAGACACCAGCAAAAGCATTCCGACAATTATTGGGGATCTTTTTGCTCAAACCGATAGCCCTTTTCTTGAAGGTGATTTCCTAGTACGAATGTTTGTTGGAATTTTTGATCGTATCGATGGTTTTGGCAATTTGGTCATGTCAAGGTTCTATGACCCTAACGCTGTGCTCAGTCCTCTTGGTTTCTTATTACGCATGATATGTAGACCTTTCGCACCCATGGATGTTGATCTCCATCACATTCAATGGCAAGGTGATATGCTACCATTCGGTTTTTACAATGGTGGAGCACTTTTGTCGAATGCCGTTATTCTTGGTAATGCGGGCTTATTATGGATAGTTGCCAGTGCTTTGGTTGCTGCTTTCATGCTAGTCTTGGTCGAAAAAAATGCTTATAGTGTAACAGTTAGTTATGGCCTTTCTGAACTATTCTCTTCTGCGCTTATAGGTTTTTTATCTATTGTGTTCTTTATCGAAACTGGTGGTTCTATAACTTTTTTAGCACCGCTTATACTCTTAATTATGGCCAATTTGTTGTCACCTGTTTTCCGCTTGATCCGATCGAAATCTTCGTCTACTATTGCTCGTAGAACTCATAACACATAAAGGCTTTAAATATGAAGATGCTTACTCGCAGTATCCTTGGTAGGTCTCTGTTCTCTGTAATTGATTTACCGCTAGAACAGAATGAACCGAAATCTTCTGCAAAAATCATAACTAGAATTTTCGGTGGCCTGGGCAACCAGCTCTTCTGCTACGCCGCTGCGCGTCGGCTGGCGTTGGTGAATAAGGCTGAATTGGTCATCGATGATGTAAGCGGATTTGTGAATGATCAAGAATACAATCGACAAAGTCAGATTGATCATTTTCACATCCCGTGCCGTAAAGCAACTGATACTGAGCGGATGGAACCATTCTCACGTGTGCGTCGAGCGATAAAGCGAAAATCGAGCTTACTCCTTCCGTTTGCCCAGCGTAGTTACATTCAGCAGGAGGGTATTGATTTCGATCCGAGACTTCTTCATTTCAAACCTATAGGCACGGTTTATATTGAAGGATATTGGCATAGTGAGAATTATTTCAAAGATGTGGCAAAAACTTTGCGCGAAGAGTTGCAAATCAAACCGCCCTCCGATACCGCCAATCTATCAATGGCAAATAAAATACGTAGTTCTAAATCGGTGGCTGTGCATGTGCGTTTTTTTGATCAACCAGAAGTTTCTGGTGTAAACAATGCACCTGGCGAGTACTACACCAGAGCAATTGCATTAATGGAAATCCATGTGCCCTCTGCTCATTACTATATATTCTCTGACAAACCTGAAGCAGCCCGGGCTCATATTCCACTGCCTGATGAAAGATTCACTATGGTAGCACATAACCATGGGGATGAATTAGCCTTTGCCGATTTGTGGCTGATGACTCAATGCCAGCACTTCATTATTGCCAATAGCACGTTCAGTTGGTGGGGTGCTTGGCTGGCGGAGTGTGAAGACACCATTGTAATAAGTCCCGCCAGTGTTAAGGGGTTGGTCACGGCGTGGGGTTTTCCTGGGAATCTACCTTTACGCTGGAAATTACTTTGAAAAAAATGATTATTTAATTATAGAAATTTATGAAGCTTCTATTTGATTATGACGAGACAGAATTATTTGACATCAATAAAAATGGTATTCAACTTGTCGATTATGTTGACAAAATTGAAATATATAACGACCCATTCCGAACAGTTCCTTTGTTTATTACAAAAAATGAAGCAGATGAATTGATTATTTTCTCAGAGTTTAAAGATTATTATGATTTCGAGTTGGTAGATAGAAGTGTTGATGAAGCAGGGTTCTGGGAGATTATTATTTTTGGAAGTGGTTTATGGACAAGAACGCTTTATAAAAATGTAATGCAAATGCCTAGTGCAACTTGCATTACGATTAATAAGAAAAGTGAACAATTTAGCATATCGAGATATTGGCACTATGATATTGAGGAGGATGAAAGTATCCAATCCATTGAACAAGCTGCCGATGGAATGTTTGAAATACTAGATAATATTTTTTCAAAACTTGACAAAAAGCAGTTATACCTTTTAGGTATGAGTGGAGGATTAGATAGTCGTATCACTCTTGCATTTTTATCAAAACATGTTCCAAAGAATAATATAAAACTTTTTACTTTTGGATTTGATAGAAATATCCTTGAGTATGAGTATGCGAAAAGCGTGGCTAATTCATTGGGCGTATCGGAACCTGAATTCCATCAGTTATCAGCGAAATCTTATAAAGAGGCATTGAACTATTTGCCAAGTCTTAGTGGGGGGCAGATCTCAGTAAATCACTGCCATATTCTTGATTATTTAGGAAAAAATAATTTTTCTGATTTCCGACATATTTCAACCTATTTTAGTGATGCAGTTTTTGGTTTTGACTGTACAACTCCTAAAAAGCTAGAAGAGATCCAATTTAATTATTATGCTAAAATTATTTCAAATTACAAAAATATTGCACCAGCAATAAAAGAAACTATAATTAACGATTCCTTAAAGATCTTTGCTGGTTACAATGTAGGAGCTAACTTTAGTACTCTTGATGAATTTAAATATTTGACCGAAAGAAACCAAAAATTTCATATGTTGCTGGGATCTCTGCAGAACAAGTTTGTTGCGACTGATTTTATATATGCAGACATGGCATTGCTTAGATATTCATTATCAATGCCTTTAAAGTACCGGGAGAACAAAAATGTTATTGATACTCTTCTGGATAAATATTTTAAAAATATTTCGTCAAGTGCTTTGAACAATATTTCGTCACGGGACTCAAAAAATTCAGCATTAGGATTCCAGTGGGGAAGCAAATTTTCCGGAATGTTCAATTGGAACTTATTCCGTTTTCTTAATCGTGTCAATTCAATTTTGCGCGTGTTGACTAAAGGGAGAATTCAATTTCTAAATAAATATCAAACAGAAGAGCATGAGAGGCTTTTATATAGTGATTTTAAAGAAAATTTGCATTTAGCAACTGCTAAATTCTTATCTATGGGTATTTTAAACTCGAGACAAAAAGTCGAGTTTGATTTTCTCCCCATTAAGAGTGCGGGGGTTTCTGAGAGGTATGCAATTATAAGTCTTGCAAAAATTTTATGAGACCAGTTGAATTAAGTTGGATACAAAGTGAACGTTTAAAGATATGAAGATATTGATCGTCGGTGCATGGTCTTGGCTGCAGTATGAAGAAGCCTTTGCAAAAGGACTCCGAGATAATGGAGTAGAAGTTTGTGCACTGTCCGTATCGAATTTTTTCAAAGGTTATTGGGGGCGGATTCAACAAGTAATCCCTTTTCCAGGTCCTGCATTGAAACGTTTGAACCGCGAAGTAGTTGATGTAGCAAATGAGCAAAAGCCAAATTTAGTTTTGTTTTGGAGGACCACCCATGTTTTGCCCAAAACAATTAATAGGCTTTCAAGCATGGGTTTTAAAACGGCTTCTTACAACAACGACGATCCTTTTGGACCAAAAGTACACGGTAATGTGCCTTGGCACCATCATATGTTATGGCAGTGTTATCTCAAGTGCTTGCCTTTGTTCGATTATAATTTTTTCTATAGAAAAATCAATTGTATAGAGGCAATAGCCGTTGGTGCAAGGCATGCAGAGGTGTTGCTGCCCTATTTTTTGCCTTGGCAAGATCAGCCTGTAATACTTAGCGAAGCTGAGCAGAAAATATATGAAACTGAAGTAGTATTTGTTGGGCACTACGAGCCAGATGGCCGCGAGGATAGCATTCGTGCACTTGTAACTGCTGGCATACGGGTCAAATTATGGGGAGGGCACTACTGGAGCCGTGCTGTTCTGGGGGATCTTTATGACCATCTTGCGCCTATTGTGGTTGCTGAAGGAATTGCCTATGGAAAAGCACTCAGTGGGGCTAAGATTTGTTTGTGCTTTCTATCCAAACTAAATCGAGATACTTACACGCGCCGCTGTTTTGAGATCCCTGCCTACGGAAAAGTCATGTTGGCAGAGCGCACTGATGACTTATTGCAGTTTTTTAAAGAAGATGAAGAGGCTTGTTTCTTTTCCTCTCAAGAGGAATTGGTAAATAAGGTAAAGTGGCTTATCAATAACCCGGATATTCGAGAGAGCATCGCACAGGCTGGCCTTCGTCGTATTTGGAAGGATGGGCATGATGTTACTTCTCGCGCCAAAAAATTTCTTCAAAAAATCATTTAAATTTTATTTGGTTTGTAAATCAAATGGCCATTGAATTTATATTAATCTTTAATGTATTTAATTATGAAAAATAATCTTTCAATTGTCTTCTTGTGGGCCGAAGTAGGCGGATATTTGGAAGCTGTACTTAAATCATTAACAAGTCATTCTGTAGGTTGTATTAATGTTGTACATTGGGATATGCGCAATTCAAATACCACTCAGCATAATATAACAAACCTTGATAAGGTGATTTTTCATGCAAGATCTGAAACAAATGTTGAATTAATTTTTAAATTGCTTGAAGCCGCAAAACCAGAGATTATAGTAGTATCTGGATGGATGGATAAAGGTTATATAAGAGTTTGTAAGAAGTATAAAAAAAATTATCCAATGGTAAAAATAGTTGCAGGTATTGATGACATGTGGATGGGGTCATTGAGGCAACGAATTGGGCAAATCTATTATCGTTTTTTCTATAGAAAATTATTTGATTTTATGTGGATATCTGGTCAACCACAGTTTTCATTTGCTCAGCGTTTTGGTTACAACATAGAAAACATTATTTCTAATTTATATAGCGCCGATACGGAGACTTTTAAGACTCGGGCAGGAATTACTAAGAGATTTATTTTTGTTGGCAGGTTTGTTAAGGTTAAGGCAATTGATTTATTAGTTAAATCATATTGTATGCTATCTGAAAGCGAACAGAAGGAGTGGCCTTTGATTTTAATTGGCGAAGGTGATCAAAAATCAATTATTCTAGATGAAAAAAATCCCAATATTAAAGTTTTGCCTTTTTTACAACCTGATAAACTTAGAGAAGAATTGCTTAAAGGAGGTGTTGGTTGTTTACCATCACATAAAGACCAGTGGGGTATCGTCTTGCACGAATATGCATTGATGGGTTTACCAATACTTGCAAGTTCAGGTTCTGGTGCAACATCTGAGTTTTTGATATCAGGTTTTAATGGCTTTTTGTTCAATAAAGGTTGCGCTAATGATATGTATCGAGCTATGAAGGAATTTACATCTTTAAATGAGTCTGATATTTCTCGCTTTGCCGAAAATAGCACAAAACTTGGGCAAAGAATCACAAGTGACCTCTCTGCTGCATCGCTACTATCGGTTTATAAATCTGAGCTTCAGTAACAATTATCTAGAATTTTTAAAACCCTCAACAATTTCACCTAAATGAGCCAATATTTACAAGAAGTTAAATATTTCGCACATTTTATAAAACACAAACAATATGATCTGGCTAAACATTTCTAAAATCTACGCTAGCCTTTTCGGCCTGTTAAAAGATAAATTCAAATATAATATACGTGGATTCGGTTTTGTAATGAGAAGAATAAAATCTGATACAATATTGAATTTGCAAGGGTTTCAAATATTCTTTGATCATCGTGAGGCTGAAGCATATTCACGTGTCTTAGGGGGAGTGTTTAACGAACCCGAAACGCATATGTTTATCCGCCGTATAGCCGCCAGTTTAAAGTTTGATTTTATTGAGGTAGGTGGCTCAATTGGTGAAATATTAGTTGACATCGCTAAATGTGAAAATGTATTATCATCTTACGTTTTCGAACCGAATCCTAGATGCGCAAAAATAATTAAGTTAAATCTGTTGTTAAATGATTTGGAAAATGTATGGATTGAAGAAGCTGCAGTCGGTGAGTGCGCTGGATTGACGAAAATGTTTTTTGGTAAAAATTCACCAACAGCTTCTATTCTCTCTGATTCAAGCAAGATAAATGGGCAGGTCGTTGAAATAGTAACCTTAGACAACTACTTTCAATCAAAACAATTGCAGCCTAATTTAGTAATGTTGATTGATGTTGAAGGTTATGAGCCTTTTGTATTGAGGGGAGCCAAGGGTATTATTGAGGATTATAAACCGACTATTATATTTGAATATAATTCTGACTCTCGCAAGCATTATCATATTGAAGATATATACAAAATACTTGGCGAGAATTATAAGATATATAGACTTCGCAATGATAGTTTACTAGATGAAGATGTTGATCTTTCATTTAATTGTGTGGCTATACATGTTAACAATCTTATTTTCTACAAAAAGTTGGGTTTTTTCTTTAGGGATAAAGAATAGGTAGATACAGTTTTTCTCTACGGTAGAATAGATAAACAATTTATTACAATTAAATAGCAGATGATTTGAAAATATTAATAACAGGGTCTCGTGGATTTATAGGTAAAAACCTGATTACACGTTTAAATGAAATGGACGAACATTCGGTAATTACCTATAATAGGGGAGATGATCCAGAATCCCTTACTTATTTGATAGAGCAATGTGATGCAATTGTACATCTTGCAGGAGAAATGCGCCCTAGTGATAACAATGAATTATTTACTGCAAATGTTGGGCTAACTGAAAAAATTTGCTCAATCATTAAAAATTCTACTAATAAAAAAATATTGTTACTCGCATCTACTATTCAAGCAGACCAAGATAATGCATATGGTTTGAGTAAATTGCAAGCAGAACAAACTGTTGTTAAATTGTCAAATCAAACGGGAACTCAAGTTATTATATATAGGCTGCCACATGTGTTTGGTAGGTGGGGTAAGCCAAATTACAATTCGGTAATTGCAACGTTTTGTCACAATATTTCTAGGGGAATTCCAATAAAAATAAATGATCCTGATGCAATTATTAAACCGGTATATATTGATGATGTTGTTTCAGAAATTTTAAAGGCAATATCATCTCCCAGGAATGGTATTTCGTGGGGAAAGGTGTCGCCTCAATATGAAATTACAATTGGCGAATTGGCGAACCTGATCAAAGGGTTTAAAAAATCAAGTAGTATTTTGATACACGACAGATTAGGGGCGGATCTTAATTCGGCATTATATTTAACCTACATAAGTTATCTCGAAACTGATAACTTTTAGTCTGTTATCACCATATATCATAACACAAGCGGGTAATTTTTCAAAACGGTAAAGTCCCCGGCTACGCAATTCTCATACTTTTCAAAGCTACTTGTTGTTACTGAAGGTGATTAGTATAGCAATATAAAGACTAAAAAATCTTACTGTTAGAGGTGCTGTTAGTTGTGGGTTAAGAAATATTATAGATAATCAGCACACTGATTTAGTTACTTCCTGTAACATTAGAAACATAGCGTAGGGCATTCTTTAAATTTTGCACTGTTTAACTAGAGTATGTTAGAGTTATATAATAATTATCCATTATGCTAGTAAAATTTATGAACCTATCATCCAACAACAATTAATTGGGTTATTTTAAATAAAAATTAACATATTTAAACAATTATAAATTTCGCTTGTATGACATCTTCGATTGTTTGTAGTTACAACAGAAATTGGAATAAGGTATAGTTGTCTTTTTAAATTTTAAATAATTTATTTGGGACTATGTTGGGTACTCGAATTAATTTATTAAAAGGTTTAATATTAAATATATAATTAGTATAAATGAATATGAGAACAATTTTAGTTACAGGAGGATGTGGATTTATAGGTTCAAATTTAATTGATAAATTACTTGATTTGGGTTTCAAGGTAATATGTTTAGATAATTTTGATGATTTTTACCCCAAAGAAATTAAAATCCAAAATATAAGTTCTGCATTAAGGAATAAGAATTTTACTTTATTTGAAGGAGATCTAAATGTTCAAGACGATATTGATGCTTGTTTTAAATTTGGGAAAATTGATATTGTAGTACATTTAGCCGCTAAAGCTGGTGTTCGTCCATCGATTGAAGATCCTTTGGCTTGTTTTAATACCAATATTTTTGGAACTTTGAATCTTCTTGAAGTAATGAGAAAAAACAATGTAGTAAAAATAGTCTTTGCTTCATCTTCCTCTGTTTATGGTAATAATAAGGTTGTTCCATTTTCCGAATCTGATAATGTTGATTCACCCATCTCGCCATATGCGGCTTCTAAGAAATCTGGTGAACTTATTTGTTATACATACCATCAATTGTATAATTTTGATGTTTTTTGTTTGAGGTTTTTTACAGTGTATGGGCCAAGACAACGACCGGACTTAGCAATACATAAGTTTACTAACCTAATATTGCAAGATAAGGCAATACCTTTTTATGGTGACGGACTAACAGCTAGAGATTATACATACATTGACGATATTTTAGACGGGATTCTTGCAGCAATAAATAATATTAAGGGGTTCAATATATTTAACCTCGGTGAATCTAGAACAATAACATTAAAAAAAATGATTGAAATATTAGAGAGTAAATTAGATAAAAAAATTAAAATAAACTCATTACCACAACAAGCAGGGGACGTGGATATTACGTATGCCAACATTACTAAGTCTAATAAAATTCTTGGCTATAAACCTAAATGGACTTTTGAGAATGGCATAGAAATGTTTCTTAAGTGGAAATTAGAAAACATAAATTAAAGTTTTTAAAATTGAGTATTGGAGTTAATTATTAATTCGATTCAAATAATCGTTTCTTGCTTTTAGATATTCTATAACTAGTTATATCTCCAAATCAAATTGTAATTCTACTATCTAATATTTGTATATTTTGAAAATCTTGTTCATAGCTCCCTTACCCCCACCAATTACCGGGCAGTCCCTCGCTTCTCAGGTTTTCTTGGATTCAATTTCTGACGCGCATGATGTGACGGTGGTTAATTTCAGTAAGAAGGGATTTAAGGAAGGAGCAACTAGCCTTGGACGCTTCTGGGATATTTTCAAAGTGCTTTCTTCCATACTAAAAAAAAAATCTGGGTCTGATATTATCTACCTGACCATATCCGAATCATTAGCAGGCAATTTTAAAGATCTGTTGACATACCTAATCTGTTTCCGGCACTTGCCTCGCTTCTTTATTCATCTTCACGGCGGCAGTATTGGTAAATTGCTATTAGACAGGAATCCCATATTACGAAGACTTAACGCCTACTTTATTGGTAGAATGGGTGGTGTTATCATTTTGGGAAAATCACATATGTGTATTTTCAAAGGAATGATTGATTTTGACCGAATTCATATTGTTCCCAATTTTGCTGAAGATATTTATTTCTGTGCAGAAGGTGAGATTATCTCCAAATATAATTCTGGAGGACCATTGCGAATTCTTTACTTAGGTAACCTAATTGAAGGGAAAGGTTACAAAGAGCTTCTTGCGGCATTTGAAATGTTCGAAAAAAGTGAGCGAAGTGATATCAAAATAGATTTCGCAGGAGCATTTGAGTCCGATGGAGAGAAAAAAGCATTCCTGGATAGAATTCATAAATTTCCTGAGATAGTTTACCATGATGTGGTTCGAGGAGAAATAAAAAAGAAATTATTACAGGAGGCACATGTTTTTTGCCTACCCACGGGTTTTTCTGAAGGTCAACCCATATCTATCCTTGAGGCCTATGCATCTGGATGTACCGTTATTTCCACTATGATGGGTGGGATCGTAGACATTTTTACAGACCAGGTACATGGATTTACAATAAAAGAAAAATCGGCAGTGTCCGTAAAAATTGCTTTACAGAAGATACTTATGAACCGAAGCTATTTGCTGAAAATCGGAATAAATAACCGCCGGGAGGCATGGGCAAAATACCGGACGCAAACATTCAACCAATCTTTACAAAAAATAATTGGAAATGCTTAAATAAATATACAAGCAATTAGCAAAACTAATAATGTTTAGAGAGCGACATAAAAACACAAGCTTTTCTTTTCTCTTTTACTCTTCGGAATCTCCTTACTACACCTCGCACAGTAAATGAACTAAAATCAGCAAGTAATGTAAAAGATTTCATACTTTTAAAACGTATTAAGAATCGAGGTATTGTATAGAATTTAGGAGTATGATAGATTCACTGTAATTGCTATTAATTTTACAACTAAAAATTCATTGTAATTGAAATGATATGAAAGACAAGACAAAAAAAATTCAAATATGTACAAACTGTGTGATGGACTCAACTGATCCCACAATTGTATTTGATGAAAAAGGAGTTTGTGATTATTGTATTAACTATTTTAGCAATATTCTTCCAAATTGGCATACAGATGAAAGGGGAAGATCAAGTATTATGAAAGTTGTTGAGAGGATTAAGTCAGAAGGAATAAATAAGGAATATGATTGTATAATAGGCATAAGTGGCGGATTAGATAGTAGTTTTCTTGCACATGTTGCCGTTAAAGATTTTGGCTTACGTCCATTATTTTTTCATGTGGATGCTGGCTGGAATTCTGACATTTCTACTAGCAACATTCAAAAATTAATTGATGGTCTGGGAGTTGATCTTTATACAGAGGTAGTAAACTGGGATGAAATGAAAGACCTTCAACGTGCTTTTATTAAATCACAAGTTCCAGATATTGACACGCCTCAGGATTTAGTTTTCTTTTCATCGCTATATAACTATGCTGCTAAAAATGGTCACAAATATATTATTACAGGAGGCAATTTTTCTACAGAATGCGTGAGAGAACCTCTGGCATGGGGAGCATATTATCAAACCGACATGGTATATGTTAATGATATTCATAAAAAATTTGGAGAAAGAAAACTTGTTACCTTCCCTAGATGCGACATCTTTAAATATAAAATCTTGTATAGGCTTTTTTACGGAATACGTGTTGTAAAACCACTAGACAGTATCCCTTTTCTTAAAAAGGAAGCTGAAAAGCTATTAAATGATCTTTATGGCTGGCAAGGATATCAACACAAGCATCATGAATCTCGCTTTACAAGATTTTATGAATCTTTCTGGTTGCCGAAAAAATTTGGATTTGACAAAAGGAAAAATCATCTCTCTAGCTTAATATTAACTGGACAAGCGGATAGAGCGGAGGTATTAGATCGAATTTCAAGGCTAGAACTTCCAGAGGAGGAACTTATGTTGGAGTTTGATTATGTTGCAAAAAAACTAGATTTTGCAAATGATGAATTATGGAGTTACTTTAATGCCCCGAACAAAACCTTTAGAGATTATAAAAATAATTACAAATTAATCCAACTTGGTACAAAGTTTTTGCAGTTGTTAGGGTTGGAGAAAAGAGCATTCAAATAATGATTGGAATAATTGACTATGGAGTTGGTAATATTAATGCATTTATTAATATTTTAAAACAAATAGGTGTCCCTTACAAAAAAGTAAGTAATGAAAGTGAACTTGTTAATGTTCAAAAGTTAATATTACCCGGTGTTGGACATTTTGATTATGCTATGAAGCGATTTCAAGATTCTGGCATGATAGATAAAATCAATAAAATGGTTTTACAGCAGAATACCCCGGTACTGGGTGTTTGTGTTGGGATGCAAATGATGGCTAATAATAGTGATGAGGGAATATTGCCTGGATTAGGATGGATTAATGCTGAGGTAAAAAAGTTTGATTCTACTCAATTAATAGGAAACGAGCCGTTACCTTTGCCTCACATGGGATGGAATGATATAACCTTAGAAAAGTTTTCGCCTATCTTAACAGGACTTGAGAATAATTCACATTTTTATTTTCTACATTCATTTTATTTTGTTTGTCATGAAGATAGTGATAGGATTGCAAGCGCAAATTATGGTTCAAATTTTACGTGTGTCGCAAATCATAAAAACGTCTTTGGTGTTCAGTTTCATCCTGAAAAAAGTCATAATTATGGAATTAAACTTTTAAAAAATTTCTCAGAACTATGTTAAAGCCCCGCATAATAGCCAGCCTTTTGATCAAAGACGGTGGTTTAGTAAAAACTATAAATTTCAAAGAGCCTCGCTATTTAGGCGATCCAATGAATGCCGTAAGGATATTTAATGAAAAGGAAGTTGATGAGCTATCAGTTTTTGACATATCTGCAACTGTGAAGGGCAATGGCCCCAACTTTAAGATGATTGAAAATTTTGCGTCTGAATGCAGAATGCCGTTATGCTATGGAGGAGGTATTAAAAGTGTAGCAGAAGCTCAGCAAATCTTTTCTTTAGGTGTTGAGAAAATAGCGATTAGTAGTTCTGCAATTTACAACCCTACTTTGATTACGGAGCTTTCAAATAAGGTAGGCGCTCAATCTGTTGTTGTTGTTTTGGATTTTAAAAAAAATTTTCTTGGAGGTTATAACATTTATACCCATAATGGAACTAAGAGTGTTAATAAAAATCCTTTTGAATTTATTAAGGGATTACAGTTGTTGGGCGCAGGCGAAATTGTACTAAATAATATAGATCGAGATGGCATGATGAATGGCTATGATTTCTCATTAGTTGAAAAAGTCAGAAATGTAGCTACTCTCCCAATGACCGTTATAGGTGGCGCTGGGAATATGGCAGACATAGGTAAACTCATTAAACAGTTTGGGATTATAGGATCCGCCGCCGCTAGTATTTTTGTCTACAAAGGTAAACTGAAGGGCGTTTTAATTAATTATCCAAGTAGCGAAGAAAAGACAATGCTTTTAAAAGAATATTTAAAATTTTAATTTTAGATATCAATTACAACAAAAATTAAAGAAGAAAGTATGAAAATAAGTAATAAAATACTTCTAATAACAGGTGGTACAGGCTCATTTGGAAATGCCGTACTTCAACGATTTTTAAGTACAGATCATTTTTCGGAAATCAGGATTTTGTCTCGTGATGAAAAAAAGCAAGATGATATGCGAAATGAATTGAAGAATCCTAAGCTAAAATTTTTTATTGGTGATGTGAGAGACTTCAATTCTATTGAGCCAGCAACAAGGGGGGGGGTAGATTATATTTTTCATGCCGCAGCTTTGAAGCAAGTTCCATCATGTGAATTTTTTCCTATGGAGGCTGTTAAAACCAATGTATTAGGTACTCAAAATGTAATTCGAGCAGCTGGTCAAAATGGTGTCAAAAAAGTAATTTGTTTGAGTACAGATAAAGCTGCATATCCAATCAATGCAATGGGGATTTCTAAAGCTATGATGGAGAAAGTTGCAATTTCGGAGGCTCGAAATTTAGAAAAAACTACTGTATGTTTGACTCGTTATGGTAATGTTATGGCATCTAGAGGTTCCGTCATACCTCTTTTTGTCAAACAATTGAAAGAAAATAGGCCGCTAACAATTACTGATCCGAAAATGACTAGGTTTATGATGAGTTTAAATGACGCTGTGGAATTAGTGCTTTTTGCTTTTGAAAATGGCAATTCAGGTGATTTATTTGTTAATAAGGCACCAGCGACATCTATCGGTAATCTTGCCGAAGCATTAAAACAAATGGCAAATTCGGTTTCTCCAATCAACATTATTGGCACTCGACATGGCGAAAAACTTTACGAAACACTTTGTACTCGTGAGGAAATGATGAAAGCTGAAGATATGGGCGAATTTTATAGAATACCTGCAGATAACAGAGATCTAAATTATGCTATGTATTTCTCTAAAGGTGAGCGAGATATGAATGAAGTATTAGATTACCATTCTCATAATACTACTCAGTTAAATATAGAAGAGACTAAAACATTACTCTCGAATTTGAATTATGTAAAAAAAGAACTATTAGGTCAAGATATACATGATTATTTAGTATTATAGATTATTTTATCTATTTGTATAGAAATCAAATAAATTATTAGTTGAAAAGAAAAGTTGGAATTACCGGTAAAAATGGTTTTGTAGGTTATCATCTATATCAACAATTCAAATACAATTATCAGGAATTTGAATTGGTTGAATTTGAAAGATCGTATTTTGATGATGTATCAAAATTGGATAATTTCGTTCGTCAGTGTGATGTTATTGTTCACTTAGCTGGGGTGAACCGTCATGAAAGCCAAGAAAAATTATATGACATCAATGTTTCATTAGCTCGTAAGCTAATTGACTCTTTATTTCGAACAGAATCGAGTTGTCATGTGATCATTTCATCTTCAACTCAAGAGGAAAGGGATAATCAATATGGCGCATCTAAGCGTGACACAAGGAAATTATTTTCGAATTGGGCAAATCAGACTAAATCAAATTTTACAGGAATGATCATTCCGAATGTATTTGGCCCATTTGGTTTACCATTTTACAATTCAGTAGTTGCTACTTTTTGCCATCAATTAACACATAATCAATTACCAAAAATTGACGTTGACGGTAAATTAAGTCTTATATATGTTGGAGATTTAGTTCGGCAAATAATTGAAAGAATTCAGCAAAATGATAACACGCATAAATATGAGGTTAAGCCTGGTTCAATCCAAAGAGTTTCCGAAATTTTTAAAGTATTAAAAACATTTAAGGATAAATATCTAACTAAGGGAGAAATTCCGGAATTGAGTACAAATTATCATTTACAATTATTCAATACATTTAGGTCATACATAGACATCAAAACCTATTTTCCAAAGTATCATGTAGAACATAAAGATAATAGAGGTTCTTTTGTAGAAATAATAAGAAACGGGACATCTGGTCAAACATCATACTCCACAACATTACCTGAGATTACAAGAGGTAACCATTTTCACACAAGAAAAATAGAGCGTTTCACTGTAATTCAAGGTAAGGCTCTCATTCAATTAAGGAGAATTGGCACAAGTGATGTCGTTAATTTTGAATTAGATGGCGATCAACCATCTTTCGTTGATATGCCTGTTTGGTACACACATAATATTAAAAATATCGGAGATTCTGCATTACTTACGGTTTTTTGGATAAATGAACCTTTTGATCCTGCAGACCCAGATACTTATTTTGAAATTGTATAGATGAAAAAACTAAAAGTAATGACAGTGGTCGGTACACGACCAGAAATTATCCGCTTATCAAGAGTGATGGCAGCATTGGATAAAAGTGAGGCGATCGAACATATTACTGTTCATACCGGCCAAAACTATGATTTTGAACTTAATGAAGTTTTCTACAGCGATTTAGGAATCAGAAAACCAGACTACTTTTTGAATGCGGCAGGAGAAACAGCTACTGCGACGATTGGTCAAATCTTGGTAAATATTGACCCTCTTTTAGAGCAGTTTCAACCGGATGCCTTTTTGGTGTTAGGTGATACAAACTCTTGTTTGTGTGCAATCCCTGCCAAAAAACGTAAAATTCCAATTTTTCATATGGAAGCTGGTAATAGATGTTTTGACCAAAGAGTACCAGAGGAAACCAATCGAAAGATTGTAGATCACATATCTGATATTAACTTAACATATTCTGACATTGCACGAGAATATCTATTAAAAGAGGGTTTGCCAGCAGATAGAATAATCAAAACTGGTTCGCCTATGTTTGAGGTTATTAATTTTTATATGGATCAAATCCTTAATAGCAGCGTATTATCAGATTTTAGCCTAGAAAAAAATAGGTTTTTCGTAGTTTCTGCTCACAGAGAAGAGAATATAAGTAGTGATACTAGTTTTTCTAATTTATTAGAATCTTTGAATCAAATTGCAGAAAAATATGGCTATCCAATCATTGTAAGCACACATCCACGAACGCGCAAAAAATTGGAGATTTTACAAAATACAAACGCTATAGATTTGAATCCACTAATTCAATGGCAAAAACCTCTGGGTTTCTCTGATTATAATGCTCTACAGATGGATGCTTATGCTGTGCTTTCAGATAGTGGTACAATCAGTGAAGAGTCTTCCATTTTAAACTTCAGAGCATTGAACATACGTGAAGCTCATGAAAGACCTGAGGCCATGGAAGAAGCTTCAGTCATGATGGTTGGATTAGAGCCAGAATGTATTTTACGCGGTCTAGTCCAGCTTGAGCAGCAGAATACTGGCAAAGAAAGAAACTACAGACCTGTTCCTGATTACTCAATGCCCAATGTATCTGATAAAGTAATTCGAATTATTTTAAGTTACACAAATTATGTCAACCGAGTTGTTTGGCGTAAATAAAATTAGATTTAAGTAGTTTGTACTGGATAGTCACTGAATTATTTTATCCTGATGAGGTTTCAACCGCACAGATATTAACGGATATCGCCATTTACAAAAATAGGCACAGTGAAGTTAGTATTATTTGTGGACCAGCTGGATATGAATCAAGCTATGGGTCACAGCTTATCGAATTGGATAGAAATATTAGTATTAACAGGGTTAATCTTCCAAAACTTAATAAAAACAACTTAGTTCAACGAGTATTGAGATTATTGTTGTTAACATTAAAGCTCTCATGGGCGGTTTTGACAAAAGCAAAAAATGGCGATACTGTTTTATTTACTACGAACCCTACATTTTTAGTTTTAATACTCCCGATCATAAAAAAAATTAATGGATTTAAATTGGAAATATTAGTCCATGATGTTTTTCCTGAAAATTTGGTGCCAGCGGGGTTGATAAATAAAGATAGCTATAAATATAAATTACTTAATTGGATCTATTCAAGTGGTTACAATAATTTAGATAGAATCATTGTCCTTGGACAGGATATGAAAAATTTAATACTTGGAAAAATTGGTACATCAGCAATGAATATTGAAATAATCTCAAACTGGTCTGATGAAAATTTATTTCCTATTAAGAATTTTAATATTGGAGAATATCTGGGTATAGACGTAGAAGATAAGGTGGTTTTAACTTTTTCTGGCAATATAGGCCGAGTTCAAGGCGTACTCGAATTTATAGATGTAATAGAAAAGGCAGATAATAAGAATTTAATACTTATAATAATTGGTGATGGGGCACTCAAGGAATTAGTAGTTAACAAAATTCGCAATGAGAGAATTCGTAATGTTTTTTATTTGGGGACAAAACGACGAGCGGAACAGAATTTATTTTTAAATGCATGTCACATAAGCTTAGTAACCCTTATTAATGGCATGAAAGGTTTAGGAGTTCCTTCAAAGACTTATAATTATTTAGCTGTAGGAAAGCCAATTTTATTTATTGGCGATAAGGATTCTGAAGTGGATAATTATATTAAAAAACACGATTGTGGCTGGTCTTTTTCTTGGGATGAGGAAGATAGGTTGATTAGTTTTTTAAGAGAATTGTCCATTGTTAAGAAAAATGAGTTTGAATACAAAGCCGATAGAGCGATTCATTTCTCGAAGAATTTTATAAAAGAAGATTTAATAAAGTTATTTTAAGATCATGAATTGCTTAATAACTGGATCAAATGGATTTCTTGGACGAGCGTTGAAGTCTGGACTATCTAAAAATATAGTCTTTCATACATTGTCTAAGAGTAGTGGAGATTATAATGTAAATTTAGAAGTAGACATTCCGGTTTTTAATCACCAATTTGATATCGTAATTCATGCTGCTGGAAAGGCACATTCTGTTCCAAAAAGCTTAGAGGATCGAGATGCATTCTTTAGCGTAAACGTTCAAGGCACTAGGAATTTGCTTGAAGGTTTAGAAAATTACAAACTACCGAAGTCATTTGTATTTATAAGTACCGTAGCTGTTTATGCTTTATCAGAGGGCTATTTGATAAATGAACAATCAGAATTAAATGCTATAGATCCTTATGGCAAAAGCAAGATTCAAGCTGAACATCTTATTAGGAATTGGTGTGCAGTGAATAACGTAAAATGTACAGTTTTACGATTACCACTTGTAGTCGGTTTGAATCCACCTGGAAATCTTGGTGCTATGATTAAAGGTATTCGTAAGGGGTACTATTTCAATATAGCAGGAGGTTCAGCTAAAAAGAGTATGGTTTTAGCGAGTGACGTAGCAAAATATCTTATAAAAGCTTCTGAGATTGGTGGTGTTTTCAATTTAACAGATGGTTACCATCCATCATTTTTTGAATTATCAGAAAACATATCTCGTCAATTAGGGAAAAACAGACCTAAAAATTTGCCATTTTGGCTCGCAAATTGCATAGCTCGAACTGGAGATTTATTTGGTGATAAGGCTCCATTGGATTCAGCCAAACTGTATAAAATAACTTCTGTTTTGACTTTTGATGATACGAAAGCGAGAGAAGCGTTTGGATGGGATCCCACACCTGTTTTGGAAGGATTTAAAATTTCTGATAATAATTAATGACACGCATTTTCGATATTCTATTTTCATTTATAGGGTTAGTTCTATTTAGCCCGATATTCCTAGTATTGATCGTCATTGGATACTTTGATACAGGTTCTCCCATGTTTCGACAAGAACGAGTAGGGAAGGGTAAGCAGCCATTCCGTTTGATGAAGTTTCGTTCCATGCATGTAAACGCTACATCAGTGGCCACTCATTTGGCTAGCGCTTCATCCATTACACCCTTTGGTAGTTTCTTACGCAAATCCAAATTAGATGAACTACCCCAGTTGTGGAATGTATTCATGGGTGATATGAGTTTGGTGGGTCCTCGCCCTAATTTGCTCAACCAAGAAGAATTGATTCAGGAACGCTATTATCGCGGCGTGTATGCTGTTCGTCCAGGTATTACCGGTTTAGCGCAAATCAACAAAATTGACATGTCCACACCCCAACTCTTGGCAGAAACCGATGCCAAGATGATTCAGGAGTTAAATACCCTTGGATACTTCAAGTACATCTTCCTTACCGTCTTTGGTAAGGGGTTTGGGGATAGAATCAAAAAGTAAGACTAATTGAAATGGAGAGTATTATACATTGCTTTTAGAAGAAATCATAATAAATCGTAAGTGCTACAGATAATATGTTAGTATTGTTTTCAATTTTGCCTAATTTTTTTTGACGTATTATAATAAATCGTAATTAATCACGATTTGTTTTAAGTGAAATCTGCGATCGTATATCTATAAATTTAATCCATCATTCGGATCTGAGTTGAACCTGAAGATATTTTTATCTACAAGTAAAGCCTCTCCATCTTGATATTGTTTCGTCCCTAAAATCAATTTGATCTTTTTTATGTTTTCTAAATTTAATTTACCATTGCCGTTTAGCATAGCATAGCGTTCAAATTCCAAGGCATTTCCCGACAAAGGGTTCAAGATTATTTCTTGGACCCTTTTTTCTTTTATGAGCCTAAACAATTCGCGTTCGCTCTTTTCCATGATTTGGATGTTGAATGCTTTTTCCGAAATATTACAGTCGTAAAAAGTTTCTTTGATAATCTGACTTGCCGGTATAAGAATGCAGCTTTGTTGGGTAAAGTCAAAATCTTTTTCTTCGGCCTTCCCCTCTGCGCCAGTTTGCTCTAGTTTCCCATTTTTTATAACGCTGAAAACCGGTTTCTCATCAATGTCTCCAGCTTTACTGCCTGTGGTACTTTCAATGTAATAAGCAAAAGCAACTTTAGTACCATAAACTACATGTTCCGTAATTCCCAAATTAAAGTAGTTGATATCACGGTTTAGGGATTGCATCAAAAGGTTGTCTTTGATAACTTCCTGTACCGTAGCAAGCGCATATTGCTCCTGTACA
>Ga0169931_10004442_pt1 | contig 21855 bp, 20 predicted proteins | sample Kivu_15m_20L_FD_129675 | JGI IMG/M metagenome (GOLD analysis project Ga0169931, IMG submission 129675) | Freshwater microbial communities from Lake Kivu, Western Province, Rwanda to study Microbial Dark Matter (Phase II) - Kivu_15m_20L... | ecosystem: Environmental > Aquatic > Freshwater > Lake...
GCTGCGTCAGGCGCCCAACATCATCATGCTGGGAGAAATTCGCGACCTGGAGACCGCTTCCATCGCAATTCAGGCCTCGCTCACAGGCCATCTTGTGTTCTCCACGCTGCACACCAACGACGCGCCGAGCGCCGTGGCACGTCTGGCGGACATCGGGGTCAAACCCTTCCTTATCGCCTCCGCCGTGCGCGCCATCGAAGCCCAGCGGCTCGTGCGCAAGCTCTGCGGAGATTGCAAGACGCCGTCCTCCCTCAACGACCGCGAATTGCGGGCGCTCGGCCTCGAAGCCGCCCAAGTCACCGAGGCGACCATCTTTGGACCCGGCGGTTGCGGCAGGTGCCGTCAAAACGGCTACCGCGGACGCATGTCCCTCGTGGAAATCTTCACCGTGGATGACGAAGTGCGGAATATGATCAACCAGCAGCTCACCACCCCACAGCTCCGCAAGCGCGCCCGCGAGCTGGGCATGCGCACCATGCGCGAGGATGGCATACGCAAGGTGCTCTCTGGCTCGACCACGGCGGAAGAAGTGATCGAGGCCACGATGGCCGACGCCGATTGATTTTCTCCTCTCCGTTCCCCCTAACGAACTCACTTTTCAAAGACGACTATGACACCCAAGAACGTGGTAGAGATGCTCGAAAACCGCGGCGTGATCGACAGAGGACTCGCCTATGACATCGAGCAGGACGCCGTGGCGAACGGCAAGGACATCGTGCAGGTGCTGCTGGATTACAGTATCTACACCAGCGAAGACGAATTTTGGTCACAAGTGGCCGACGAGCTCGGCGCGGATCATTTTGACCTCGACAATTTTGAGCCTCCTCCGTCCGTCGTCGGCCTAATTCCAGCCGGCATGGCACGTCTTTACGGCGCGTTCCCCATCACGCTGGACGGACAGGGCCTACATGTGGCCTTCACCGACCCCCTCAATCCACAGCTCGTCGAAGATCTGCGTTTCGGCCTCGAAAGAACCATCGTCCCGGTCGTCGCCCGCCGCAGCCAGGTGCAGTCTTTGATCGAAAAACACTACGGCAGCGGAGCGCCTAGCGTCGAGGAGATTTTCGGCAACTTGGGCAAGTCTGGGAAAGACGGAGTTTCTCCCGAAGCCGAGGCCAATTCGGCGCCCATCGTCAAGTTTGTCGATCTGGTCATGCACCAGGCCATTAAGGAGAAGGCGAGCGACATTCACTTCGAGCCGTTCGAACGGGAGTTCAAAATCCGCTACCGTGTTGACGGTGCTCTTTATGAGATGGCACCGCCGCCGATGCATCTGGCGAATTCCATCATTTCGCGCGTGAAGGTGATGGCCAATATGAACATCGCCGAGCGTCGCATCCCCCAGGACGGACGCATCATGACCTCGGTCGGCGGCAAGGCGGTGGACATGCGCGTGAACTCCCTGCCCACACAGCATGGTGAATCTGTGGTGCTCCGCGTTCTCGACCGCTCCTCCATCCAACTCGAACTTTCGGACCTGGGGATGTCAGACGGTCTCCGGGACTACATCGAGGAGACCATTCACAAGCCGAACGGCATCTTCATCGTCACCGGTCCCACCGGTGCTGGCAAGACGACCACGCTTTATGCCTGCTTGCGCAAGATCAACACCGTGGACGCCAAACTGCTCACCGCCGAGGATCCCGTCGAATACGAGCTCGATGGCATCATGCAGGTGCCGGTGAATGACGCGGTCGGGCTGACCTTTGCCAAGGCACTGAGGGCCTTCCTCCGTCAAGATCCCGACCGCATCATGGTGGGAGAAATGCGCGACCTCGAAACCGCGCAGATCGCGATTCAGGCATCCCTCACCGGGCACTTGGTGCTGAGCACGTTGCACACGAATGACTCCGCCGGGGCGGTGACACGCTTGGTGGACATGGGAGTGGAGCCGTTCATGGTCGCCGCAACTTTGGAAGGCGTGCTCGCACAGCGCCTGCTGCGCACCATCTGCAAAAGCTGCCGAGCGGCTTACGAACCCAGCCTGCATATCCTCAACCAGCTAAATCTAACCCCGGATGACATTGGCGGGAAGCACTTTTACACCGGTGCCGGGTGCTCCACCTGTGGCGGCAGTGGCTACAAAGGACGCCGCGGCATCTACGAGTTGCTCGACATCACCGATCCGATTCGTGAACTGATCACCAGCCGCGCCCCCTCACTCGTCTTGCGCCAAAAAGCCATCGAACTCGGCATGGTCACACTGCGCGAGGACGGCCTGCGGAGCATCTACAATGGCGAGACCACCATCGAAGAAGTTCTCAAATATACCTGATCGGCGCCCCCCTACCGAGTGCTTCTGTCCGTGTGCCTTACACGCATATTATTTGATGGACAGAGTGCCCGCCGCCCCGGTATTCTAAATATCACTGAACCATAGCCACCCACGACAAGTCATATGCCCAAGTTTCACTACATCGCCCTGGATCAAAACGGACAGGAAACCACCGGAGATCTCGATGCCGCCTCCGAGGCCGATGCTATCAATCAACTGCGACAGTCGGGCCTATATCCGACCAGTGTCGCCGCCGAGGGTGCAGGACAGGCCGCCGCGATCAAAAAGCGGGCCAAATCGAGCACTAAGGGCAAAACCAAGGCCATCAAAGTCGGCGCCAATGCCAAGGTGAAGAGCAAGACGCTGATGATCTTCACCCGTCAGCTCGCCACACTGATTGATTCCGGCCTCCCCTTGTTGCGCGGACTTACCGTTTTGGGCCGCCAGGAGCCGAATCTCGTGATGAAAGGCACCATCACCACGCTGACCGACAACGTCCAGACCGGCAGCACCTTCTCCGAAAGCCTCCAGCAGTACCCGCGCATCTTCAACAAGCTGTACATCAACATGGTCAAGGCCGGCGAGCTCGGCGGTGTGCTAGAACTCGTCCTCAATCGTCTGGCGGAATACCAGGAAAAAGCCCAGAAGCTCAAAAACAAGATCGTGGCTGCAATGGTTTACCCCATCATCGTCATGTGCATCGCGGCTGCCATCATGGTCTTTCTTATGATGGTCATCGTTCCGCGCTTCGAAACCATTTTCGAGGACATGCTTGGTAGCAAGGACAAGCTCCCCGAGCTCACCAAATGGGTCATCGGTTTCAGCCGCAATATGTTCGAGTACAAGTGGTTTCTGCTCGGCGGCCTCGTTGGTAGCATCACCGCCTGGCGTGCCCTCGCCGCCACCAAGGGCGGGCGCCGTTGGATCGACCGCACCAAGCTCAAACTGCCGCTTTTTGGCGACGTACAGCGCAAAACCGCCATTTCCCGTTTTACCCGAACCCTAGGAACGCTGGTGACTTCCGGCGTCCCCATTCTCCAAGCACTGAACATTACCCGCGACACCGCCGGCAACACCATCGTCTCCGACGCCATCAGCAAGGTGCACGATGCAGTCAAGGAAGGTGAGTCCATGGTGGCTCCGCTTGAAGCCAGCGGCGTCTTCCCGCCCATGGTGATCTCCATGGTCGATGTCGGCGAGGAAACCGGCCAGTTGCCTGAAATGCTCCTCAAAATCGCGGATGTTTACGAGGATGAGGTGGACAATTCCGTATCCGCCCTCACCTCGATGCTAGAGCCTCTCATGATCGTTGTCCTGGCCCTCGTCGTGGGCGTCATCGTCATGGCCCTCTTCCTTCCGCTCATCGATGTGATCAAGAACCTCAGCGGCGGTGGTGGCGGCTAGTCCGTTTCTGATGCTCTCATCAGCCCCTCTTCCAATCCATGAAACTGAACCAATTCAATTTGCGCCTCACAAAGGCGTTCACCCTCGTGGAGATGCTCATCGTGCTCTCCATCATCGCCCTCTTGGCCGGCCTCACCTTGGGAGGTTACACCTATGCCATGCGCTCCTCGAAGCGCCGCCTCACCACCGGCACCTTCGAGGCGGTCTCGTCCGCCCTCGAAGACTACCGCACTGAGTTTGGAGAATATCCCGAACCAGCCAGCACGGGCACCATGGTCGCGTTTCTTCCCACCAAATCCTATGATGTGAGTGGAGCCACTTGTCTCTATCAGGCGCTCTCAGGAGACGGATTCGACCAGATCAAAGGCGTCACTGCCGGGGACAGTCAGACCTCTGGAGCTTCAGATGGAAAAACCGAGGGTGAGGAAATCAAGAACATGATGCTCAAGGAAATGCCGCAGACTATGTGGCGGCGCATGGGGCAGACCTTTGTGCTAGTGGATGGTTTTGGTCGGCCCTTTCAATACATCAAAGCCGCCCCTGCCGGCGCAGGAGGCGGAACAGGCGGCAGTTCCAGTTCCCAGGCCACCACGGTTAATTCCACTTACGACCTATGGTCTTACGCAGAAGACGAGTTGAACATCAACATGAAGTCAGTTGAAACACTCGAAAATCAGATGCTCGCAGCGAAGTGGATCAAGAACTGGTGAGGCGGGCCTTGACCCAAACACCGCCGCTTAGGTTTTATCACTTTCAATGCCCATCGGCCTCGCCATAGCCTCCATTCTTTTGCTCTTCATCAGCTTCTGGGCTTTGAATGTGGCGCGCGATCCGCGTGTCTGGCGCCTATGGTGGATGGACATGCTGGGAGTTCTCGATGTGGACCCAGATCGCGAGCAGCGGCGCGTCCAGGAGGTGCAGATGTCCTTCGTCTGCTACTTCTTGTTCGCATTGCTGCTGGCCACCAGCCTCAGCGGAGCCTTCTGGACAGTGGACCTCGTGCGGGAATACAAACGGGAGAAAACCCGCTTTGAGCGGGCCATCGACAGTTCCAGCCGAGAGATCGACAAGGTCAAAAGCAAGCCGCAGCGCATCGCCCGCTGACGGTACTTCGGCAGGGAATGGGATTTCGGTTTGCACGCGCTGGCCTTCACGGCGAAGAAACCGCCCTTCCCAAAAACGACCATGAACCGCCAGGAAAACCTCGAAGCCCTCTTTCGCAACGGCAAGACCGTCATCCTCCCCATCGACCACGGTTGCGCCATCCCGGTGCCTGGTTTGGAAAGCCCCTTTCAGCTCATCGACCAAGTCAACGAATTCGTCGATGGCTACGTCATGAATCTCGGCGTCGCCTTGCGCGCCGCTGACAGTCTCGCTGGCAAGGGCATCATCCTGCGCACGGACGTCTATAACACCCGCACCACGGGTGAAGGCGCCGGCAGCATCGGCGTCTTCGGCGTTGAGGAGGCGGAGATGGTCGGAGCCAACGCCGTCATGAACATGCTCTACCCAGGCTCGGCCTACGAAAAGACCAATTTCCAGGAGTGCGCCGACCTCATCCGCCTCAGCCTCGACACCGACATCCCCGTCATCCTCGAATCACTGCCCTTCGCCCTCGGCGCGAAAGACAAATATACCGTGGAGAATGTCAGCTTCGCCACCCGCCTTGCCGCCGAACTCGGGGCCGACGTTGTGAAAATCCCCTATCCGGTCAATGCCACGCCGGACGACTTCCGCCGCATCATCGAGCAATGCTTCGTCCCCGTCATCATTCTCGGCGGAGCCGCCATGGGAGATGATGCCGGCCTGCTCAAGATAGTCGAGGACGCCATGAGTTCCGGCGCGGCCGGCATCGCCATCGGCCGCAACGTCTGGCAGCACAAAAACCCCGCCGCCATCGCTCGCAGTCTCGCCGCCATCGTGCATGAGGACGCCTCCACGCTTGAGGCGCTCGCCCTGCTGAAAGAACCAGTGCGCTAAGGCAGTTTCGCTACGAAACACCAACATGAAACGACTGCTTCTCGCCGCCTGCGTCCTCGCCTCATCGCTTCACGCCCAGCAAATCCAGACCTTCGACATCAAGGCCGACGAGTGGGCCGAAGGCGAGCCGCCAAAGGAAGTCTTCGTCGTCGATGGCACCATCAAGATCGCCGCGCACGAAGGCAACAAGGCCATCGTCATCGACCCCAATCCCATCACCGACGCCAGCGCCCAGTTGGGCAGTTCGGCCGCCGGAAGCGCCAGCATCGAAGCCAGAATCCTTGCCACCAAGCGCGGACGCAGCACTCCGCGCTTCGGTGTCAGCGTCCACGGACTCAGCGGTTATCGCCTGCTGGTCAATCCAGCCAAAAAAGCCCTCGAACTCGTCAAGAACGACCAGACGCTCGCCACCCTGCCCCACACCTGGAGCAGCGGCACCTGGCTCAAACTCAAACTCGAAGCCAAAAAGGGCGCGGCAGACGCGTGGATCATCACCGGCAAAGTCTGGCCTGCAGATGCGGCCGAACCCGCCGAACCGATCATCAAGCACGAGGACAAAGCACTCAAAGGCCAGGGAAAATGCGCCATCTGGGCCACGCCGTTCTCAGGCGAGCCGGTCTTTTTCGACGACATCAAAATCAGCGTCGAAACGGCTCCCGCGCCGTGATTCAATTCGCTGGCGCTTTCACCGTCATGTTGCCGGGAAGTGCCGCTTTGGCATCGCCGCCGCTAAGCATTTTGAGTCCGCTCATTCGCGCCGACATGTAGCCGACGAAAACTTCCGCGTGCATCTCGATCGGCACGCGGAGTTTATCATCCGAAACCCAAATCGTCGCCGTCTTCATCTTCTTGTAGGCACTCAGCACCAGCGACGAACGGTCGATCTTCCGGATCTGCAGCCCGATCTTGATGCAGGGATGCTTCTTCCCGTCGAAAGCCAGCGTTTCGCGGCCCAGCACATGAAACGTCGTCAGATACGGCTTGTCCCAGGGTTGCACCACCCGCGTGATTTTTTGCCCGTTACGAAGTTCCAGGCTGCGGGTGTAGAGGATCACCGAGAGCAGATCTTCCATCGGACCAAAGGGACACACCACCGTCGAAGTGACTGCCACACCCGTCTTGGGATGTACCAAGCTCTCCGTAACCACATCGTTACCGCCAAACGCCACGCGGTAGCGGCACGTCTCCTCGCTGTCCGTCTCGCTATGCTGCAAAAAATGCGATTTCAGGCTGCCACGATGGATGATTGAATTCATCTCGCAGTCATACTTCCAAAGGGTGCGTGCAAAGCCCGTGCTGGCCGCGGTCGCGTCGGCGCGCCAGAAGCCGCCCGCCTCGCGCACTTTGAGAGACGCTTTTCCCGCCGTGATCCAGTTGTTCCAGCCCAGTGTGTATTGAATCTCACATGGCGGCACGTTCAGGTGCGCGCCTGCTTCTTCCGTCGTCAGAGACTTCACCCAGTCCGGTGACAGGCCATGCGCGTCAAAGAACGGAGCAAAAAGGCAGCAGAGAAAAACCAGCAGGCGCGTCATGCGGCGAATCATTCCTCAAAAAATCCATTTTGCCAGCAGCCGTCTTTCCGCCACACTCCGCGCCACCATGCACGACCCCCGTATTGACGCACTCTCCCGCCAGCTCGTTCGTTACTCCACCAAGGTCAAAAAAGGCGACTTCGTCTGGATCGACCTCTTCGACGTGCCGAACACCGTCGGTCAGAGCCTCATTCGTGAAGTCGTCGCCGCAGGCGGCACGCCCATGGTGCGCATCAACGACGCCGTCATCACCCGCGAGCAGATGATCCACGCCGACGAGAAGCAATACGACATCATCGCCAAGAACAACCTCGCCCTGATCAAGCAAACCGACTGCTACATCGCCGTGCGCGGCAGCCACAACATCACCGAAGCCGCCGACGTGCCGCCGGAGAAGATGAAGATGGTCATGAAAAAGCTCCGCCCCGTGCAGAACTGGCGTGTCGGCAAGACGCGCTGGGTCGTCCTCCGCTGGCCCACCTCCTCCATGGCCCAGCAGGCCGGCATGAGCACCCAGGCCTTCGAGGACTTCTTCTTCCGCGTCTGCTTGCTCGACTACGAGGCCCTCCTGCCCGCCATGAACGCCCTCAAGAAGCTCATGGACAAAGCCGAGAACGTCCACATCACCGGCCCCGGCACCGATCTGCGCTTCAGCCTGAAAGGCCTCAAAGCCATCGCCTGCGGCGGCAATCACAACATTCCCGATGGCGAATGCTTCTCCGCCCCGGTCAAAGACAGCGTCGAAGGCGTCATCAGCTACAACGCGCCCACCATCTACCAGGGCATTGCCTTCGACACCGTCAGGCTCGAGTTCAGCGACGGCAAGATCGTCAAGGCCACCGCCAACAACACCGAGGCCATCAACAAGATCTTCGACAGCGACAAGGGCGCCCGCTACATCGGAGAATTCGCCATTGGCTTCAATCGCGAGATCAAGGAGCCCATGCGCGACATCCTCTTTGACGAAAAAATCGCCGGCAGCTTCCACTTCACCCCCGGCCAGGCCTACGAGGGCCCCGCCGACAACGGCAACCGCAGCCAGGTTCACTGGGACCTCGTCAACATTCAGCGCCCCGAGTACGGCGGCGGCGAGATTCGTTTCGACGGCCAGCTCATCCGCAAAGACGGCAAGTTCGTCCTTCCCGAACTCAAGCCGCTGAACTACTGAGCGGGGGGGGGACGAGTTTCAAGTTTCAGGTTTAATGTTTCAAGTTGTGACCGGCAGGCCACGCCAACTTGAAACTTGCAACTTTAAACCTGGAACTTACCCACCCAGCGGCGGCTGAAAGTTCAGCAGTTCGATCTCCACCGCGTGCTTCCTCTCTGGCAGCAGTTCCACCACGCTGATGCTGCCATACTCGATGTTAAAATGCGCCATGCGCATCAGGGGCATGTCCAGCAACAGCGCGATCATCACGCGGATGATGCCGCCGTGGCAGAACACTGCCACTTTTTGATGCGGATGCGCCTTCACGATGCGCAGGAGGCACTCCTGTACACGGGATCGCAGACTCTCGATGCTTTCACCGTTCGGAATGCTGTTCGCCTCGATGATTTCCAGCCAGTCGAACGCACTCACGCCGAAGATGGACTGCACCTGGTCCCAGCGGTGCCCGGTCCAGTCGCCAAAATCCATCTCCCGCAGTCCTGGCATGAATTCCGGCTCCATGCCGCGTTGGGATGCCGTCGGAGCCAGGGTCTGCCGCACGCGTTGCATCGGGCTCGCATAGATCTTGTCCAGCTTCGTGTCCTTCAGCCACTGCGCCACCGCCTCCGCCTGCCTCAAGCCCAGGGGCGACAAAGCCATGTCGATGCGCGATCCGCCGAAAACCTTGTGATACTTCTCCTCCACCTCGCCATGGCGGATGAAATAGAGCTGCGTGGGATGATTCGGAAGATGGGATTTCACAACGATCCTATGAAACAGCCTGCCAAAGCAGGCAAGACGGGAAAGAATGCCATGCCTCCCAAGGTACACTCAGCGCTCCAACCCAAGCGCTTTCATGGACACACCTCCCCTGCCCCGCCGTCGTGAATTTCTGCAAACCGTCGGCTTGGGAGCCCTTGGCTGGCCGGTGATGCAGAGTTTTTTCAGTGGCGGAGTGGCCGCACAGGCTCAAACCGCCGGCGCAACGAGTGCGCCTCCCCTTCCCCAGCTCAACCGCTTCCCGCGCATGATGCAGGACTGGCTGGTGAGCGAAGTGCGTGCCGCCGAGTCCCGTGGCAATGCACGGCGTGAGGCCTTGAAGACCAAGGCCGATGCCGAGGCTTATGTGAAATCAACGCAGGAGCGCATCCGCGCCTGTTTTGGCCCACTGCCGGAAAAAACATCGCTCAACGCAAAGGTGACGAAGACTATCGAGCGTGGCGGTTACCGCATCGAGAACGTCGTTTTCGAGAGTCGGCCCAATTATCTCGTCACCGGCAATCTATACCTCCCCTTGGCTCCAAAAGGCCCGATTCCCGGCGTGATCGGCGTTTGCGGCCACTCGCTCAATGGCAAGGCCGAGAAGGCGTATCAAAGTTTCGCGCAGGGACTCGCACGTCAGGGGATAGCGTGCTTTTTGATCGATCCGGTCGGCCAGGGAGAGCGCTTTCAGTATTTGAACGAGAAACTCGGCTCCCGCCTCGGCGGCGGAACGTCGGAACACAATCAAATGGGCGCTCCGCAAGCTCTTGTCGGCGAATTCCTCGGCACCTGGTTTGTGTGGGATGCGATCCGTGCGCTCGACTACCTGCTCACACGCAGCGAGATCGACTCGAAACACATCGGCGTGACCGGAAACTCCGGCGGCGGCACCCAAACGACCTGGCTCTGCGGCCTGGAGCCGCGTTTCACCATGGCCGCGCCCTCCTGCTTCGTGACCACCTTCCGCCGTGATGCCGAGAATGAGCTTCCGCAGGACATGGAGCAGTGTCCGCCGCGTGTTTTGGCGGAAGACCTTGATCACTGTGACTTTTTCACCGCGATGGCCCCCAAGCCAGTCATCATCATGGCACAAGAGAAGGACTACTTCGATGCCCGCGGCTCCATCGAGACTTACGAACGTCTCAAAAAGCTCTACACGCTGCTCGGCAAGCCGGAGAACATTCAGCTCCACATCGGCCCCGATCCGCACGGCTACACGCAACCGAACCGCGAGGCGATGTATGGTTTCTTCGGCAAAGTCACCGGCATTTCGGCCGCCGACGCCGAACCCGTGATTACCGTCGAAAAAGACGAGGATCTGCTGTGCACGCCACGTGGACAGGTTTCCAAAGCAGGCTCACGCACGCTGATGTCGTTCACACGCGACAAAGCGGAGGCGCTGGCGAAGAAACGCGGCTCCGCGAGCGGCGACGCGCTCAAGAAAGCCGTGCAAAGCGTCTTAAAAATGCCCGCGCTGGCCGATGCACCGCCCGACTACCGCATTCTCCGCACCGTGGGCCAGCGCAAGTATCCGACGAAAGCCTACTGCGCCTACGCGGTCGAGACCGAGCCGATGATTCATGCGCTCGTCACCCGTTTGAGCGAAGAAACACTCACCTCGCGCCTGCCACGCGGCCAGAGCAAGGCTGTGCTCTACATTTCCCACCGCTCTGCCGACGCGGAGCTGCGCGGCGATCCCTTCGTGCAGGAACTCATCGCTTCCGCGCCAGACGCAGCCTTTTTCGCGTGCGATGTGCGCGGCATCGGCGACTCGCAGCCCGACACCTGCGGCGCGAACCAGTTCCTCGGCCGCTACGGCAGCCACTACTTCTACTCCGCCTACAGTTTGATGCTCGACAGGCCGTTGCTCGGGCAGCGCACCTTCGACGTGCTGCGCGTCATTCAGCTTCTCGCGGCGGCCGGACACACGGAAATTCATCTCGCCGGGCAGGGCTGGGGCGCCCTGCCCGCCACCTTTGCCGCTCTGCTCAGCCAGGGCATCAAACAGGTCACGCTGAAGCGTGCGCTGACGTCTTTCCACGACATCGCCATCCATGACGACCAGCAGTGGCCGAACGCCTTCATGCTGCCGCATGCGCTGGAACATTTCGATCTTCCCGATTGCTACGCCGCGCTGAAAAACCATGATCTCCGCCTCATCGAGCCCTGGGGAGCCGCCGACGGCATGAAATGACCTTCCAACCCACACCTACCATGCAAACGCAGCTCAAGACCAAGCTCTCCATCTTCATGTTTCTCCAGTATTTCATCTGGAGCAGTTGGTACATGACCCTCGGCGCCTACCTCGGCACGCTGAACTTCAGCGGTGAGCAGATCGGCCTCGCCTATGGTGCTTTCGCGTGGGGAGCCATCCTCTCGCCCTTCATCGTCGGGTTGATCGCCGACCGCTTCTTCGCCTCGGAGAAAATCATCGCGCTCCTCGGCACTGCGGGCGGTCTGGTCATGCTCGTGATCCCGCGGCTGCACACCTTTGGCAGCGTGTATCCCGCGCTCATCCTCTACTGCACGCTCTACGCGCCCACGCTCGCGCTGGGAAACTCCGTCTCCATGACGCACCTCGCCGACGCGAAGAAGGACTTCCCATTTGTGAAAATCTTTTCCGCCGTCGGCTGGATCGCCGGTGGCGTGGTGCTCAGCCAGTTGAAGGCGGAGCAGTCGTCGCTGCAATACTATCTGGCAGGCGGCACTTCGATGGTCTTTGGCCTCTTCGCACTGACACTGCCGCACACGCCGCCAAAGAAGAAAGGACTGGATGTATCGATCGGCGAGGTGCTCGGTCTCGATGCTCTGGCGCTGCTGAAGAAACCTGCCTTCGCCATCTTCATCCTGTGCATGTTCCTCATCTGCGTCCCGCTCTATTTCTACTTCGTGAACATGGGCACCTACCTCACTCAATTGCAGTGGAAGGACATGGCACAGAAGATGACACTGGCGCAGGTCTCGGACGTGATTTTCCTCATCCTGCTGCCGCTGATGCTGAAGAAGCTCGGCTACAAGAAGACGATCTTCCTCGGCATCCTGGCCTGGGCCACGCGCTACTTCCTGCTTAGCTCCAGTGCCTCCAGCACCGGCACCGCGCTCATTTTTGGCGCGATCCTGCTGCACGGCATTTGCTACGACTTCCTGTTCATCGCCGGACAGCTTTATGTCGATGACGAGGCGAACGAGCGCATTCGCGGAGCCGCACAGGGATTGATCGCCATCATCCTGTGGGGCTTCGGCTCGCTCGTCGGCACATACTTGGCTGGTCGTGTCATGGACCAGCACAAACTGGCCGAAGCCAAGGGGACCATCGCCCACGATTGGCCCGCCATCTGGGCCACGCCGGCCTGGATCGCCGTCGGCGTGCTGGTGGTGTTCCTGATCTTCTTCCGCGAACCTGCCAAATCCGCGAAGTAAGCGCGGTGATTATTCGCGGGTGCCTGTTTTGCCCGCGACGCGTGACGCGCGCATTTCTCAAACAAACTGGTCGGGCTGGCGAGATTCGAACTCACGACCTCTTGCACCCCATGACTTGGTGTATTTCGGCCATGCTCTGACTGATCAAATCATCCACTGACCCTGTGCTAAGCCGCACGTGCTTCCCATCACTCAAGGAGTTTTCCTAGCTCAGATCAAGCCATTCATGAATAGCAGACTTCGCTCAAAATGCACAAGCTATTTTTGTTGTGTTTCGGCAAAGTGAGGGTGCAGACGATTGAGAATTTGGCCAAAGATTTAGCACATCGGAGGGGTCAAGAGAGCTGACCTCCCATCAGATTCGCTTCAGGAAGCGTGTTTCCGAAGTTTCACCCCCATCGCCTTCAGCAACGCCTTGCCCATCTCCCGCGTCTTGTCGTCAACAGGCTTGGGTGGCAGCAGGCCGGCGAAGCGTCCCTTGAAGCTGTCCGCTCCCATCTCCTCGGCATCTCCCAGGTTCCAGAACTTGCCATTGTCCAGCCGGTGAATGGGCAGCATGAGCGTGCGACGAACCCCACCCTGCCCTTCGGCCATGAGCACCACCATCTCCTCGCGCTCCAGTGACTCGGAAGGCGGGGTGTTCATATCCAACGGCTCATCCTTCCTCGCCCGCGCCACCCACGATTCCACGATCAACACCACGGCCGTCGCGCCATACGATGCGGTGATGAGCCTCACTTTGTTGGCAAAATCATCCTTGGCTCCCGTGTCGCTCAACGAGTCCGGCGAAAACAGGATCATCCCCTGCTCCGCCGCGGCCAGCATCACCGGTGCCAGCACGCCGCTGCGCTTCATCGTGACATGCGCGTAGCGCGTGGCTTCGGAGATCAGGGCATCCAGCGGCATCGGTCATCGCTACCGCCTCTGGTCGGCCTTTTCCAGCGATCGGGATCGTCGGCATGACAAAATTTTCATCCGGTCCCCCCGTTTTTGTCCCACCCCCTGTGTGAATATTGAAGGCGTAACAAAACTTCACACCTGACCAGCCATGTGGCTCTGCTCCCAGCCCGGATTGTTGACTCGCTCACGCCTCACGTTCGTCGCGCCCTCCGGGCAGCGTGCCGCTGTCTGTCTCGGCTCCCGCCAATCGCCTCGGCTCAAAAGCGCCATTGGCTCCAGCCCTCAGCAGCGCTCCAAACTGGCAGCCTACCACGACATCCACCATCGGATGGTGGAATGGCAGGAAAAGACTTGTGTTGATCTGAAACCTTGATCGCTTCATCTCTGTTATGATGTATTTCGCCCACACCGGAACGCCAGACTGGCAACTACTCGCGGATCATCTTCGAGAGGTCGCCCGCCGTGCTCGCAACCACGGGGCACAACTGGGACTGGCCGAGGAGGCGGAGCTGGCCGGACTGCTGCATGACCTCGGGAAATATGCCCAGCGTTTCCAGCAGCGGTTAAAATCACCTGCGACGGTTTCAGGCGTCAACCACTGGGCGGCGGGGGCTTTTGCGGCATCGAAAATGAAGAACATGGCAGCGGCGTATGCCATCGACGGCCATCACACGGGTATTCCTGCGAGCACTGACACGACGAACGGAGAATCGTTGCAGCAGACTTTGCTTAAATTCGCCAACGTGGAGTCACGCAAAGAGCTGACATCCTGCCCCGAGTCTGGAGACGAGCTTCTGGCCCTGCTCAAATCCGACAGCATCACTTTGCCCACGCCTCAGGCCATGCGTTGCCCGGATGCCTTCGCCAATGCAATGCGCGTGCGAATGCTGTTCAGTTGTTTGGTCGATGCGGATTTCCTGGATACCGAGCAACACTTTGACGGCAGTATCTCGCCCTTGCGAACTGTTCCTGATCTCCAGCCAGAGCGAGCGCTGGAGCTTCTTATGTCTCGCCTCCGCAGTTTCAGCACTGACGGCGCGGTGAATCAAACTCGCGCTCGTTTGCTGGCTGACTGCCTTGCCGCCAGCCAACAGCAACAGGGCCTTTTTACCCTCACCGCACCCACGGGCAGCGGCAAGACTCTTGCCTCGCTGGCTTTTGCATTGAGCCACATCATAAAGCACAATGCTGAGCTCTCAGCTCGTGACCCGCAGCGTTTCCGCCGCATCATCGTGGTCATTCCCTTCACCAGCATCATTGAGCAGACGGCTCGTGTCTTTCGAGAGCTGTTCAAGGATGCCTTCGGTGATGATTATGTGCTGGAGCATCACAGTTCCGTGGCACCGGAGGAAAACAAAGGACAGCGTAACGATGACACCGTTTTGACCTCCGTCCGCCGAGCACGCCTAGCGGCTGAAAATTGGGTGTCTCCGCTGGTGGTCACCACCAACGTCCAGTTCTTCCACAGCCTTTTTGCAAACAAACCCAGCGCTTGCCGCAAGCTGCACAACATCGGGCGCTCAGTTGTTCTTTTTGATGAGGTGCAGACGTTGCCTCCGCGCCTCGTTCCTTCTTTGCTCTCCGGCGTGCAATGCCTGGTGCGGGATTATGGAGCCAGCGCTGTGTTCATGACGGCCACACAGCCCGCGTTTGCCTCGGCGCAGCCTGCGTTGCCGTATCCGTGGAAGCCGGTTGAAATCTCCTCCCAACCCGAGGCCATGGCCGACGCCCTGCGCCGCACACGGATCGAGCTTCCCGAAAAAGATGCCACCCTTACCTGGCAGGCCCTTGTCACTCAGATGACGGAGCAATCTCAGGGGCTCTGCGTGGTCAACACCACCGCAGACGCCCGCTGTCTTTTTGCGCTTCTGCCAGATGAAGGCCGCTTTCATCTTTCGGCACGTTTGTGCCCTTCGCATCGTCAGAAGAAGCTGAAGGAAATCCGTGAACTCCTTGCGGCAGGCAAACCCTGCCGACTTGTCTCCACCCAGCTCATTGAGGCCGGGGTTGATTTCGATTTCCCCATCGCTTGGCGTGCGCTTGGCCCCTTGGATTCAATCATTCAAACCGCCGGGCGCTGTAATCGTGAAGGCCGTCACGAGCAGCCATGTCCCGTCACCATTTTCCGGCCAGCGGAGGGCGGGCACCTACCAAAGGGCTACGAGCAGTCAATGAGGATCACCGAAAGCTTCCTGCATGATCGAGATGCCTCGACGCTTCACTCACCTGCCACCTACGCTGAGTATTTTGCACGACTCTATTCCATCACCGGCAAGGACAAAGCCGAAGCTGACAAGGTCTTCCAACTCTCCGCCGCCTTTGACTTTCCCGGCGCGGCCAAAGAATGCCGCCTGATCGAGGACAACACTCGCGCCGTGCTGGTGCAGTGGGAGAAGGGCACCGAACTTTACGAAAAGCTCAAAACACAGCGCCATCTCACCGCCGCCGAGTGCCGCATGGCTCAGCGCTATTCGGTGAATCTCTACATGGGAGAGTTCCAAAAAGCCTTGGCTCAAGGATGGGTTTATCAACCCGAGAAAGAGTTCGATCTCTTTATCTGGAACTCCAACTACGATGAGAACCTCGGAGCCTGCCATCTGAGCAATGACGACCTGATCAATTGAATCACACGCAACCTATTCAAACCATCAACCCATGACTATCCATCTTCGAACTTGGGGCGATCTCGCCTGCTTCACCCGGCCTGAAATGAAAGTCGAGCGCGTCAGCTATCAGGCCATGACGCCCAGCGCTGCCCGCGGCATTCTGGAGGCCATTCTTTATCGTCCGCAGTTCCGCTGGCAGGTGCGGCGCATCGCGGTGAAAAAGCCCGTCCGCTTCCTGGCGTTTCGCCGCAATGAAGTGAAGTCCCGCCTTAGCACCCGCAATCCGGAGCCGCTTCAAGCAGATGAGGATCGCACCCAGCGCAACACCCTGGCGCTGCGAGATGTCGAGTATGTGATCGAGGCCTCTCTCGTCACCACCCCGCTGGCCGGAGAGCGCCGCAAGCCTGCCATCCATGAAGATGACAAAGGCCCCGATTCGCCCATCAAGTACCTTTCCATGTTCCAGCGCCGTGCGGAGAAGGGTCAGTGCTTCACCCAGCCGGTGTTCGGCTGTCGCGAGTTTCCCGCTTACTTCGAGCTTGCGGACGCCTCCGCCATGACCAGCGCCCATCCAGTCAACCCGGATGGATCTCTTGGCCTCATGCTCTACGACGTTTTTGATCTCGATGTCAGCAAGGATCATCCGATGGGGCCAATACAGAAAACCCAGCCGCGCATCAGCTTCTTCAAAGCCGCGATGAAAGACGGCATCCTCGTGGGGGAAGGTCAAAACGCGCTTCCCACCTGGGCCGCCATGAAGCAGCAGCAAGGAGGTGCGCCATGATGCTGCAAGCCCTCATCGCCTACGCTGAGCGCGAAGGCCTAGGTGATTTAGATTTTGAACCCATTGGTGTTCGCTGGCTGATCGACATCACATCTGACGGAAAGCTCCGAGGCCAACCCATCTGCCTGGACGAACCGATCACTGGACGCAAGGGAACGAGGCCTAAACGAGTTATCCGCCCTCGATCCGATCCTGATTTTGTTTCGCATGGACGATCCTACTTCCTCTGTGACAACCTTGAGCGCTCTGCGCTGTGGGTGGAAGATGAAACCAAACTCGCCGCACGCCAGATCAATCAAGCATACTTTCTGTCACTGCTGACGGAGGCTGCTTCCGGATGCCCTGTGAATTGCGACAAGCTCAAGGCATTGTCGAAGTTCCTTTCCGATCAAGATGAGTTGGAACGGCTCTATGGGATTCTCAAAACAAGCAAAGCCAAGACCTCAGACAACGCTCTGTACGCAGTCGATGGAACCGAATTAATCCGGGCCGATGAGATCAAGCATTGGTGGAGAAAGAAGAACCATGGCCTTCGAGAAAGCAGCGATCGAACGGAAGCCATCTGTTTGGCTACAGGAGAGTTTGGCACTGTATGTCGCACCACAGGATTCATCAAACTCCAAGGTGAAGACACGAAACTCATTTCATTCAACAAGGAGTGCCCTGCTTTTGAGTCGTTTGGTCTTTCCCAAGGTGCGAATGCTCCCGTTTCCACCATTGCCGAGGAGAAGTTCAGATCGTCGTTCAACAGCTTGATCGAAATCAGTCGAGCAAAAGGGCTCACGTTTTCCGGTACCTCATATCTCAACTGGACACGCGATCCGATGGCTGATGCCGATCCGATGGACGACCTCCTAGCTCCCAATCCAGATGCGGTAGCTTCATTGATCCGTGCTCACCAGAACGGCAGCCCCTACTTTGGGCTCGAGAGCGATGAAGAGCGCAATCTTTACTATTGCATGAGCCTCTCTGCCAACGGAGCTCGAATCGTAGTTCGTGACTGGCTGGAGCTGACGGTGAAAGCCCTCAAGGACAACATGGCGCATTGGTTCGAGGACATCAGCATCATTGCCCCCGATGGCTCAGGCCCCAAGGGCGATTTCAAGCTCTGGGCTCTGCTCTACAGCATGGTCCGCGAAGGGATCGACGAATTGCCGCCGCCATTGCCGGGGCAAATCATCAAATGCGCGTTGGCAGGCCGCCAACTCGATATGCCGCAGACAGCGCTGGCCGCAGCGCTCCACAGACAAGTCATCGAGTGCCGCAAGCCCGACGACAAATCCGATCCCAAACTAAACCCCGCCCGCATGGCACTCATCAAGTGCTGCCTGCTACGCTCACCCAACAGAAAACCAACAGACACCATGACGACAGAACTCGACACCAACTCAAAAGACATGGCTTACCGGTGCGGACAATTGTTCGCAGTCATCGGAAGGCTCCAACTCCTTGCTCTTGGCAGGGTTGGGGCATCTATCGCTGATCGCACCTACGGAGGCGTAGCCACTCATCCGGCGACGACGCTTGGCCCCATCTTCACCAAGCTGGTGCCCTACTTCAAAAAAGCGAATTCACGATTCCCCGGCAGCGGCACCAACAAGCAGAAAGAAATCGAAGTGCTGGCTACCGTAATTGAGCAACTCGGCGGACTGCCTAAAACACTAGCCCTTGAGGAACAGGGCCGCTTCGCGCTCGGCTACTATTGTCAGCTTGCGCAATACCGAACAGACAAGCTCGAAGCCGATGCCGCCAAGGCAGCCGAGGAACTCGCCGACGAAGAAATCTAATCCTCTATTTTTCACTTCACCTCAACATCCCATCCCCCCTCATCCTCATGAACACCCGCTACGACTTCGTTTATCTCTTCGACTGCAAAGACGGCAATCCCAACGGCGACCCCGATGCCGCCAACTCACCCCGCATTGACCCGCAGGACATGCATGGCCTCGTCTCTGACGTGTGCTTGAAGCGCAAGATCCGAAACTATGCTTTGCTCGCCAAGGGCGGTGAGGCTCCCTTCGACATCTTTGTGCAGCAAGGCTCTGTCTTGAATGAGAAGATTCAAAGCGCTCACGATGACCTTGGCAACAAAGTCGATGCCAAGAACAAGAAGGCTGACCGTTCCCAAGTCGCCAGCGCTCGTGATGCCATGTGCAAACGCTATTACGACGTGCGCACCTTTGGTGCCGTGATGTCCACCGGAGCCAACGCCGGTCAAGTGCGCGGCCCTGTGCAACTCACCTTCAGCCGCAGCATTGACACCATCCTGCCCCTGGATGTCAGCATCACGCGCATGGCCGCAACGGATGAAAAGGAGGCCGAAAAGCCCAATCAAACCATGGGCCGCAAAAACCTCATCCCATACGGCCTCTACCGCTGCCACGGCTTCATCAGCGCCAACCTCGCCAAACAGACGGGCTTTAGCGACGCCGATCTCGAACTGCTCTGGGCAGCGCTGACCAACATGTTCGACAACGACCGCTCCGCCTCACGCGGCACCATGGCTCCGCAAAAGCTCATCATCTTCAAACATGAATCCGAACTCGGCAACGCGCCCGCCCACAAGCTCTTCGAGCGTGTCACCGTCACGCGGAACCCGGATGTCGATGCCGCCCGCTCGTTTGCGGACTACACCGTCACGATCAACACAGACAACCTGCCCAACGGCGTGACGATCATCAGCGACAAGCTCTAGCGGCCTCCAAAGTGGCCCGCACAGCCCTCTGTGCGGGAACGAGGAACCGATGACACCAACCGCACAGAGGACTGTGCGGACCAGCTTCAGCCCCCATGGATCACCTCCCACTCTCGCTGCTGAACGACTACCTCTACTGCGAGAGGCGGGCGGCTTTGAAGACCGTGGAAGGCGTGCGCTCCGCCAACGCGCACACGGCCAAAGGGGACATCGTACATGAGCACGCGGACCTACCGGGCTATGAGGTGGCCAAGGGGGTGACGCTGCTGCGGGCGCTGCCGGTGTGGTCGGACAGGCTGGGCCTGAACGGCAAGTGTGACATCGTGGAGCAGCGGGCCGACGGCTCGCTCTTCCCGGTGGAGTACAAGTCCGGCAAGCGCCGCCAATGGGACAATGACGATGTTCAGCTCTGCGCCCAGGCCTTGTGCCTGGAGGAGATGCTGGGAAGCGCCATCCCTGCCGGGGCGGTCTTTCATGCGGATAGCAAGCGGCGGCGGGAGGTGCCTTTCACGCCTGAACTGCGTGCGTTGACGCATCAAACCATCACCGCCCTGCATGCCCTGGCCACAGGCAGCCGCGTGCCGCCTGCGGTCTTCAAACCGGCCTGCGAGCACTGCTCCCTCTTTGACATCTGCCTGCCGCGCGCCACGAGCGACGCGAAACGGGCGGCCCGGCTGAGCGCCGGGCTGTTTGAGGCGGCATGAAACGAAATTTGAAACCCCATGGACCGCGTCGCGCAAAACACCCTCTACCTCACCACCCAAGGCAGCTATGTGGCGAGGGATCACCTCACGCTGCAAGTGGAGGTGCCGATTTTCCCGGACGACCTGCCACTTGAACAAAGGAAGAAGGACAACGCCACCGGCAGCAAAAAAGTCGCCGTGCCCATCCATCACCTGGAGTCCATCTGCATCTTCGGCCCCAGCACCCTCAGCCCTCCGGCGCTGGAACTGTGCTGGGAGCATGGGGTAGCGGTGAATTACTTGAGCTTCAGCGGCCATCTGCAAGCGCGGCTCACGGGTGTGGCTGACACCAGCGTGACCCTGCGGCGCGTGCAGTTCCGCGCGGCGGATGACGAAGCGAAGCGGGTGCGCATCGCGCGGGCGATCATCGCCGGCAAGATCCAAAACAGCCGCAACAGTCTGCTGCGCGCCGCACGAGAGACGGACGACAGCACGGAGCGCTTAAGCTTGGAGGCCGTGACAAATGCCATGGCACAGCAGATTCGTGGTCTGCCAGCGCTGGACAACGTGGACTCGCTGCGCGGTGCCGAGGGCATGGCTTCGGCAACCTACTTTAGCGTCTTCAGCCTGCTGATGAAGCAGCAAAGAGAGCCCTTCACATTCACCACGCGCAGCCGCCGCCCGCCGAGAGACCGCATCAACTGCATGCTCTCCTTTCTCTATGCGCTGGTAAGGCATGACTGCATCGCCGCACTCACGGCGGCAGGACTTGATCCGTTTGTCGGCTTTCTGCATATGGACCGTCCGGGGCGCCCGGCTTTGGCGCTCGACATGATGGAGGAATTTCGCCCTTGGCTGGCAGACCGGCTAGCGCTGACCCTGATCAACCGCCAGCAGATCGGCCCGCAGCATTTCCGCGAACGCGAAGGTGGGGCTGTAGAATTCACTGATGCCGGGCGCAAACTCGTAATCAAAGCCTACCAAGAGCGCAAACAGGACGAGATGCAGCACCCTCTGCTGGAGCAAAACGCCCGCCTCGCGCAGATGCCCTTCCTCCAGGCGCGTGTGCTGGCCCGCCATCTGCGCGGAGATTTGCCTGATTACCTGCCCATGCTACCCAAATAACCTTAGATCCAACATTTCCAGCCATGCTCATCCTCGTCACTTATGATGTCTCCACCGTCGAGAAAGCAGGCGTGCGCCGCCTCCGCCGTGTGGCCCAAGCCTGCGAGGACTACGGCACGCGTGTGCAAAAATCCGTCTTCGAATGCCAAGTCGGCCAGCAGGAGTGGGTGATGCTGAGGGATCGTCTGCTCACCGAGATCAACGAGGCCGAGGACTCGCTGCGCTTTTACTTCATCGACCAAAAGGCCGTGCAGCGCACCGAGCATCATGGTATGAAGAAGCCGCTCGATCTTACCGAACCGCTCGTCCTATGATTTACACGCTTCCGCGAACCCCCAGCGCCGAGACAAGGCTGGATGTTTCGCGGTCACGTCTCAGGCCTTGTGGAAAGCGGGCCGGGCACCGATCTTTGACATCATTGATGATTCATTTAGCTCCCTTTGCGACTAGGTTCGCGGAACGTGGCCTTGAAACCTTTGCAGCATCAGCAAAAGCGGATGCCGCAGTCGCCCTCCCTTCACGGGGGGGGCGCGGATTGAAAC
>Ga0169931_10004443_pt1 | contig 21849 bp, 25 predicted proteins | sample Kivu_15m_20L_FD_129675 | JGI IMG/M metagenome (GOLD analysis project Ga0169931, IMG submission 129675) | Freshwater microbial communities from Lake Kivu, Western Province, Rwanda to study Microbial Dark Matter (Phase II) - Kivu_15m_20L... | ecosystem: Environmental > Aquatic > Freshwater > Lake...
CAGCCCGACAACTACAGCCGCGATGTCACTTTTTACATCCTCACGGCACTTGTTCTCGGCGGCGTCGCAAAGGTCATGGGTTCGGTGGTCGGTCCGATGATGTTCTGGGGTCTTTTCGTTTTCAGTGACAACTTCCTGCGCGACCTCACCGACACCGGGCCGCTGCGGGTCGGCGGAATCACGATCATCCAGTCGACACAGGTGGGTGCGGTCAATTACATGCTCGTCGGCCTCGGTCTCATCTTGCTCATGGCACTTCGCCCGCAAGGTGTGTTCGGAAACCGCAAGGAGATGGCGCTCGATGGCCGCTGACACAGCGGCTGCACGGGCTGCCCGAGAGGCACTCTCGAGTGTCGAGCCCCGACCCGGGGCGGCAAAACCCGACCCCGTGCTCGTTGCCGATGGAGTCCGGCGCAATTTCGGCGGAATTGTTGCCGTCGATGTGCAACATGTCGAGGTGCAGCGCGGCAGCATCACGGCGCTCATCGGCCCGAACGGTGCCGGCAAGACAACGCTGTTCAACCTTCTCACCGGATTCGACAAGCCCGACCAGGGTGAATGGCGTTTCGACGGTCACAACATGTCGCGCGTTGCAGCGCACCGCACCGCGGCGATGGGCATGGTGCGCACGTTTCAGTTGACGAAGAGCCTCACGAAACTTTCGTGCATCGAGAACATGAAGCTCGGTGCCACCCATCAAGTCGGCGAGAAGTGGTACAACGGATTGTTCCACCAGCGCTGGCGCCGACAAGAAGAGCAGATCGAACAACGCGCCGACGCTCTTTTGCGCCGATTCAAACTCGATCACATGCGCAACGAGTACGCCGGCACTCTGTCGGGTGGACAGCGCAAGCTGCTCGAAATGGCCCGCGCACTCATGGTCGAGCCGAAGATGATCATGCTCGACGAGCCGATGGCGGGCGTGAATCCGGCACTCAAGCAGAGTCTCAACGAGCACATCCGAGGGTTGCGCGACGACGGCATGACCGTTCTCTTCGTCGAGCACGACATGGACATGGTGCACGACGTGTCCGACTGGGTGATCGTCATGGCCGAGGGTGCGATCATCGCCGAGGGCACACCCGATCAAATTGCGGCCAATCCCGCGGTCATCGAGGCGTACCTCGGGACCCACCAAGGCCATTCGCTCGAGGAGCAACCGTGACGACCCACATCCTTCGCGTCGACGAGCTCGTTGCCGGATACGTCCCCGGTGTGAACATCTTGAACGGCGTGAATATCGACGTTGCGCCAGGGGAGTTCGTCGGCATCATCGGACCGAACGGTGCCGGGAAGTCGACGGTCCTCAAGGCCATCCTCGGTGAGTGTGCCGTTCGCTCCGGGCACGTGTCGTTCCTCGGTGACGACATCACGGGGAAGCGATCATTCGAACTCGTCGAGCGCGGCATTGGTTACGTGCCACAGACACGCAACGTGTTCCCGAGCTTGTCCGTCGTCGAGAACCTCGAGATGGGCTGCTTCCTGCGCCCGAAGGTGTTCGACGAGCGTTTCGAGTACGTCACGTCGATCTTCCCGCGGCTAAAGGAGCGGGCGACGTCCCGTGCCGGCTCTCTGTCGGGTGGTGAGCGTCAGATGGTGGCAATGGGTCGGGCGCTCATGCTCGATCCCAAGCTTCTCTTGCTCGACGAACCGTCAGCGGGTTTGTCACCGGTGCTGCAGGACGAGGTGTTCGTGCAGTGCCGCGAAATCAACAAGCGCGGTATCTCCATCCTCATGGTCGAACAAAACGCTCGTCGTTGTCTGCAGGTGAGCCACCGCGCGTACGTGCTCGATCAGGGTCGCAACGCGTACACGGGCACGGGATCCGAACTTCTGCGCGATCCGAACGTCATCAAGTTGTATCTCGGAACACTCGCCAAATTCACCGGTTGATCCGGTTGTCCGCGCCAAGCGGCGCTGAGTGTCACCACGCCCCGGTGCCGCGGTCAGCACCGAATCCGTCATCGTCGTGACAAAAGAAGAACCCCGGGCTTTCGCCCGGGGTTCCACTTCAGACTTGCGCCTAACGGGATTACTTGCCGGCGTCGAAGTTCTCGCCGAGCGCGTTACCCATGTTGCCGTCCACGCCGTAGACCGCCTTGTTGCGCGGTCCGACGCCCTGCTCCACCATGGTGCGCAGGATTCGGCTGCCTTCATCGAACGTGATGAGGATGATGGCATCCGGGTTGGCGGCGACGACCTCACCGACTTCGGCATCGAACGTTGCCGCTGCCGGGTCGTAGATCTTCTTGCCGAGCACCTCGACACCCGAGGCCTTCAGCACGGTCTCGATGACCGTGGCGAGGCTGGTGCCGTATGCATCGTCGAGCGCCAAGATGTACGCCGAGGCGTTGCCGTCAGCAGCGACGATTTCCGCGAGCACTGCGCCCTGGAGGTCATCCGGGGGAGCGTTGCGGAAGTAGAGGCCGTTGTCGGCATAGTCGACCAGCTTCAGCGAGGTGTTCGCCGGGCTGAACTGAACGATTCCTGCCTGGGTGATCTTGTCGATGACGGTGAGCGTCACACCCGACGAAGCGGCGCCGATGATGGCGTCAACCTTCTCGGAGATGAGACGGTCAGCGGTGACGCTGGCCGTGTCTGTGCTCGTGTCGCCCGAGTCGCCCTTCGAGTATTCGACGGGCTTGCCGAGTACGCCACCTGCCGCATTGACGAGGCTGATGGCGTATTCAACACCGGCGAATTCCGGCGGTCCAAGGAACGCCAGCGAGCCGGTTTCGGGGAGCAGCGAGCCGATCTTCAGCACGCCGTCACCCTTGCGCTGCACACCGGCCTTGGCCAGCGGCTTCACCGCGGACTCGGGGGCCTTGGCGACCTGGTAGGTCGTCTGTGCATCGTCGAGACGGTTGTCGTCACCGAAGACGAGGACGCCGTAGGACGCCTCGAGCGGTTCACCGTTTCCGTTCATCGTGTTCGGACCGGAAATGCCGTCGAAGTCGATGTCGGTGCCGGCCTTCAACTTGGCCAAGCAATCGGCATACTCGTAGCACTTCTCGCCGTCCTTCGACACCGAGACGATGTAGTCAGCAAGCTCGCTGCCATCCGTGCCGGCAGCCTCGGCTGCGAGCGCGATCAACATGACGGCGTCGAAGCTCTCGGCCGCGTAGTTGTAGTCAGCAAGTGCATCGTTGCCCGCAGCGACCCAGAAGTCGTTGAGAGCGGTCTTCCACTCGTCGGAGAGCTCGACCAGCGGGGTCGTGCCCTTCATTCCGGCGAGGTCGCCACCGGCGGCAGGAGCTTCAGTCTCCTCCGTGACGGTGTCCTCAGACGCTTCGTCACTGCCACCACACGCCGCGACCACGAGGGCCAGGGCGGTGACAACAGCGCCGAAAACGCGCTTGTTGGTTTTCTTCATTGGTTTTTTCTCCCCCTAGGAGTGAGACGGCATCCAACCGTCTCTTTGGGTCTCGTCAGCCTATGGGGGTAGCGGCACGAATGAGACGGTCACGGATGGCCCATTCCAGACCCTCGCCGGACGGGACAACGGCGATGATCCTGCCCCCGCCGGTCGTATCGAGGCGTCGTAACCGGTCGTACAGGTGCCGAGCCACATGGGCCGGGTCACCGCTGGCATCGAGGATGTCGTCGCCGTCACACATCAGGGACGCTGCTTCGGTGCGGGAGCGCACGATGTGCAGGGGGCGCCGGGGTGCGTAGTGGCCCGCAAGGGTGCCCGGTGCGGAGCCGCTCGTGTCATGTGCCGATGCAGCAACACTGCCGAGTTCGCGTGCAGGGATCGGCCCGGGGCGCAGTACGCGCGGATCGTCACCTGATACGTCGAGGATGGTCGATTCGAGCCCGAGTTCGCACGGCCCGCCGTCGAGGATGAGATCGACGTCGCCTCCCAGGTCGTCGTCAACATGTGTCGCCGTCGTCGGGCTCACACGGCCGAAACGGTTCGCCGACGGCATGGCCACGGGCCGCCCGAGCTCTTCGAGCACGCGCAGCGTGGCGACGTGAGCAGGAATGCGCACTGCCACCGTGTCGCGTTGCCCCGTAGCCGCGCGCGACACGTCGCTACGTGCCCGACCGAGCACGGTGAGCGGGCCGGGCCAGAATCGTCGTGCATAACGCTCGATGAGATCGTGCGGTTCGTCGAGAAGCTTGCACGCAGCGCTCGTACTGGCGACGTGAACGATGAGGGGGTGCGATGGCGGGCGGCCCTTCACCGCAAAAACCCGACGGATCGCGTCGTCATTGGTTGCATCCGCCGCGAGTCCGTACACGGTTTCGGTTGGCAGGGCGACGAGCCGTCCCTTGCGCAGCGCGTCGACGCACAGGCGAATTCCCTCCGCCGACGCAGCGACGATCATTCGGCGAGGAAATCGAGAAGCGCGTCGATGAAGGGAAAACTCTCCGGTGTGCGGAAATGATCGATACCGGGCAGATTGACGATTCGCGAATGCGGTATCGCCGATGCCAGCCCGTCGGCAGGATGTTCGAAATCGGCATCGCCGATCGCGACGAGTACGGGCATCGGGAGAGTTGCGAGCTCGGAATTCGTGAACGGCGCACGTCGGGTGCGTTCGAGCACCGCCACGAGCGAATCGGGGTCATTCCCTGGATCGCGCGCGAAGCGGCCGAACACGCGTGCCGTCACGTCCCCCGGATCGGCATCGCCCCTGACGCCGGCGATGATCCGCCTGGTTTGAGCGTCGTCGTGGTTTTGCATCACCTTGTCTCCGATACCGGCGAGCACGATCCGATCGAAGATCCCGGGTTGCTCGACAGCCGCACCGAGCAGAGTCAGTGCACCGAGTGAGAAGCCCACGCCGATGACTTGCGGCGAACCGGTCGCAGCGACGCAGTTGAAGAGTGTGCCGCGGAGGTCGGCGTCGGACACCGAGACGACCCGTCCGGATTCGCCGTGACCGGGTAAGTCGCATCCGACAACGTCCCGGCCGAGGTCGCGGACGAGTTGCGCAACACCTGTCTCGTCCCACGTGCGCCTGAATGATCCCGCCCAGCCGTGCACGAACACGACGGGAGCACCACTCTGTGACGGGGAACGATCGCTCACGCGACGAGAGTAGCCTTCGACGGTCGTCGTTTCCGGGCCGCGTGCGCGATACGGCGGCGGTGTCCGGTTCGTCAGGAGCGTGCAATGAAGTTCGTCGACGGTCGTCCCCAGTACGAATTGACGTACAACGATGTGTTCCTCGTGCCGTCGTACTCCGACGTCGCATCGAGGCTCTCCGTCGACCTTGCGACACCCGACGGAATCGGAACGACGATTCCCGTCGTCGTTTCGAACATGACCGCCATTGCCGGTCGACGAATGGCCGAGACGGTGGCGCGCCGCGGTGGGATCGTCGTGCTTCCGCAGGACATCCCCCTGGATGTCGTCGGAAGGGTCATTGATTTCGTCAAGTCGCGCCATCCCGTGTTCGATACACCGATCACGATGACGGCCTCCGACACGGTTGGACAGGCGCTCAGTTTGGTGCACAAGCGGAGTCACGGGGCAATCGTCGTCGTCGACGATGCGGGCCGACCCTCTGGAATCTTCACGGAGAGCGACGCCGTCGGTTTCGATCGCTTCAGCCAGATCGGCAACGTCATGAGCCGCGACGTCGTGACGTTGCCGGCGGAACTACGCCCGGAGCAGATGTTCGATCGACTCACCGATCTCCGGCTCGACTTTGCTCCGGTCACCGATGGAAACGGGACCCTGCGCGGGTGCATCACCCGCAAGGGAGCCTTGCGCAGCACGATGTATGCGCCCGCGGTCGACTCGCACGGTCGCTTGATGATCGCCGTTGCCGTGGGCGTGAATGCCGATCCAGCGGACCGGGCGGCACATCTCGTGCGCATGGGCGCCGACGTCATCGTCGTCGATACCGCGCACGGACACCAGCGACGCATGGTCGAAGCCGTCGAGGCGGTTCGCAAAGTCGTCGGTCGTGTGCCCGTCGTTGCCGGCAATGTGGTGACACGTGAGGGAACGCGCGATCTCATCCACGCCGGCGCCGACATCGTGAAGGTCGGGGTTGGTCCGGGCGCAATGTGTACGACGAGGATGATGACCGGCGTGGGGCGTCCTCAGTTCTCGGCCGTCATCGAGTGCGCCGAGGAAGCCACGAAACTCGGAAAGCACGTCTGGGCCGACGGTGGAGTTCGCCATCCGCGCGACGTCGCTCTGGGTGTTGCCGCCGGTGCGAGCAATGTCATGTTCGGATCCCTTTTCGCAGGCACGTTCGAGTCGGCAGCCGATACCGTGCGTGATGCCGACGGTCGCTGGTACAAGGAAAGTTTCGGCATGGCGTCGAACCGTGCCGTACGGAACCGCACGCGAACCGAATCGGCTTTCGAGCGGGCCCGCAAGGAACTTTTCGAGGAAGGCATCAGTACCTCGCGCATGTACCTGGATCCGGCTCGACCGGGTGTCGAGGATCTCATCGATCAGCTGGTTGCAGGCGTTCGATCAGCGTGCACGTACAGCGGAGCCCGGACACTCAGCCAGTTTCACGAGCGAGCCGTCGTCGGCGTGCAGAGTGCATCGGGATACGACGAGGGCCGACCCGTCGACACGAGTTGGTGACGAGTGCGTCAACAGGTCATCGTTGCAATCGACGGACCGGCCGGTGCGGGAAAGTCGACGATCGGTCGCGCCCTCGCTCGCGCCCTCGACCTGTCGTACCTCGATACAGGGGCGATGTTCCGCGCAGTTGCATGGTTGGCTCGGCACGAGGGTGTCGACGTGAATGACCGGATCAATGTGGCGCGTCTGGCACAACGGATGGACCTGCGCCAGAACGACGACGTCGTCGTGGTTGACGGACACGATGTGACCGGCGAGATCCGCAGCCAGGAGATCAGCGATGCAACCAGTGTCGTGGCAACGAACCCCGACGTGCGGATCGAACTTCGGGAGAGACAGAGACATTGGGCCGCGTCGAACGGAGGAGGTGTCATCGAGGGTCGCGACATCGGAACCGTTGTGTTTCCCGAGGCCGTGCTCAAGGTGTTCCTCGATGCGTCTCCTCGCGTCCGTGCACAGCGACGAGTTGCGCAAACCGGCGGATCCGTCGACGAAGTTGAACGGGCAATCGCCGAACGAGATGCTCGCGACACGACTCGCAACGACGCTCCGCTTCGCCACGGCGACGATGCCGTGCGCGTCGACACCGGCAATCGCGCGATCGACGATGTGGTCAACGAGATTCTCGGACTGCTTCGGGAACGGCTCTCGTGGCACGCGTAACGTCGCGACTGGCCGGATCCGGTCCTTTGAGTACGGGGCTGTACTACGTCGTGCGCAATTTCCTGTGGCTGCTGATGCTCGTGTGGCTGCGGGTGCGGGTACGAGGGCGGCACAACGTGCCGCGTACGGGAGCATTCATCCTCGCTCCGATCCATCGCTCCGCTGTCGACATCCCGCTCGCATCTCTTGCGGTGCACCGACGGGTGCGGTTCATGGGGAAGGATTCGCTGTGGGCGAAGCGCCCGATCGGGGCGGTACTCAGTGCTCTGGGCGGATTCCCGGTCACCCGTGGGTCGGCCGATCTCGAGGCACTGAAGCGCTGCATTGGTGTGCTCGCACAGGGTGAGCCCCTCGTGATGTTCCCGGAAGGAACGCGCCAGACCGGCTCGACGGTGCATCCGTTGTTCGACGGTCCCGCGTACGTTGCGTTGAAGGCGGGTGTTCCGATCGTTCCGGTGGGTATCGGCGGGTCGGAGTACGTCATGGGCAAGGGGGCCCGCTCTGTGCGCGCCAAGCGATGTCGCGTCGTCGTCGGTGCACCGATCATTCCGCCGGACACGGGTGGCAAGGCGCCTCGTGACGTGGTGTCGAATGTGACGAGTGAACTTGCCGCCGGATTACAGCGAGCTTTCGATCAGGCCCGCCGCGACGCACGGCTGTCGGACTGACCCCGACGCGCTCGGGAACTCGGTCGTGGACGCGGTTTCTTGCCGTTGGCAAACAATGCGGCAAGAACCTTTGGCAGGTCGATTGCGTCCCGCACCGAACACACTTCGCGTGCCGAGTGCATCGACAGTTGCGGCACACCAATGTCGACCGTGTCGATTCCGAGGCGTGTCGCGGCGATCGGACCGATGGTTGATCCGCACGGAATGGTGTTTCGCGACGCGAACTCCTGGTGTGTGACACCCGCCGCCGAGCACGCCGCAACGAACGCCGCCGCCGAGCGGGGAGTCGTCGCGTAGCGCTGCGACGCGTTGCGCTTGAGCGCGACGCCGCCGTGAATGTGCGGTGCGGTCTCGGGATCATGCCGCTCGGAATAGTTCGGGTGTACGCCGTGACTGTTGTCCGCCGACACCATGATCGACGCGGACATGGCGCGAAGGAATCCGGCACGATCAACTCCACTGGCCGTCATGAGCATCTCGAGGCCGTCCGACAGGAAGGGGCCGGCTGCACCCGTCGGTGACGCGGAGCCGACCTCTTCGTGATCGAACAGCGCAATGACCGAGCACGAACCGAGCGGCGCCGTCCTGATCGCACGTACTGCCGCCCAGCACGACAGAAGGTTGTCGAGGCGCCCCGAGGCAAGCAGCTCGGACTTCTCTCCGATCACGCTTGCCGGTTGATGATCGACAAGGCGCGCCTCCCACTCGATGATGCTGCTTGCCGAAACACCGCACCATCGAGCAACGTCGTCGATGATGTTGCGCGAGCCCGTCCACAGTGGACGCAGGTGCAAGTGCCGATCGAGAACGACACCCGAATCGTTCACCTGACGATCGAGATGCACGGCAAGTTGCGCGATTCGCGCGACTGCGACGTTGCTGCGCCACGTGCGTTGAGATCCGTCGCGCAACACTGCAATGCCGGCCACCTCGAGATCACGATCCAGCCACGAGTTGAGCAGCGGAGAACCGTACACCTCGACGCCGAGGGTGGAGAGCGAGCCGTGCAGACGCGATGCGCGAGTCTTCAGATGCAGTCCGGGCGAATCAGTGTGTGCACCGACGATGCGCACGCCGTCACGTGCCGTACTCGGATTCCATGCGAAGGCCACGAGGGCTCCGTCTCGCGCGAAGACGCCGCGTGTCGGTCTCGTCAGCGCCGGAAACGCGCTGTGCGGTGCAAACCAATGGAATCCTTCGTCGGCGAGAATCCGCGCCGCGGTGGCAACGGCGTGGTGCGGCGTCGGAGACGAGTCGAGGAACGACCGGAGATCGTCGATGGTCCCGGGGCGACCGGCTCCTGAGTCAGCCTTCCGAGGGGAGCGACGGGAGCGGGACGGAGACGTCACGTCCGAAGAAACTACAGGTCACCTCGGATACGTCGCCAGCCTTGACCTTCTCCGTGATGCGCGCCACGCACGTTGACAGCGTGTCTCGCTGCGTGAATCCGAGCCACGAAACACCGCCAAATACGGCAACGAGAAGCAGCTTGGACACGAGCGACGAAACGAACTTCAGCACGAGCAGGATTCCGAGGACACCGACAACGAGCAATGCAAGTGCATATTGCCGAGCGGTATCGGCATCGACGTTCAACCACGACATGTGTCCAGTGTGTCACGAACAACCTTCGTAGAATGCGCATGATGACCGATCACAACGTGCGCATGATGTCTGCAGGTACGCCCGAGACGATCCTTCCCGACCCACCTCGAGCACTCACCGACTCGCTAAGTGCGCTTGCGACCACAACCGCGAGTGCCCGACGTTCGGCCCTTCTCGACCTTGCGGCGCGGAATCCGGCGTCGCCTCTCGCATGGGCGGCTCTCGGCGCGGTGAGTTCGGATGGGACCGAGGCGTACATGGCGTTTCGCGTCGGGTATCACCGCGGTCTCGACATGCTGCGCGCCAACGGGTGGAGGGGAAGTGGTTACGTCCGCTACGTCCATGAGTCGAATCGCGGCTTCCTCGATTGTCTGGCCGGCCTTGCGCGACAGGCGGCAGTCATCGGCGAGGATGCCGAAGCGCTTCGCTGTCGGCAGTTTCTCGCACAACTCGATCCCGGATCCTTCCCGCTCACGTGATTGGCATCGTTCTGGCGGGTGGAGCATCCACCCGGTTCGGCGCGGATAAGGCGCTCTCCAACTGGCGCGGACTACCGCTGGGATCCCGTCCGATGCGGGCGCTGCACGGTGCGGGCGCGCGGCATCTCGCCTACGTCTCCCGTGAACCACGTGGTACCGAAACGTTCGTACTTCCCGGCGACGCAGAGCCGACGCACATCGCCGATCTGTGGCCGGGTGAGGGACCGCTCGGCGCGATCGTCTCCGCAGTGCACGCATGTGAACCGACATCGACCATCGGTTCTTGCGACGTGGCAAGTGATGATGTCATGGTCGTCGCATCGTGCGACTTGCCGAACGTCACGAGTATCGACATTGCATCGCTCGTTCGCACCTTGAGTGCATGCGACGCTGATGCGGCGGTTGCCACCGACGGAGAATTCCGCCATTGGTCGCTGCTCGCCCTCCGGCCCGGCCGCTGCGGCGATGTTCTCGACGCGGAATTCGTGCGCGGCGAGCGAGCGGTACACAGGGCAATGAGTCGACTGTCGTTGTGCGATGTGCCGTTCCGCCGTGAAACGATGATCAACATCAACAAGCCGGTGATCCCGACGGCCTCGAGCCGGCACCGCTAGCGTGTCGCGCCGTGATGATCAGAGAAATAGCTGCCGGTGAATTGCCCTCCCTTCTCGAGCGTGGAGCGGTGGTCGTCGACGTGCGCGAGACCGACGAATACGTCGAAGGTCACGTCCCCGGCGCCGTGAACGTTCCGCTCGCCACCGTTCCCGACAACCTCGACACATTTCGTCGCAACGTTCCCGTGTACGTTGTGTGCCATTCCGGTGGGCGCAGCATGCGCGCGTGCGAGTTTCTCATTGCCCAGGGCATCGACACCGTCGTCAACGTCGCGGGTGGAACATCGGAGTACGCGGCGCTCGGCAATCCGGTTCGCCCCGGAAATACCCCGTGAATCACCCGCCCCCGCACGCAATCGGGGGCAGCGGTCGATCATGAGTCGCCGGATTGACGAGGTCTACGTCGACGATCCACGGGCGCTCGCCGATGTCGTTTCTGCCGCCTCGGCTTCGCCCCGCTACGCCATCGACACGGAGTTCCACAGGGAGCGAACGTATTTCCCCCGGCTCGCCCTGGTGCAGATCCAATTCGCGACGGTGAATGCGCTCATCGATCCTTTGGCCGTTGATCCGCGACTCCTCGCCCCACTCATGGAGTCCGAATCGCTGGCGATCGTTCACGCCGCACAGCAGGATCTCGAAGTGCTGCGATATGCCGTCGGCGCCGTACCGAAGCGGATGTTCGATTGCCAGCTTGCCGCGGGGTTCCTTGGTTACTCGACTCCTTCGTTGAGCACACTCGCCCAGTCACTGCTGAAAATCGAGCTGAGCAAGGGCGACCGCATGACTGACTGGCTGCGTCGACCGTTGACGACGTCACAGTGCGAGTACGCACGTGCCGACGTCATGCATCTCGAGCGAATGTACGACATCATCGGCGGTGAACTTGCCAACCGCGGCCGACTCGAGTGGGTCATCGACGCCTGCGAAGAGATGCGGTCGCGACCGTACGGTGATGCTGATCCGCAGGATGCATGGTTGAAGATCCGGGAGGCTCGTTCATTGAAGGGCAGGGCGCGTGGCGTCGCACAGGCGCTTGCCGAATGGCGCGAGAAACGGGCGATGACGACGAACGTTCCCGTGCGGCGCATTCTCGGCGACATGGCCCTCGTATCGATAGCCCAGGCCGCACCCCGTTCAACGGAGGACCTTTCTCACGTGAGGGGAGTAGACGAGCGGTCGCTTGGCGGCTCGGTGGCGCGGGAGATTCTCGCCGTCGTGCGGGACGGCATCGAGCGAAACGTCCAACTGCCGGCATCCGACAGTGACGGTGTCGACAAGAGGTTGAAGCCACTGGTCACGCTGATCACGGCATGGATTGGCGAACTGGCTCGCCAACACGACCTGGACCCTGCACTTCTCGCCACGACACGCGACGTTGTCGGATACGTCGGCGGGGGTGCATCACGCCTGTCGACGGGATGGCGACGCGATCTCGTCGGAGAGGACCTCGACAAACTCACGAGCGGACGAGCCGGACTGGGATTTGCGTCACACGGAGGACTCGTTCTCATCCACACCGACAAATGACCGCGGCGTTAGCATGAAGCGCCATTGCCCATCAGGTATGCGGGGGGACCGTCCGGTCCCGTTCGCGGACAACGGAGCCCAGAGTGAAAAAGGGTCGACATCGGCGCTTTGAAGAGGCGCGCAAATTGAAGCAGTCGGGTCCGAGTGCGGCCGACCTCGGCTTGGCTTCGGGCGCGTCGCGCACCGAAGAGGACGAATTCGCCGCATTGGCGGCAAAGTACGGAGTGGTGTTCGACGAAGACGGTGACATCGCAGTCGAAGACGATGCCGGCGAAGGCGAGCGCAACTGAACGATCACCTGCGCAACGTTGCGATCGTTGCCCACGTCGACCACGGAAAGACGACACTCGTCGATCAGTTGTTGCGTCAGACGGGGACGTTTCGTGCTCACGAAGCCGTCGTCGACCGCGTCATGGATTCAGACGACCAGGAGCGCGAACGCGGAATCACCATCCTTGCCAAGGCGGCGGCCGTTACCTGGCGCGGTGCAACGATCAATCTCGTCGACACCCCCGGTCACGCCGATTTCGGTGGCGAGGTGGAGCGTGCACTCGCTCTCGTCGATGGAGTTTTGCTGCTCGTTGACGCCGCCGAGGGTCCGCTGCCGCAAACCCGGTACGTCTTGTCCAAGGCGCTGTCGATCGATCTTCCCGTCGTGCTCGTGCTGAACAAGGTTGATCGACCCGACGCACGACCCGAAGAGGTGCTCGGCGAGGTCGAGCAACTGTTCCTCGATCTAGCTCACAGAGACGAGCACCTCGCATTTCCCGTCGTGTCCGCCATTGCGCGCGATGGTCGATGCGTGAAGGGTGTCGGCGTTCCGGGCGAGTCGGCCGACCTTGTTCCGCTGCTCGACGCCATTCTCGACACGATTCCCGCGCCTGGCGGCGACCCCGAGGCGCCGTTGCAGGCACTCGTCACCAATCTCGATGCATCTGATTACCTTGGACGTATCGCCATCGGTCGCGTGCACCAGGGCACGCTGCGCAAAGGTTCCACAGTGGCCCTGATCGGTGCGCCGAAGGATGCCGAGAGTGAGGCGACCCAACGCTGTCGTATTTCGTATCTCGCGCATTTCAGCGGCATCGATCGCACGGAAACCGACGCCATCGCAGCGGGTGACTTGTTCATCCTCGCAGGTATCGACAATGTCGAGGTGGGAGACACGATCGCCGATCTCGAGAATCCTGTGCCCCTGCCGCGACTCGAGGTTGACGAGCCCGTTCTGCGAATGAGTTTCGGTGTGAACTCGTCTCCATTCGCCGGACGTGAGGGATCGTACGTCACGAGTCGCCACATTGCCGAGCGGCTGCGCAAGGAAACTCTCGGAAACGTGTCAATCAAGGTTCGTGAGACCGATTCTCCCGAGATCATCGAAGTTGCGGGTCGCGGCGAGTTGCAGCTCGCCGTCCTCATCGAGAACATGAGGCGCGAGGGTTACGAGCTACAGGTGTCCCGCCCCGAGGTGATCACTCGGGTTATCGACGACGCCCGTCACGAGCCGTGGGAGAACGGGACCGTCGACGTGCCTGACGAATACGTCGGCGCCGTCACCCAGGCGCTGGCTCCGCGCAAGGGGCGTGTCAACGACATGCGGCCCGGAGATTCCGGTCGCACGATCGTGGGTTTCCTCGCGCCGTCGCGCGGTCTCATCGGTTTCCGATCCTTGCTCCTCACCGTCACACGTGGCACTGCGCTGTTGCACCAGTCCTTTGCCGGTTTCCAACCGTGGGCCGGAGAGGTGCCGCATCGACAAGGTGGCGCGATGATTGCGGACAGGATCGGCGAGGTTACGGCGTATGCCCTCGACAACCTGCAGCAGCGCGGCACCCTGTTCGTCGAGCCCGGCGACGACGTGTACGAGGGAATGGTCATCGGCGAATGTGCACGCGACGAGGAGATGGTCGTCAATGCGGTCCGGGCGAAGGAAAAGACCAACATTCGCACCCACAGTCACGATGACGGTGTGAAGCTCGCTGCGCCGAAAATCCATTCGTTGGAGAGCGCCATCGAATGGATCGCCGACGACGAGCTCGTCGAGGTCACACCGAAGTCGGTTCGCATTCGCAAGCGTCATCTCGGCCTGGAAGACCGACGACGGGCGTCCAAAGGACAACGCTGACGTTCGTTGCGGTTGTGCCGGTGCTCAACCGCGGCGTCGCACTTGGGGGTGGGGGAGCGGTGTCGTTCGAGGCGTCTCCAGCTGCCGCACCATCTCCCGGTACACCTTCGCACCCACGAGTTCGGTGATCTCGTCTTTCAGGTAGCGGTACACGGGGGTCTTGCCGACGAACGCGTCGGGTGCATCGGTGCACCACCAGTGGAAATCGGTACCGCCCTCATCCCAATCCCGCCGCTTCCATTCGCGGAGTATCGCCATGCGATGCCCGGTTGAATCATCGATTTCCTCGAGGCGCAGCGGGACCTGCCAGCAAACGTCGGGTTTCCAATCGAGGGGCCGTTCGCCTGCCTGAAGCGCGGCGATGTGGAACGCACATCCCGAGCCACCGGCGAAACCGGGCTCGTTGTGAAAGACGCAGGCACCACGCACGACACGCGTTGTCCAGGCACCGTCCCGCTCCTGCTTCAACCAGCCGTCATCACGGCCGTAGGCATGTTTCTGCCAGACGTCGGGTGAAAGCCTCTTTACATAGCGACGCACGTTGCGGAGATCGGCGGCGTCGAGAAAATGGGCGCCGTAGCTGCAACATCCTTGTTGCAACTCGGTTGCGTCGTTATCGAGCACACCTTTGCAACCTTGGCCGTAGATGCACGACCAGTTCGAGCGCATGAACGTTGAATCGATCATCCATGTCTGCTCGTATTCGTCGTCTTCGAAGCTGATCCATTCGTGCAGGTCATCGGGTGATTTCACGTCGATCACGCTACGACCGTCGGTACCGTTGTGGCATGGACAACGACGATCTCATCGGTCAACTCGAGTCCGTTTCGGAACTGCTGGCCGATCGGGCGCTTGACGTGTTGCGTGAGGCGTCTGCTGCAGGTGCCACCACCCGTCCCGAGGCGGAGCGACAGCTCACACAAGCGCGACGAGCGGTGGAGAAGGCCGTCGCGATCCTCAAACAGGCCCGTCGGTAGGAATCGTCAGCGAAGGGAGTCGAGCGACGTCAGGAGATCGACGAAGCTCTTCTCGAAGGCCGTGACACCCTGCTCCTCGAGAATCTTCTCGCAGCCGGCAAGGTCGACACCGGCGCGATCCACCGCTGCCAAACGCCGTCGGCTGGCCGCCACGTCGACGTCGATCGTGCGCCCCAAGGTGCCGTGATCGACAAAAGCATCGAGCGTGGCATCCGGAAGTGTGTTCACCGTGTTCGGGCCGATGAGCTCATCGACGTACTTGGTGTCCGAATACACCGGATTCTTCGTCGATGTCGACGCCCACAGCAGACGTTGCGGCTGGGCTCCCGAACTGCGCAGCACGCTCCACGCAGGAGACGCGCACGATTCCTCCCAGAGCGCATAAGCGACGCGGGCCTGGTCGACGGCCACGGTTCCGTGCAGCTGTGCAGCTCCGAGCGCCGTGAGTCGGTCGTCGACATGTGCATCGACGCGGGAAATGAAAAAGCTGGCAACGCTCGCCACCCGCGGGAGACGACCGGGATCGTTGCGATGAAGCTCTTCGAGACCGTCATGATGCGCTGCCAGCACCTGTTTGTAGCGCTGCACGCCGAAGATGAGCGTGACGTTGACGCTGATTCCACGACCGAGCACGCGGCGAATGGCACCGATTCCTGCATCGGTGGCGGGAATCTTCACCATCACATTCGGCCGGCGGACGCGCTCGGCGAGTGCAACGGCCGCAGCGACGGTTGCATCCTCGTCGTGGGCAAGCCGAGGATCCACTTCGACGCTGACGAAACCGTCCGTACCCATCGATTCTGCATGGAGTCGGGCGAACAGGTCGGCCGCAGCCGTGATGTCATCGACGACCATCGTCCAGTAGGCGGCCTCGGTGTCGGCGCCATCACGCACGAGTCGATCGAACTGGTCCCGGTACGCATCGGAACCTTCGATTGCCTTCTGGAAGATCGTCGGGTTCGACGTCAGGCCGCGAACACCGCGTTTGACGAGTGCGGCCAGCGAGCCGTCGGTGAGCATCGCCCGACGAAGATTGTCCAACCAGGGGCTCTGACCGTGCTCCCGGTGCAGGTCGACAAGCCGCGACGCGCTCATGCGAATGCGTCGAGCAGATCGCGAACGGCTGCTACGACTGCCGCCGGCGAGATTCCCAGTCGTTCCATCGCGATCTCTCCCGGTGCCGATGCTCCGAATGTGTCGATACCGACGGCAACATCGGACCAACGACTCCATCCGAAGGTGCTTGCCGCCTCGACACTCACCACCGGCACGCCAATTGGCAGAACATCGCTGCGATATAGCGGGTCGATGGCGGCGAAGTCCTCCCAACATGGCATCGACACGACGCGCGCACGAATGTCGTGACTGCCCAACTCCGCCGCGGCCCGCGCAGCCACGGCAACTTCAGTTCCCGTGGCGACGATGACGACGTCGGGATTTCGTTCGACGGCGCCGACGATTCCCGCACCCGAGTGCACAGCGGAGCCGTCGGTGAGCACGGGTGTGCTCTGACGGGATAACACGAGTGCCGTCGGTCCCGCGTGATCGCATGCACCGCGCCATGCCTCGACGGTCTCGTTTGCGTCGGCGGGTCGCACGACACGCAGACCGGGTATGGATCGCAGCGAGGCAAGATGCTCGACGGGCTGGTGGGTCGGACCGTCCTCACCAACTCCGACCGAGTCGTGCGAAAAGACGAACACGACCTTTGCCCGTGAGAGCGCTGCGAGCCGTATCGCCGGGCGCATGTAGTCGGAGAACACGAAGAACGTACCGATCACGGGGAGTACGCCGCCGTGCAGCGCCATGCCGACGGCGATGGCTCCCATGGCGTGTTCACGCACGCCATAGAACAACTGGCGACCGTGTGGTTGGGCCGCGGTGAGGGCATCTCCGGTCACTTTGACACCCGTATTGCCCGTGAGGTCGGCGGCTCCGGCGACGAGGCCGGGCAGATCAACGAGCGATGACTCGATCGCTTTCTGCACAGCCACACGCGTCGCCACCGCCGCATCCGAGTTGAATGCCGGCTTCATCGACGACCACTTCGAGCTGGGTGTCGGCGACAACCAGCGCTGCCACTCCTCGGCACGAGGACTCAGCGCGCGATTCGTTGCCTCGACATTCGCGGCGCAACGGGTGCGAGCGTGTTCGCGAATGCGGGCTACGGCATCGGTGTCCACCCAGAACGGCTCGTCGGGAATACCGAGCACCTGTTTGGTGCGCGTGACATGTTCGGCGGTGAACGGGTTCCCATGGGCCTCGTGACGATCGGTGAAATCAGGGGAGGGGTGGCCGATACGGGTGCGTAGCACGAGCAGTACCGGCGCACCGCGGTGCGCCTTGGCACGAAGCAGTGCTTGCTCGAGCGCATCGAGATCGTCGCCGATCTCTCCGAGTTCGACGACGTGCCATCCGTACGCACGGAACCGTGCCGGAACGTCGTCGCTGCACGTGAGATCCGTCGAGCCGTCGATCGTGATGCGGTTGTCATCGAACACCGCAACAAGACGATCGAGCTTGAGGTGGCCGGCGAGGGAGGCCGCTTCGTGCGACACACCCTCCATGAGACAGCCGTCGCCGAGAAGCACCCATGTGTGGTGCCCGTGCGACTCCGCGCCGAACTCGGCTCGCAGGCGTGACTCGGCGACGGCCATGCCCACGGCATTGGCCAAACCCTGTCCGAGCGGCCCCGTCGTCACCTCGACGCCGACGGTGTGTCCCGCCTCGGGGTGACCCGGCGTTGCCGAGCCGAATTGGCGGAAGTCACGGAGATCCGACAACTCAAGTCCGTATCCGTTGAGATAGAGCAATGCGTACTGAAGGATTGACGCATGTCCGTTGCTGAGAATGAATCGATCCCGGGCGTGCCAGTTCGGGTCGGATGGGCTGTGGCACATGATCCGCGAGTACAGGACGTGACCAAGTCCCGCGAGGGCCATGGCCGTTCCCTGGTGACCGCTGCGCGCGTGTAGCGGGGCATCCATCGCCAAGCCGCGGATCATCGCCACCGCAAGAGCGTCGTCTTTCGGGGAGAGACGACCTGACACGCGAAGAACGTTAGTTCGTGGCCGGCGGCGCAAGCAGCGTCAGCGGGATGCGGACGACGGGTCCGTCATTGATTCGACACTCGGCATCGATGCGCCCGTAGTGGGAAACCTCGAGTTCGCCGCGAACGAGACGGTACGTGAACTTGCCCGGTTCGACGGTGAACGGGCTGACGTTGCGCGCAATGGACGGACGATCATCGTGCGACGCATCGCGGAATACGACTTCGAGAGCACCCTGGCCGGCGCCGCCCGGCGGGCAGAAAATGAGAACGACGACATGGGGAGACAGAGTCGCGGGGAGTGGACCGGCGACAACCTGGGAAAAGTAGGCACCCGTGATGTCGATGCGCGTCGACGGTCCTTCGACTTGTCGGAGGGCGAAGTTGTCGACGAACAGCGCTGCGATGATCTCCACGGCGCGAGCCTATTGCTCGTACCTTTGTATTCGTGATGCGGGCCGGACGTGTGCGGATGCGGGTGTCGGAGTTGTTCAGGCGATACGAAGGTCAACTTGCCGTGGCGGGCCGACGTCGGGTCATTGTCAGTCTTGTTGTCGTGGCCGCATGCGGCATCGTGCCGCTCGTGTCGTTGTGGCAGGTCGCCCGCGCTGCGGCCAGCGATGTGGCGCCCGTTGTTTCGACCCGGTCCGTAGTCGCCCTGAAGACGCCTCTCGCCTCAGTACGGCGGGTGGCCGACTCGGTTCGCATCGAGTCGCAGCTTTCCGCGATGCGCACCGGCGCGCGGCGTCTCCACGATGAATTGCCCGACGCGAGTTGTCTCGTCATCCGATCGAGCGGACGTGACGTTGCTGCGTACGGTGCGACAACCCCGCTCATTCCCGGCTCGAACATGAAATTGCTCGTGGCAGCAGTTGCGCTCGACGTTCTCGGCACGCAACACAGGTACACGACGACTGTGCGCGGTACCGCTGCGGGACGAGCGGTTGTCGGCAATCTTTGGTTGGTGGGAAGCGGGGACCCGCACCTCGTCACGCGATCAACGGCTATCGCGCCGCGTTATCCGGTCGTCGCGCCGACGTACCTCGACACGATCGTCGACGAACTCGTCGCGCAGGGAATCACGACGGTCACCGGCTCGATCGTCGGCGACGGATCCCTGTACGACGACGAGCGCTTCGCCCCGGGGTGGGGCGAAGGTATTCGCGGAGTTGAGGCCGGTCCGTTGAGTGCACTTGTCGTCGACGATGGTCTCGTCGTTGGATCACTCATTCGCCGTTCGGATCCTGCCCTTGCCGGTGCAGAGACGCTCACGACACTCCTCAGGGAGCGCGGCATCACGGTGCTCGGAACTCCCCGCACGGGCACACCCGGATCCGACATGCCCGTCATCGCATCGGTCACGTCCGCTCCGCTGGTGCAATCGGTGGCCAACGTCCTTCGGAATAGCGACAACAACTCGGCCGAATTGCTACTGAAGGAGGTGGGACTGGTGTCCCGCTCGGATGCGTCGCGGCTCGGCGGACTGCGCACCGTTCTCGACATCGTGACGACGTGGGGCGTACCCGTCGACGGCATTGCACTCGCCGACGGCAGCGGATTGGACAGGGCAAACCAGCTCACGTGCAACTTCGTCGTCTCGCTCCTCGAACGTGAGGCGGACAATGAATCATTCGTCAATGCGATGGCCGTCGCCGGACGCACGGGGACGCTGCAGGACGTGTTCCGCACCCCTCCCGCACGCGATTCGATCCGAGCCAAAACCGGAACTCTCTCCGGCGTGAAGGCGTTGTCCGGTTACTCCTCGCGGCGCGGTCTCGACACCGAGTTCGCATTCATCGTCAACGATCGACGCGCGTCGGTCCAGGCGGAGTGGTTGGGATGGTGGAACCGATTGTCGGCGACTCTCGTGCGCGCTACAGGCGACGTGAACATCGAGGCGCTCCTGCCGCAGAGTTGACCGGTGCCGATAGAAATGAGGGGGTGAAAGGTGATCCCCGTCGCGCATGGGAATTGCTGCGATCGTACGTTGCACAGGAAACAGTCGGCCCGCTGAAGGGCGCCGGTCGCTGGCTTGCAGTCGGGATCGGCGCCGCATTCGTCGTCGCAATCGGCTGCTGCTTCGTGCTGCTCGCCACGCTCCGCGCCACCCAAGACGCGATCGTCCGTCTCGACCTCCACGCTGCATGGGGCGTTGCTGCGTACGTCGTCACAATCGTGGCAGGGATCGTCATGCTTGCCGTTGCCGCAGGCCGCATCGGCAAAGGTTCGCTGTCGTGAGTGGCCACTCCCGGCCGGGCGAGACGAGCCGCGTGACCCGCAACGACATCGAGTCCGCACTCGTCGACCTGCAGTCCGATCTCGTATCGACGGTCGAGTCACGCCGTCGCTCGCTCACCGTCGTCGGTGTCGTGGCGGCACTGGCGATACTCGTCGTCGCCTATGCATTCGGGCGTCGTTCGGCACGTCGGCTCTCGGGCATCGTCGAGATTCGCCGACGCTGACCGATGCGAGCGCTTTCCGGATTGCTGCGCCTCGTCGCCTCACCAGTCGCGATGCGCCTGGCACGCCGCTATCCCGGGGTGGTGCTCGGGCTCGCCATGTGGCGGTGGTGGCGTCGTCGCAGCGAGCAACGCCGACGCCACGTGGTCACGCTCCGACACGACGAGTCGATCGTTGTCGAACGACGTAGGGGAGCGGTGTGACGAACGTATTCGCAGCGGGCGAGCGGGCGCTGTTCGTCGACCCGAAGGACCGCCGCTATCTCGCCACGTTGTCGCATGGGGGCGAATTCCACACCCATGCCGGCGTTGTCGGCCACGATGCCGTCATCGGCCGGGTCCCCGGTGTGACCGTGCAGTCAACGAAGGGTACGTACTACGTGGTCATCCGCCCGACTCTCGAAGATTTCGTCCTCGAAATGCCCCGTGGAGCGCAGGTGATTTATCCCAAGGATCTCGCACCGATTCTCATGTTGTGCGACGTTTACCCCGGCGTCCACGTTTTTGAAACGGGGGTCGGTTCGGGGGCGATGTCGATGACGCTGTTGCGCGCCGGTGCTCGCATCACCGGCTATGAGTTGCGCGAGGACTTCGCTGCCCGGGCGAAGGCCAACGTCGAGTCCTTTCTCGGGGCGGAAGCACTGGCGCGATACAACGTGTCCGTGCGCGACAGTTACGCAGGTATCGAACCACCCGGAGGTGACCGCTTCGATCGGATGGTGCTCGATCTGCCCGAGCCATGGCACGTGGTAGAAAAAGCGCCCGAGGTTCTCGCAGCAGGCGGGATCGTCGTGGCGTACACGCCGAGCATCACACAGGCGCACCAGGTTCGCGAGGCCTTCGAGCGACACCGCCACGGCTGGATTGAACAGCGAACGCTCGAGGTTCTCCACCGCACATGGCACATCGAAGGTCAATCAGTGCGTCCCGATCACCGCATGGTGGCCCACACGGGATTCCTCACGACCGCCAGGCTCATTGCGACTCGCTAAGCGGAAAACTTGAGCCATAGAAGCTCAAAGGATTGAGCTTCTGATGCACTTCGTTCATGTTGAGCCATAGAAGCTCAAAGGATTGAGCTTCTGATGCACTTCGTTCATGTTGAGCCATAGAAGCTCAAAGGA
>Ga0169931_10004444_pt1 | contig 21849 bp, 22 predicted proteins | sample Kivu_15m_20L_FD_129675 | JGI IMG/M metagenome (GOLD analysis project Ga0169931, IMG submission 129675) | Freshwater microbial communities from Lake Kivu, Western Province, Rwanda to study Microbial Dark Matter (Phase II) - Kivu_15m_20L... | ecosystem: Environmental > Aquatic > Freshwater > Lake...
AAAAGGTTTTGAAAATGAGGCTGATTCAAGAAAATAGGCCGAAATGAAAATGTGGAGGCCAAATGGCATTCTTCAGTGCCTGAAAATGGCCTGAAAGCGGCTTAATAAGGGCACTTCCGGCCCATTTTATTTCCATTGGTATCACCTTCACTTTTTTGAATGGGGTGGCCATGTATTTCTTCAGGTTGTAGGTGAGGGCTGCCATGATCACGTGCTTGTTGGCCCCGGCCAGTCCACGGGTGTTCACTCTGCGCATGGCAGTGAAGTTGATCAGAGTGCCCAATACGGGCTCTACGGTGCTGCTCCGTCTGCGCATCATGCGTCTGCCATGGTCGGTGTGCATGCGCTGGTACATGCTGTCATACAGGGCCTTGTCAACGCTGTGGTTCATGGTCTTGAAATCGCTGCGGCCTATGCAGGTGGCGCGTAGTGGGCAGTCGCGGCAGGTCTTGCTGCTGCTGCGGTACTTGTGCATGATGTGGCCATCGTGGTTGGCCTCGGTCTTCTTGAACGGAAGGTGGGCGCGGTGGCTGCCCTCCTGTATGCACTCGTAGCGGTTCTCTTTCTCATTGTAAATGAAACCCTCGCGCTCGGGCTTGTACTGCCCGAACGTGGGTATGTAGGCCTCTATCCCCTTGGTCTGGCAGTGGCGCATGGCCACTCCGCTGCTGTAACCGGCATCGGCCAGCGCCTGTTCCATGTGCAGGCCATGCCGGTGCAGGTTGGCCTGTGTGGCATCTATCAGCGCGGGCAGGGCCTGGCTGTCGCGCCTGTCGGCATGCATGGCCATGGCGCAGGTTATCACATGGCCCTCATCGTCTACGGCCACCTGTGCATGGTAGTTCAATTGGCGGGCCTTGCCGGGTTTCACGCTGATGCGGGCATCGGGGTCGGTGGGGCTGTAGTGCGTGTGGTTGCTCAGGAACTTGCCCCGTATCAGGTTGCCGTGATCATCGGTGTCCTGTGCCTTGCCGTGGCCGGGCTGATCCTTGTACGCCTCCTCCTTCCACTTGTGGTGCTGTTCTACCCTGCGCTTACGGTACTGGTCCACGCTGGGCGGTCGGGTGTCCTCACTCTCCGGGCCTGACTCCTTTCCGATGCGGTGCTCTGAGCCTGCGTCCAACTCATCGGCATAGGTGACCACATCGTCCATCACTTCTTTCTCCAATAGGCTGTCCATGCTGGCGTTGGCCTTCATGGGCGCGGCATCCATGGCCTGACGCTTGCCTCGCACCATTCCTTTCTGCACACACATGCCCAGCACACGCTGGAAAAGGGAGAGGAACACCTCCTCGCCCCACAACTGACGCGTACGGCTGATGGTGCTGTGCCATGGCAGTTCCTCATCAATGTCGTAGCCCACGAACAACCGCACATCCAGCCGGTTGGAGCACTCCTGGATCAGCCTGCGGTCGCTGCCTATGTTGTTCAGGTAGCCCACAAGCACCACTTTCATGAATACCACCGGGTCTATGCTCTTCTGTCCCTCGCTGCCATAATACCGGGCCGTCTCCTTGCGCACCCAGTTCAGGTCGAGCTCATTCTTCAGCCTCCGATAGAAGTTGTCCGATGGCACTGCCCTCTCCAGACTGAACTGGTAATAGAGCTTCATCTGTTCGTCTTTTCTGCCCTGCATCTACCGAAGGTCGGATCCCCTTTCCACCTTGTCAAGATCCAAGCACAGTTACTTTTCAACAGCTATCTTTGGGTTGTTGTGCAACAGGCACATGTGGCTTAGCGAAATTTGTTTTTGAAGGGGCGAAGCGTTTACTGGAAGTTTCGGAAATCTCTTGCCGTTCCTTTAACCCCTGCCCGCGCCAAGCTGGCGCGTAGGGTCTTTCCCTCCCCGCATTTAGCGGGACAGGCGTGCCTGTTATTGGCGAGCATCCCTACCCCTATAGTCATTGTTTAAAGTACGATTTGGATCTTGATTCACCCCGCACCTTTTCAATGCTCGCCTCGCTTACGAATGAGAAATTGTCGATCTTTGATGTGAACAATACACGTATCCAATTCCTACTGGGTGGGCTGGAACCCACCGAAGAGAACGAACGGGTGAAAGACGCTCGCACGAGTGCACTGCCCACAGATTTACGCGGACAGGTAAGGGGTGTGAAAAGATTTGCCATCTTTGGGGCTGCAAAAGCATGAAAGCAAGTGCGTATAGAAGGGCTGTAGCCCACGGAATAGAATGGACGAGGGAAAGCCCGTGCTGGAGCTCAAAGCCTCGCTGGCGGGAGATAGTATTATAGAAATACTCATTCGAGCGCGCTGCCCGCAGCTGAATGCGGAGGCTGTAATCATTAATGGCATCTAAGAGATATTAGAACAAATGAAATTATTATCGACAGCCATAGTTGCTTTATTGCCGATTTTTTGCTATTCGCAATCGACAATTTTCTCTGCATCATATCCAAAGGGTATTGTTACAGATTCGTTTAAGGTTGGGCAATCCAGTTACAAAATTCGCCCAATAGATAATAGTAATTTGGAGATAGTAATACGATATAAAGGAAGCACCGATGTTTCTAAGCCTAACGAAATAAAATTGATTGAAAAGGATGCAGACTCTAACATCGTATTGAGTACTGATCCGAGAACTGGACGCGTATATTACTCGGATGTTGTTATTTTTGATGGGGTAAGTAAAAAGAGTCTTTATAAAATTTACAAGCAACTTCCACAAGGACTTATTTTATATAATTTGATATCAGAGGATGATAAGGATTTTACTTTTCAAAAGTACCAAGGTTCTTTTCAGGCTAAATTCGCTGGTGATCAGTACTTTATAATTTATGATATAATTATTTGGTTCAAAGATGGTCGTGTGAAATATGAATACTCAAATTTCACAACTGGTTTTTCCGAGAATAAATCTATGCCATTCGGTATGACATCTGTCAATCTTAATCATTACAAGAGTTTGGACCAATTGTATGGCAGAGACAGCAGGTATGGTGATAGACGAAATTATTGGATTCCAGTCGCTGCTAGAATTAATGAGTCCATTGAAGCTATTAGAACACAAGGGATGAAGATGAACGATGAGGAGAATTGGTAGCGTAATTTTCCGCGTCCGGGCAATTGTTGCGATGTTTCACTTGTTCGGTAATAGAGTAGAGCTGTTTTAAATTAGGAATAGAAAATCATGATAGTCTGCTCTTGCCGTTCCTTTAAAGTCTTTCCCTATCCTGCAGATGATGAATAACAAATTTTGGATAGCAATGATAAAGAACCTTTTCTTAACGACTAGCATTCTGATTTTTTGGAATACGAATGTTTATTCCCAAAAGAGCCCTGGTGAGAATGCGCAGATGGTAATAGAATTGTTTAAGGAATGCGATTGCCAACAATTATCGATTATAAGCGGTGCTTATATAAAGGACTACCCTGCGCAATGGTTGAAGAATATGCGTGTTGAGGACAATTATCTTGTTTTTGAGAAGGATGGACGGAAGCATAGATGGCTTTTAGAGAATGTTCCTTTTATAGAGAATGCCCCCGGCAGTCTCAATGTTTATCTTGCAGTTCATATTCGCTAGCCCCCGCGCCTTAGAAAGTGTTCGGCAGGATTCCTGCATTAAGCCGGATTTACAACTCTCGTTCGGTGGTAAATTGAAGTGCCACACGTGCGGCATAACAGCGGGCTAAAACATCTTGCCAGCCAGCGTTGCCACAAATGCGTGGCCTGTACCTACACTTCGGGGTTTAGTTGCGTTCAACAATAACTGATCCTCAAAAGGATGAGATGGTTATGTAAAACCTCACCATGACGGGCCGGGGCACCACTAACCACTAACGAATAACCACTAACCACTCCCCCTCACCCCATCACCGCATCGGCACCGGGCAGCCAGAAGCGTTCGAGGGTACGGAAATGCGAGCCGATGGCCTGGCTCCCCCCCGCGCTTGCTTCTTCGCTCCGCGTCTCGCGAGCGAGTCTTTCTCTGCCTCTGGCATCCTGTTAAGGGCCACAAGCCTATTTCCCTGATAGAAATCGCGAGCCGCACGCCTTTTCGAACCTTGAATCCCGCATCTGGCGGGATTTACAACACTCGTTCGGTGGTAAATTGTAGTGCCGCACGTGCGGCATAACTGCGGGCTAAAGCATCTTGCCAGCCAGCGTTGCCACAAAGGCGGGGCCTGTACCTGCACTTCGGGGTTTAGTTGTGTTCAAAAATAACTGATTCCTAAAAGGATGAGATGGTTATGTAAAACCTCGCCATGACGGGCCGAGGCACCAATAACGAAGAACGATTAACCAATAACCAATAACTGATCCCTACACTTGCACATCGATAGGAGCGGGACCATGGGTGAGTTGATAACCGACAGATATTTCGGCACATGGGTATCCATGCTTGATGTGGATGTGGCCCAGCAGTTCCGCGCCATTCAGGAGAGGCCCTTAGAACCGCATAGCTTCACTTTCTATACTTCTGTTTCGGTGATGTGTTCATCGCGCATTGAGGGCGAGCCTCTGGAGGTGGACAGCTACGTGAAGCACAAACTGTTGAACATTGAATATCTGCCAGAGCTGACCGAGAAGCCGAACGACCTGTATGCGGCCTACTTACATGCCAAGGATTGCCGGCTTTCGCAGGCCGCTTTCCATGACGCGCACCGGCTGGTAGCTGCACATCTGCTACCAGTACCGCAACGCGGAGTACTGCGAAGCACCGATATGCTGGTGATGGAGCATGGCACATCGCGCATCCAGTATGAAGCGGCACTGCGCGGCATAGTGTCCGATGAGTATGCTAAGTTGTGGCAAGATATAGATCGTCTGCTGGCTACCGAAATGACCATAGAACAGGTATTTTACCACGCAGCGTTCATACACATGGTGTTTGTGAATATCCATCCTTTCGGTGATGGGAATGGCCGCTCAGGGCGATTGCTGGAGAAGTGGTTCCTTGCTGAGAAGCTAGGCGAAGCGGCCTGGTACGTTCAGAGCGAACTGTACTACTACCATAATGTGAACAACTACTACCGTGGGTTGAATCGATTAGGCATGCGCTATTCTGAACTTGATTATGCCAAGTCGTTGCCCTTTCTGCTCATGCTGCCGCAGAGTCTTGTGCCTGCCGAGACCCGCTGATAATAGTTTCGGGCCATTGCCGAGCTGGCTTTCCTTTTACTGAGCCGGCCAGCTTGGCATGGGTCGCTTGGCTTCGACTCCGCTCAGTAATTACTCCCACTGCATCTTCAATGAAAGAGCGCCTCAAGCAACTCAGCCTTTGATTTTCCAAGGTGCAAGGCGACATCTCCGATAATGGCCGATGCAGTCCCTATGCGCAAAGGAGCGTGGTTAGGTATGGTGATGCTGTGTCGACCGTTCAGTTCGGTGGTAAGGCGTATATGACTACCGGTCTGACGAGTGACCGCATATCCGAAAATACCGAGAGCCTTTATCAGATCAGTGGCAGATAGATTGCGGGGGAACTTCATGCCGCCAATGCAAAGAGCTCTTCTTTGGTGAAAATAAGCCTGATGAGCTTGGGCATTTCTTCCGTCTCGAAGTGGCACAGTACGGCATCGCGGACCATCTGGCGCAACTCGTCCATGCTATCGGCCTCGGCAAAAATGCTCTGTCCTACGGCCCTTGCGGTGTATCCACCCTCTGCTGCTTCCGAAACGTGAAATATGATCTCAGTCATGGCCGATTCTGTATCTGTTGCGAATATACTCGGTGAAACCTTCGCCCGAGCATGTGTCCCGAAGGATTCCCGCATCAGGATGTGATCATAAACCCCGCCATGACAGGCCGGGGCACCAATAACCAATAACGAATAACGAATTACGAATAACCACTACCCCCCTCCTTTACCCCATCACAGCATCGGCACTGGGCAGCCCGAAGCGTTCGAGGGTACGGAAATGCGAGCCGATGGCCTGGCTCAGCGTGCGGTGCTCCTTGTATTCGATGCCGAACTCGGCACAGGTGCGCTGCACAATGGGCGCAAGGGCGGGGTAGTGCACATGGCACACCTTGGGGAACAGGTGGTGTTCTATCTGGTAATTGAGGCCGCCCACGTACCATGTCACCAAAGGGTTGCCACGGCAGAAATTGACGGTGGTCTCCACCTGATGGATGGCCCAGTCGTTGGCTATCACGCCATGGCTGTCGGGCAGTGGGTGGGCGGTGCCCTCTACGGTATGCGCCAATTGGAATGTGACTGTGAGCAGCACCCCGCTCACAAAGTGCATGAGCAGGAAACCCACCAGCACCTGCCAGAAGGCGTAGCCTGCCACCACCATGGGCAACCCGAACACCACAGCCAGCACCACGGCCTTGATGGCTATGATGCGCACCAGCAGACTGCGGTTCTGCCCCATGGAGTTGGGGTTGACACCGTTGTTCGAGAATTGGACGAGCTGCACGATGTCCTTGGCCACCACCCAATAGAGTGTGAGCAGGCCGTAGAAGAAGATGGCGTACCAGCGTTGCAGGCGGTGCACGGTCTTCACCTTGGTGTGTGGCGAGAAACGCAGCACCAGGCGGTCGGCTATGTCATCGTCCATACCGCTGATGTTGGTGTAGGTGTGGTGCAGGATGTTGTGCTGCAATTTCCAGTTGTGCACGCTGCCGCCCAGTAGGTTGAGTGTGTGGCCCATGATCTGGTTAATGCTGTCGCTGCCCGAATAGGCCCCGTGGTTGGCATCGTGCATCACACTCATGCCTATGCCTGCCACACCCACGCCCATGATGGCCCACAGGCCCAGCATCGGGCCCATGGCCGGAGCCAAGGTGACGATGAGCACGAACGGGACGATATAGAGGCTGAGCATCACGATGGACTTGAGCACCATGCGGCCATCGGCATGTGGACTGATGTGGTTGTCAGCGAAATACGCATCGACCCGCAAGCGTAATACCTGATGGAACTGTGTGCGGTCGGTAGGAACGAACTTGACCTTGCCCTTCAACTTCATGGCCGCAATGTATGAGCGAAAACGCAGTGGCGCTATGACGTTCTGATGCTTCAATCCAACGTCCGATATTTCATCCGGACGGATAACATTCTCTCTTCCCGCACCACAAATCTGAATTCCTAATTCGTAATTCCTAATTTGTCTTCACTCCCCAAAAAGGGCCGACCTGTCTCTTCTACGCGGCCTAGGGAATTTCCTGTAGCGAAACCAGAGTAAGGGAGTGTGCGCGAGACTTGCAGTGAGCGTTCCGTAGAGTCCGGTCTTCCGGACGGCCCGGAACGCGTGGGGAGCGACCGTCTCTGAGTTTCGCAAGGAAATTCCCTGAGCCTGTTTGTCACCCTGAGTCCCGCCATTGCGGGATAAACTCCGTCAAGGGTTTTGGTTCTTGCATCCTGTCCCGCCCATGCGGGATTCAAGTGAAAAGAACGAAAGAAGTATCGAAAGCCTGATCTACACGGGGCATCCTAAGCAAGAGAGGCCCAAACAGGTTATTAGCCCCCGTCCCCCACCTTTGCCCCATGAAAGAACGGACAGCAGCTTTCGTCCTCGTGGCCCTTGCAGGCCCCTTCTCTGCATTCGCGCAGAGCTACTTCCAACAGAAAGTGGATCACGAGATACACGTACGGCTCGATGACGAGGCGCACACACTCCATGCCCGCGAGACAGTCACATACACCAACAATTCGCCCCAGACCCTCACCTTCATCTGGTTCCACCTGTGGCCGAATGCCTACCGCGATGGCAACACCGCCCTGTGCAAACAGATGCTGCGCAGTGGCGACCGCGACCTGTGGTATGCCCGCCACGAGGACCGCGGCTACATCGATAGCCTCGATTTCAGTGTGAACGGCCAGAGAGCCAAGTGGGAATACGATGCCGACCATGCCGACATCTGCAAGGTGTATCTGCCGCAGCCATTGGCCCCGGGTGCCACCGTATCCATTGCCACGCCTTTCAGGGTGAAGGTGCCCGATGCCCGTTTTTCGCGACTTGGACACAGCGGACAGGCGTACTACATCACACAGTGGTTCCCCAAACCAGCGGTGTACGACCGCGATGGCTGGCACGCCATGCCATATCTGACCCAAGGCGAGTTTTACAGCGAATTCGGCACGTACGATGTGCACATCACCCTACCTGAGAACTATGTGCTGGGCGCCACGGGCAATCTGCAGGACGGGGCCGAGGAGATGGCCTTTATGGACCAGCGGGTGGCCGAGACCGCCAAGAAGGACTTCAGCGCCAAGCCCGACATGAAGCATCCGGCCTCATCGACCGAGACGAAGACCTTGCATTACCGTCAGGACCGCATCCACGATTTCGCGTGGTTCGCTGATAAGCGGTACAACGTGATGAAGGGCAGCGTCACCGTGCCAGGCACAGGTAAGCAGGTCACCACATGGGCCCTGTTCACCGAGAATGAAGGGAAGATGTGGACCAAAGGCACCGAGTACCTGGCCGAGGCCATCAAGCACTACAGCACCCACGTAGGGCCGTACCCTTATGATGTGGTGACAGCCGTAGATGGCGTGATAGCGGCCGGTGGCGGTATGGAGTATCCCACCATTACCATTATCGGAGAGAGCGGTTCTGACTTGCTGTTGGACGAGGTGATCCTGCACGAGGTGGGCCACAACTGGTTCTATGGCATCCTGGGCAGCAACGAGCGCGACCACGCTTGGATGGACGAGGGCATGAACTCGTACCTCGAGAGCCGATACATGCGCAGACGGTACCCAACGGCCGGATTGAGCGAGTTTGTGGGCGACCAGAAGCTCATGAAGTTCGCGATGAAGCTGTTAGGGGTGAATCACCTCAAGTACACGCAAGTGCCGCAGCTCGGCTACCGATTGTCGGCCCGGAGCAATACGGACCAGCCGCTCGAAGGGACCTCGGAACACTTCAAACCCATGAACTACGGTACGGTGGTGTACATGAAGACAGCGGCCATTTTCAACCACTTGGAGGCCTATCTGGGCGAGGCCGTGGTGGACAGTTTCCTGCACACGTACTACCGCGAATGGGCTTTCAAGCATCCGCAGCCCGAAGACCTACGGCAGAGCCTCTACGAGTCCACGGGTAAGCACTTCACTTGGCTCACCGATGGGCTGATAAACACAGCCGACAAGGTGGACATTGCCGTTACCGATGTGAACGAGCGCGATGGCAAGACCCTTGTGCGGCTGCGCAATATGGGTCACTTGGCCGCGCCCATGCCGCTGGCTGGCATGAAAGGCGATTCGGTGCTCATGGTGCGTTGGGTGGAACCGTTTGAGACTGTTACCGATGTGGAGATGGCCTGCGCAGACTGCGACCGCTATCAGCTCGACCCCGCGCAGGTCACGGTTGACATCAACCCGAAGAACAACCTGTTCAGGCGCAACGGGGCGTTCCGCAATGTGGAGCGCCTCGACCCACGTTTGGGCGGGTTCTTTGAGCGGGCCGATCGCAGCCGATTCGCGCTGGCACCGCTGGTAGGTGGCAATAAATACGATGGGGTGATGCTGGGCATAGCCGCCTACAATGACCTGCTGCCCACCAATCGGTTCGACTATTACATAGCGCCCATGTTCGCTACGGGCAGCCTCACCCTCACTGGCCAGGCCGATGTGGGCTACACCTACCACAGCCGCAACCAGGATTTCCCCGATATGCGCATCGGCTTGGCAGCACAACGGTACGATGTGGGCACATGGGTCAATCATCCCAACACGGTATTCCGACCCGAGGTGCGCTTCACCTTCCGCCCGTACCGAAGGGACAGGCCCATCAGCCACAGCGTGCGTCTGCGCGACAACATCTTTGCCGATGACCTCAATGGTTTCTCCGTGGTCGAGAACATCATCCAGCTCGACTACACCTATGCGAACGGTATCGCTTCGTTCCCGCACTCTGTGAAAGCCGGGTTCCAGGCCATGAACCATGCGCGGTTCACGGTCGAGGCCAACGGTTTCCTGCCCTATAAGCGGGGCAAACGCAACGGACTTGGCATCCGCTTTTTCGGGGGTAAGAACTTCGGCTACACCGACCCGCGCTACATGTTCCGCATGAGCGGCTACAACGGTCGCCAGGATTACCTCTACGAGAGCACGTATCTCGGCAGATTTGAGAACAACGGCTTCTTCGCACAGCAGATGATGGTGGCCGATGGCGGTTTCCGCACCTACACCTATGTGGGCCAGAGTGCCGATTGGCTCGTGGCACTCAACCTCACCAGCACGGTTTACCGCAGCGTGCCCATCGTCTTCTTTGCCAGCATGGGTACTTATGGGTCGGGCGGTGCCATTACCGGGGGCGACCTTTTCCTGTTCGAACTCGGGGCCACCCTGCGCATAGTGCCCGATGTGCTGGAGGTGCATTTCCCGTTCTTCACCACAGCCAACATCACCCGCAACACCGACCTCATCACCCCGAAATACTGGGAGCGCATCCGTTTCACATTCAACCTCCAGAATTTCAGCTTGAGGAAGACGGTGAGAGAGATGTTCAATAGGTGAGGGGCACGACCGTTATCACCCATCTACTTTTGCCCTTCTACCTGAACAGTTCAGGTCATCAAATCACCTAAGCACACCACCTTGGACATCAGCGGATTGCCCGCCCTGCGCGAACTTTTGGCCACGCCAAGACGCATCGGCATCATATCGCACCGCCAGCCCGATGGCGATGCCATAGGTTCATCGTTGGGGCTCTACCATTACCTCGTGGCACAGGGGCATACCGTGGTGGTGGCCATGCCTACAGATTACCCGCGCTTCTTGAAGTGGATGCCCGGCACCGATAAAGTGCTACTGCATGAGTTCGACCAGAAGCGCACCGAAGCGGCCTTGGCAGAGACAGAGGTGCTGTTCATCCTCGACTTCAATGCACCCTCGCGGGCCTATCTGCTCGAGAAGTTCATCGTGCAATACAAAGGGGTGAAGGTTATGGTTGATCACCACCCTGAACCCGAGCCGTGTGTCGATCTGATGTACCACGACACCGCATCGTGCTCCACGTCCGAACTGATCTACAGGCTGGTGGCCGACCTGGGCCACACCCTGCCCGGGCCCGATGCCGGCATGTGCCTCTACTGCGGCATACTGACCGACAGCGGCTCGTTCCGTTTCCCGAGCGTTACTGCCCAGACCCACCGCATAGTGGCGGGGCTGTTGGAGCTGGGGGTCGATCACTCGGCCGTGTACGAGCAGGTGCACAGCAGCAGCAGCGAGCACAAGTTGCGTCTGCTGGGCTACTGCCTCGATGATAAGATGGTGGTGCTGCCCGAGTTCCATGCGGCATACATCAGTCTCTCATTGGCCGAGAAAGAGCGTTTCCACTTCGAGCCGGGCGACACCGAAGGCACGGTCAACTATCCTTTGGGCATAACCGGGATACGTTTTGCGGCCTTCTTCAGCGAGGACAAGGACCGCGTCAAGATCTCGTTCCGCAGTCAGGGCAATTTTGATGTGAATGCTTTGGCCCGTGCGCATTTCAGCGGAGGCGGCCACCGCAATGCCGCAGGTGGACACAGTCTGGAGAGTCTCGAGGCCACGGTGGCGAGGTTCCGCAGCCTGCTGCCGCAGTATGCCAGCCAATTGGCCATGCCATGAAGGTCCTTCCTTTTTTCTTCCTGATGCTGATGGCCCTCGGATGCCACACCGACCAGAAGCCACAGCCCGTGACCGATCCGGTTGCGTTGAAAGAGGATCTGATGGATGCTAACCGCATCATGACCCACAGCGAGCGCGATGACATAGAGCGCTATATGGCACGCAAGCAATGGCAGATGGATAGCACCGGCACGGGCCTTCGCTACAGCATTTACAAGAAAGGCAGCGGCCCGATGGTGGAGACCGGCAAACGGGTGACCCTCAACTACGAGCTCAGCCTGATCACGGGGAAAGTCTGTTATACATCGGCCCAGAAAGGCCCTAAGAGTTTCACTGTGGGCAAGGGTGGCGTGGAGAGCGGCCTAGAGGAGGCCGTGCTGATGCTCCGCCAAGGAGACCGCGCCAAACTCATCCTACCTTCGCACCTCGCTCACGGTCTGCCTGGCGATGGCGATTGTATACCTCGCAGGGCCGTTGTGATCTACGATGTTGAAGTGACCACCGTCTATTGAAACCAACCCATTGAAATGAGAAGTGCTTTCGTTTTCTTAAGTGCGGCCGCAGTGCTGCTCTCGGCAAAATGCAACAAGGAAGGAGCCACCACGCAAGCCCCTAAGATTGACACCGTGGCCACGGCCAGCGGCCTGAAGTACGTAATCTGGAAAAAAGGTACAGGCGATCAGGCGGCCGATGGCGACAAGGTGCAGGTGCACTATGACGGACGCCTGCTGAGCAACGGTGAGGGGTTCGATAACTCTTACAAACGGGGCAATCCGTTCGAGTTCACCCTTGGCAAGGGAATGGTGATAAAGGGTTGGGATGAAGGCATAGCAAAATTGAACGTTGGCGACTCGGCAACGCTGATCATACCGGCCAACTTGGGCTATGGCGAGCATGGCCGTCCAGGCATCCCAGGCAATAGCACCTTGGTGTTCGATGTGCAACTGATGGGTGTTAAGAAGACTGTTAAGCCTGTGCCCTACGCAACCGATGGGCTCGACACGCTCAGCACCGCGAGTGGCCTTCGCTACATAATGGTACAGCGCACCGATGGCGTTCAGGCGCGGGCCGGGGCCACTGTGAAGGTGCATTACACCGGCTATTTCAAGGACGGAAGAGTGTTCGACAGTTCGGTGCAGCGTGGCGAACCTATTGGTTTCCCGCTCGGTCAGGGCCGCGTGATCAAAGGCTGGGACGAGGGCATCGCATTGCTCAAGATCGGAGAGAAGGCCCGCTTGCTCATCCCTTCAAAATTGGCTTATGGCGAGCAGGGTGCCGGTGGGGCAATCCCACCAAACACCGACCTGGTCTTTGACGTGGAGCTGGTCAGCATCAACTGAGTTTTTCTTTCAGCCCCAGTGGAACCCGAGCTGCGCAGGGCCCAAGTGCTCATGCACGCAGCCATTGTGCTGTGGGGTTTCACAGGCATACTTGGTAGGGTCATAACGCTCGATGCGTTGCCGCTGGTGTGGTGGCGCATGCTCATCACCGTGCCCATGCTGTATGTGGTGGCCCGTTGGCGTGGGCCGGTGCAGTGGCCCGACTTACGCGACTTGCTCCGCATATCGGGCGTAGGTGTGGTCATTGCTGTGCACTGGCTCACTTTCTACGGTAGCATCAAACTCGCAAATGCAAGTGTGGCGGCCAGCTGTCTGGCATCTACTGCGCTGTTCACAGCCATTGCAGCCCCCTTCATCTTCAAGATTCCCTTCCGGCCATCTGAGTTGTTACTCGGTCTCAGCGCTATGGCTGGCATCGCACTCATGTTCAAGTTTCAGGATGTGTATTCAACAGGCATCTTGGTGGGGTTGATCAGCGCAGCCACCAGCGGCCTGTTCACAATATTCAATAAGACCCTGCTCGAAAGGCATCGGCCTGAGGTGCTGTTGTTCATTGAGATCACAGCCGGGTTCGTTGCCGTGAGCATCATCACACCGTTTGTCACAGATCTGGGTACATTCCCCGCTCCTGATTCGCACGACCTATTCTGGCTCTTCGTACTCAGTGCATTCTGCACCGTGCTGCCCATGCAGATGTCATATCGGGCCCTGCGTCATATCACACCGTTCGTCATGAATCTCTCCATCAACCTCGAGCCCATCTACACCATGTTGGTGGCCGCTTGGCTGTTCGGTGAACATCAGCAGCTGCACGCAGGTTTCTATGCCGGAACCGCCATCATCATCGGTTCAGTGGCGCTCAACGGAGTGTTCCGTAGCGATTTGATGCAGCGTAACATTTTGAAGGCCAGAAGAAAACTTTCAGATTCGGATTAAACTTGTGCTGTCCGAAACGGTCATTGACCCGATTCGCAAACATGCTTCACCCATGAAAAGAACATTACTTGCCTTTCTGACGCTGAGTGCCGCACAGGCCGAGGCCCAGACACCCGTGCCTACTTGGAGCGAGAATGTGGCCTGTATCCTATACAGCAACTGCACCTCCTGCCACCACGATGGCGGTATCGCACCTTTCTCGCTCATGACTTACCAGGAGGCGAATGCGGCCTCTTTCGGGGTGATGGGAGCGGTTAACAGCGGCTCGATGCCCCCATGGCCACCCGACCGCGACTATCGGCAATTTGCCCACGAGCGTTACCTGACACAGCAGGAGAAAGACATCATCACCGCCTGGGTCAATGGCGGCACCCCAGAGGGTGATCCCGGTCTGGCCCCTCCCATGCCGGTGTACGTGAACCCAGAGGATATCACCGATCCGGACCTTGTCCTGACCATTCCGAACTACACCATCAATTCTCAGGGTTCCGATGTTTATCGCTGTTTCGCTATACCGACTTCGCTTGCTACCGATGTCTATATAACCGACCTGGAAGTAGTACCCGACAATCGGAGCGCGGTACACCACGTACTTGTTTATGCTGACGAATCTCCGGCACCATTGGCCAGCGATGCTGCCGATCCATTGCCGGGATACAACGGTTTCGGTGGTACAGGTAGCAGCACATCGAAACTGATAGGTGCCTGGGTACCTGGGCAATCTACCAGGAGTTACCCTGATGGTATGGGCCTGAAGTTACCTGCTGGGTCAACGGTTGTCATGCAGGTGCATTATCCTGCCTCGGCAAACGGGCAACAGGATCAGACCAAAGTGAATATCAAATACACCTCGGGCGGTTTCATACGCGAGCTTTTCATTGCATCTCCATTGAGCCATGCCGCCTTGAATGAAGGATTCTTGGCGATACCGCCCAATGAGACCCGCACTTTCACGGCAAACTATGCTGTTCCTGCTGCTAACCTCACAGTGCTGGATGTTTCTCCACACATGCACCTGATCGGTAAGTCAATCAAGGCTTGGGCCACAACACCTACACTTGAGACCATTAACCTGATAGATATTCCTGAGTGGGATTTCCATTGGCAGGGATTCTATGAATTCAGGCAGCCGGTGAAGATTCCTGCGGGCACCATACTCAGTAGCTCTGCCACCTACGACAATACTTCAAGTAACCCACACAACCCGAGCAACCCACCGGCTTGGGTCTTTGCTGGCGAGAACACGACCGATGAGATGATGCTGGTGTATTTCACCTATACCATCCATTTCCCGGGCGATGAGGACATCGTGATCGATACATCGACCGTTAAGGAGACGTTTGCCGACTGCTATTACCTCACCAATGTGGGAGTTGATGAAGCGGAATGGGCCGCTGATACGGCTCCCTATCCGAATCCGAGCACAGGCGATCTTACCGTGCCATTGCCCACAGGAACCCCGTGCGTAGTGATCATCACAGATGCGATGGGCCGTAAAATCAGAGAGTTCCAGTCTGTTTCTGGCAACGCGCAAGAGGTGAAAGACCTGCGAACAGGGGTTTACACGGTCACTGTCCTACCCGATAGAGGAGCGGCCGCTGTCTTCCGCATCAGCGTATTCTGAACGCCCACGGGAGACCAACAAACGGTAAAGGCCCGCACATAACCATGTGCGGGCTTTTCAGTTAATTGGGCTTTCCAGAGTAAGACTGAAGGAAGGCTCAGAGGCCTATCACTTCACAAACTTGCCGTTCTTTACACGGCCCAGCATGTTGATGGTCTTGATGCGCTCGTACTGCAGACGGGCGGTGGCTATCTCATCCTCTGTCTCACGGAATATGACCACTGGCTGGTCAGATGCTGAATTCCTCACTTCCATGTAATACCCATCTTTCAGGGTCTTATTGCGTATGTTCCTGCTCATTTTATCTCAAGCTCCCGACAAGGAGAGCGGTTGGTTTTTCGAGGTCTCAATAACGGCAATTTTTCCCGAACAGAGGGCCTATCGAAGTCACTTTTAAGGTATAGTTTTTCACATTTCGTGTGAAAAGTGCCCCAAAGTCATCGGTATCAGGTAGTTCGGTCCAAGATGCCATGGATGCGAAGTAACCGGGGCAGAAATATTTTGTTCACCACACAATAATCTGAAATGGTCGCAGTTATCGGGTCAAATAAAGAGAGCCATGAGACGCATACGGATCCTTTTACCGCTGCTGCTGTTGGGCCTCAATGCCCAGGCACAAGACAGACCGCTCAAGATCAAGAAGACCCATGCAGGGCTCTTCTCGTTGGGCATGCGCACAACAGTGAGCACGTTCAACCACGGCAATTGGCAGGAGGTGGGCACGGGTGTGGGCGGGCAGTACCGCCTGCAGTTCCACGACCGCGTCAATACAGAATGGTTCGCAGACTACCTCACATCGCGCATCGGCACCATGGGCCACCGACAAGATGCTCACATTGGCTGGAGTGTGATGTTCTATCCACTCAAGGATCCGAGTTACAAGCAGTTCATGAAGCCGTACATCGTCATGGGGCACTGCTTCGACTACAGCTATGTGGCCAAGAATAGCGACCCGAACTACAGTGCCGAACGTTGGAGCGCTGCCATTCAATGCGGCATTGGCAACCATTTCAACATCACAGAACAGTTTGACCTCACAGTAAAGGCGCAGTACATGTTCCACCTTGGCGAGCATGTGGAGGCGCACGAGCACGAAGGCGTGTTCGAGATACACGAACACGGTGGGTCGAGCCTCGAAGGACACTTGCTTTTCACCCTTAGTCTCAACTACAAACTGGCTGACCTATGGTAAGAATGATGCTTATTGCCGTTCTGTTGCCGGTGGCAGCAGTGGCGCAGAAGAACTATGACCCCAACACCCAGGTCCGTTTCGGGCTTATGAAGGGCAACCTGACCATAGCACCCGGTTGGGACATGCACGAGGGCAGGACCAACATCTACCTGCACGGAATCCTGTCGTACTACATGAGCAGGCGCATAGCCCTCGAGAGCGATGCGTACTACTTCATAGACACACAGGGCGATGGCCGCCTTATGCATAACCACAACGTGTTCTTTGGATTCAGCTATCACAGGCCTTACAGGAGGTTTGACCCATACATTGGTCTGCAGCCAGGCATCGCCCTCATCCAGATGCACAGGCCTGATACTGATCTGATCGATACATGGGTGACTGAGAGCCGTCTGAAGCCTGCCCCGGCCATTTCGGCCACCTTAGGATTCAATTTCTATGTGTGGAAGTATGTCCACTTCATGGGCCAACTGCGCTACGTCCATGCCGAGCACCCTGTGGAATGGGGTGAGACCCTTCCGCTCGATGAGTTTCGTCTCTCGTTCGGTATTAGCTGGAACGTGAACACCGTGAGGCTCTGAGGTCCTGTCAATCTGATCAGTCCCCCGTGGTTCCATCGAACTGCGGGGGATTTCTTTTTGATGATCACTGAAACCTCCTACCAAGCTCATCGAGCCCGATGGTGATGAGCGTGGGCCTGCCACCCGGGGTGCTGTAGGGCATATCGCAGCCGAACAGCTCGTCTATCAGACCTTGCAATTCAATTGTAGCCATCGGCCGCACACTGCGCTGGGCCGCCCGCAACGCCATGGTACGGGCCAGTTTCTCGCGAGTCTGGTTGCCTGTGTTGCCGTTCGTCTCGCTGTGGTCGGCCAGTATCTCGGCCACCAGTTGCACCACATCGGCCTCTGGTATGTGGGCCGCTATTCCGTTCACCGCATAGCTTCCCTGCCCCAGGCTGCTTATGTCGATGCCCAACAGGCGAATATCGTCTGTGAGGGAGTTGAGCAGTGCCGCTTCTGAGGGCCTTAGCTCGAACTGTACCGGAAAGAGCTGCTGCTGTGCGGGGGGCTCGTTCAGGGCCAGGCTGCTTATCAGCCGCTCGTAAGTCACGCGCTCTAAGGCCCTCCGCATGTCTATCAACATGATACCCGATCGGATGCTGGCCATGATCAGGTGTCCGTGCACTTGCACAGGTCTGCGGTCAGTGTCTTCGGCCAGGTCCATCCGACTCTGCACAACTCGCGGAGCCTCGGGACCTGCCTCTGGGCTGTCGGGTGCATGGCCACGCAGCACATCGTATAGAGCCTGCCAATCGGCAGGTTCGGCATGTTGCCGCATGGGTGCGCTGGCGGTTGCTGTGTGGGTCGCCACGCTTGTGCTGCGCTGTATCTCGGGACGATGGGTCTGCAGCACATCGGTGCGCGGGGCCGATGGCATGTTGAAGATGGTCTCCTGATCGAAGTCGAGGCTCGGAGCTATGTTGTATTGCCCCAGCGCCTGCCGCACGCTCGACCGCAGAATGGCATACAGCGCTTTTTCGTCACCGAATTTCACCTCGGTCTTAGTGGGGTGAATGTTGATATCGATCCACGTAGGATCCACCTCCATGAATAGGAAGTAGGCCGCGTGCGACTTCTCGGGCAGCAGGTCCTCGTACGCACTCTGCACAGCATGGCTCAGATAGGTGCTGCGTATATAACGGTCGTTGGCAAAGAAGAACTGCTCGCCACGGCTTTTACGTGCGAACTCAGGCTTGCCTACAAAGCCACTCAGCCGCACCAAGCTGGTATTCTCTTGCACCGGCACCAGTTTCTCATTGAATGCCGGCCCGAACAGCCCAACGATGCGCTGCCTCAGGTTGCCGGGCTTCAGCACGTACACCTCTTCAGCGTTGTGGTAGAGGCTAAATGACAGCCCCGGATGCGCCAATGCCACGCGGTGGAACTCGTCCATGATGTTGCGGAACTCCACCACATCCGACTTCAGGAAATTCCTCCTTGCAGGCACGTTGAAGAATAGGTTCTTCACCGCTATCGATGTGCCTTTGGCGGTCTGACAGGGCTCGTGCGCCACAACACGCGACCCCTCTATGTAAATCCGTGTGCCTATCGGGTCATCGTGCAGGCACGTACGCAACTCCACGTGAGCAATTGCAGCTATCGATGCCATGGCCTCGCCTCTGAATCCTTTGGTGCGCAGGGCAAAGAGGTCATCGGCATTGGTTATCTTACTGGTTGCGTGACGCTCAAAGCACATGCGCGCATCGTTGGCGCTCATGCCACTGCCGTTGTCGTTCACCTGAACAAGCGTGCGGCCCGCGTCCTGTATGGTCAGCACAATACGGTCGGCACCTGCGTCCACGCTGTTCTCGAGAAGTTCTTAACCACCGAGGCTGGACGTTGTATCACCTCCCCAGCTGCTATCTGGTTGGCCACATGGTCGGGCAGCAGGCGTATGATGTCGCTCATGGGCTGAATTGAAGGCAGATGCGGGCTCAGCCCAGATTGAAGAACAGCCACACCAACAGCAGCATTGCTGCTATGAGACCGACCATGCGCAGATTGTAGGCCGAGTTCTGCGAGCTGCGCACCCTCCGCTTGTGTTCCCATTCACGCCTCAAGCGCCTGCCGGCATCCTCGGGACGGTGGTCGCGGCCTTCGCGGGCAGCAGCCATCATGGCCTCCAGTTCGGCCTTGCGCTCCTTTGCAGGGTCGTGGTAGCGGGGCATGTACTCAAACTGCTTGCCTTTGCGCACCTTGAACAACGATGGGATACCGAACGACATGCTGCAAATGTAACCTCTGTGCCAAGGGCTATGGCAAGTCTGGCCGACTCTCTGTTGATTGAGGAACTGCTTCAACGTTTCATCTCATGTCTTCCATTGGTCTTATCCCAGAACTTCGCTTAATACAACCAACGATATGCGCAATGCCTTGTGGATATGTTGTGCCGCGGCCCGTGTGGCTTGGCGTGGGTCTGGATAAGTTTGGCCGTCCCTTGTGCGAGGGAGCGGTAGCGGTATGAGGTTCCTTAGATCGAATGAGCGTAGTGCACTGAGCGACCGCGAATTGGTGGTGCGCTACCGCTATTCGTATGACAATCAGTACATAGGTGAATTGTTTCAGCGCTACTCGCATCTGGTGTTCGGGGTATGCCTCAATCACCTGGGCAGCGAGGAGCGGGCTAAGGACGCAGTGATGGAGGTGTTTGAGAAGGTGCTCCTTGAATTGCGTAAGCACGATGTGGAGTATTTCAAGACGTGGCTGTATAGCGTGGCACGCAACCACTGTCTAATGGGCATACGAAAGGACTCGGCTGCGGCCCCACACCGCGAGCAGTACGAGCGCGAGGGCAGGCGCATTGTGGAAACCGACCTCGAGCTGCACCTCAATGGCGAAAATGAGGAGGAGACCGACAAGAGGCTGGAGGCTGCCATCGGGCGTCTCAAGGTGGAGCAGCGCACCTGCATACGGATGTTCTATTTCGATAAGAAGACCTACGAGCAGATAGCGCAGGAGACTGGATATACTGTGAAAGTGGTGAAGAGCTACCTGCAGAACGGCAAGCGCAATCTGGGCAATTGGATGAGAAAGAATGGCTGAGCAACGAGATATGACCGACCCGCAGGGCCGGAAGCGGCCGATGCTCGACCAGCACGGTAATCTGACCGTGGAGGCCATACGCCTCTATGCGGCCGGTGCGCTCGGTGCGGCCGACATGGCCGCCATGGATGCGGTGCTGGCCGATGATCCTTTCGCAGCCGAGGCCTTGGCCGGACTCAAAGGCATGACTGCCGACCGCTTCAATACCAATATGCGCGAGGTGGACGACCTGCTGGTGGAGCGGCTGGGCGTGGAGCCCGATGCTAAGTTGGAGGAGGATAGCCCGTGGCTGCGCATGGCGGCTACATTGCTAATTCTGCTGGGAATAGGAGGAGTGACATGGCTCGGTGTACAGTATCTGCCACGACTCAAGCCTGAAGTGCAAGACATGGGTCTTGCCACTGAGAGGATATCGGAGACCGCACCGAAACCTCAACCACTGACTCAGCCTAAGGCCAAGCGCCCCAGTTTTGATGTGAAGGGCGTGCAGCCCGCCCCTGTTCTAGAGCAGACTGTTCAAGAGGATCTTGCAACCGTGGACGATGCGGTGGCCGCTACTGACCAGACCACTGCCACCGCAGCCCCCGCTGAGGGTGACTCACCCAAGAATGCGGAGGAGTTGGCGAAGTCTCTGAAGATGGATGTCCCCGCCAAGATACCGGCACGGGAGCCGCAGGCGCAGACTGCTGCCCCTGCCGAGCGACCCTTGGCCGTGCAACAGCGACAAGTGCAGCCCGCAGCAGGTGCTGCCGCTGACGTGGAACGTCAAGCTTTTGCATCGGAAGATAAAGCCATGCGCAATCGACAGGAGAAGGAGGCCGTTTCAAAGAGTGCCCCCGCAGCCGCGAAACGCAACAATGCTGTGGCAGAGATGGTGAATCAGGCTCCGCTGTCTGATGAGGACCGCAGCCGCATCCCGCTGTTCAACGAAGTGCAACAGCCGCCCAAGTTCCCGGGCGGTGATCTTGAGATGTACCGCTACATTGAGGCCAACCGTGGTTTCCAGAATGCTACAGGTGATGGAGGTAATGTTTACGTTTCGTTTGTGATTGATGCCAGTGGCAAAGTGAGCGATGTGCAGCTTTCGCGCGGCATAAGAGCCGAATTGGACCAGGATGCCCTGCGGTTGGTGCGCACGATGCCTCGCTGGGAACCGGCTAAGGACAACGGTGAGAACACTCCTGTGCGAAAGACCGTGATGATCAAGTACCGTTAATGAAATAGAAGTACCGGAAAAAAGAGCGGCCCGGAGCAAATGCCCCAGGCCGTTTCATTTTCAGACAAACCAGCACAGAATCACCTCACCCTGTAGTAGATCTCGGTGAGCCACTTGCTGGTGTCAGGCTCCGTCATCGGGTCAGTCACATACACCTCGCGCACGGGGCCTTCCATGGTCAGGTTCTTGGCCAGTATGTAGTCGTCCATGGCTACATGCGCCAGGCCTGACTTATCGTATGCACCGTAATAGTCGATCTTCAATGTCCGGCCACCCTGAATGGGGAATGCCTTCACATTGCCATCGGCTGCGGTGTCTGCCTCAGGTGCCACCATCATGGCGGCCATCATGTCGGTGAGGGTGTCGGTCCACATCAGGTAGAGGGCGCTGGGCAAGCCTGTAGGTTGA
>Ga0169931_10004445_pt1 | contig 21846 bp, 21 predicted proteins | sample Kivu_15m_20L_FD_129675 | JGI IMG/M metagenome (GOLD analysis project Ga0169931, IMG submission 129675) | Freshwater microbial communities from Lake Kivu, Western Province, Rwanda to study Microbial Dark Matter (Phase II) - Kivu_15m_20L... | ecosystem: Environmental > Aquatic > Freshwater > Lake...
AATAATGGATATAATAATGGTGGCAGAGTAAGATTCCAAAGAGGACATGTTGGAAATAGAATTACGCCTAAAGGTCGTATAGAGAATTTGTATAATAGGTCAGGGCAAACAGAATATGTTGCTCAAGGAATACCTATCTGGATGACAGAAACTTTAAATCAAGAAACTAGATCTGGTCGAATGGGCTTAAGCGGAATGCAAGTGCATGATGAATTTATGCTTGCACTTAGAAATGGAAGACATCCATTTGAACCACTTATATCTGCTGCTGTGTCTTCTGGAATGCCAGAAGAAAAAGAAAAAATTTTATCTGCCTTTAATCAAATGATGAGTGATTTAAAAGGACGAGATGCTAGAAGACATTTTGTTGGCGGAACACCAGATTCATTTGAAAATTATTTTGGTAGAAAAGTTTTGCCAAAATTTGGAAAAAATTTTCAGCAACTCTTTATGTCTTTTGGAACGGCTTATGGTCCTAGAGGATCTAGATCAGGAACGGTTGCACAAGGAAATGTCAGTATAAATCCAAAAACTAGAAAAATTATAACTGGAATTAGTGGTAGAGGAAACTCTTTGGCGAGAGGAATTTCTTCATCTGTAATTGGCTCATCTGGCGGTGGCGGAGCTCTTCCTAAAGGAAGAGTAAGGCTTGCTGCAGATCTTGCAACAGCAGCACTGTCAGTATTTTCAAAAGGAAAAATAAGAAGGAATGTAGGAGGAATGATCCCTGGATACAATATGGGTGGAATAGTCATGCCTCAATCAATTCCAATTCCTTCTCAAAATGGTAAATATAATATGGGAGGCATGGTAAAAGGATATAATCGTGGCGGAATATTTTCTGAAGCAAAAGAAAAAGGATTTTTTGGATTTGGAAAACGAGGCGGCGGTGGTCCTATGAGTTCCCCACTTGCAGGTATTGGAATGGGTATGGGATTACAGATGGCTGGTCAAGCAGTTAGTCAACAAGGTCAGGCTGGATTGGGAATGGCACTACAGGCAGCATCTGTTATAGCAATGATTGCTCCAAGTGGTTTTGGAAAACTATTAGGACTTATACCTAAAATAATTTCTGGATTTACAAATTTTAGTAAAATCGTGAGTGTTGTTAGAGGCGGACTAGTTCTTCTTACAAGAGCAATTCCTGGAGCAGCAATATTAGCTGGTATTTTTGGCATAATAAAAGCATTCCAAACCTGGAGAAAAAATATAGCGGATGCAAAAAGAGATGCTACTGCTTTAAATGGAATTACCGAAAAGGGTGCTAAAGAAGTTGGTATACAGTATACAACCCTTACAGACAGAGTTAAAGCATTAAAAGAAGAGCAAAAGTTAGCTGCAGATAAAGCCAAAGCGTACTTTGAATCTTACACGTCTGCAGGAGGATCTGGTGGCCTTACTCTAACAATTCAACAACTTAAAGAACTTAAAGAGCGTGTTAAGTCAGACATGCCAGAAACCTTAGCAATATTAGACAATATTGATTCCTCTAAAGTTAACCAATGGGCTTCAAACTTAAAGGCTCAAATGGTCGCAAGTGGTAAGTCTGTAGAAGAGGCAACTAATTTAATATATGCACTTATTGAATCCTCTAATAAGGCTGGAATGGGCGTAAGAGCGTTAACAGATAAAGCATTTACTGGAATAACAGATAAAGGATCTGCGGCTTCGTTTATAATGGAAACATTAGCTAAAAATATTAAAGATGTTTCTAGTATAGATCCATCGGCTTTTGCATCAAATGTAGATACGGCAGTATCTTCTTTGGATTCTGCCGTACAGTCATTAATTGGTACCACAGATGCTTCTGGAAAAACTCTTGATGAAGCTGAAGCTCTAGCAATTCAATTTGAAAAAATGACTAAGTCTGGAATTAAAAATAATAAGCTGGGACAAGATGCACTAAAAGCACTAAAGGCACAGAGACCAGAGTTTGCGGCTATCTTAAATAGTTCAGATACAATTGGCGGAATGTATGCTAAATGGAGACTTCTTCTACAAGGCGTAAATATAGATTTATCTAAAATTGATTCTTCGCAAGCAGAAGCACTGGCTAAATTTACAGCGGCTTTAGATGCAGCAGGTCGAGCAGGATTATCTGGAGATAAAAAAATTTCTTCTCTTAATGCTACTGGAGCAGTAATAGACGAACTTGAGAAAAAATATAAAAATTTACAAAAGGCTGCAAATACCGAAAATATTTCTAGAAAAGGTTTAGATAAAGCAGAAATTAAATCTATTCAAGATAAGATTAAGGGAATAAGAGAACTTGCTGAGGCTAGAAAGAAGGCTCTACGAGAAACCTTTGATCAAGAAAATGCAGCATTAGAATTACAACAAGCTCAACTAGAACTACAAGCGGCAATTGCAAGAGGAGATGCAACTGCAACGGCACAAGCACAATTAAGAATTCAACAAATTAATAAAGAAATTGGATTAAAACAATCTGAGGCTAAAATTGAAGAAAATGCAAGAAAAGCTGAAGCCAAAGAGCAAGCAACACTTGATGCAGATGCTGAATATAAAGATAAATTAGTAGATGCCGCAAATAATGCAGCTGGGGCAGCAGATAAATTAGGCACCAAAATAAAAACTCTTAAACAGTTGGAAGCAGATATGCTTAATATTGCAAATAAGAGATCATTGGGACAGGATATCAGCGTAGATTTGCCAAACTTTTTAAATAGCCTTGGTAAATCTGCAAAAACAGATCCAAAGGTCGTAGAAGCCTTTAAACAATTCTTTGTTCTTGACGATAAAAACAGGGCTACAAAAGATGACAAGGGTAACTTCATTATGAAATCGTATAATGAAGCTAAAACTGTTACTATGAAACGAAGCGGAAAGACCTTTAATGTTGAAGAAGGGGGAACAGCATTAGCAGAAATAGATACAATGGCTAAACAAATGTCTGCTTTTGCAGATGAAATTACTGACGGAGTTACATTAAAAGACATTGGAGATATTTTATTAAGGGGATTTTCTATGGGAGGTCGCACTAAATCTTCTCCGCTTGCTATTCCACAATCATCGTCATATGTAATGAAAAAAGATGGACAGCTTTCTGATGAAGCTGAAAAAATGATTATTTCTCAATATGGATTGCAAAAAGGAGAATTTTTTAAGTATGGAAATACAACATACGAAGTATTAAAAACTGGTTGGGGATTTGGGGATAGGGCAACTCCAGTTAAAAGGGCACAGGGCGGCAGACTAGTTCCTGGAATTCCTTATTCTTTAAATGATGGCGGTAAAGTAGAAGGAATTAAATTTGATATGCCTGGTCAAGTTTATCCTAATATAAATACAATGCCTAGATATAATATTCCAACAAATACACTTAGCGGAATTAACAATATAGATAACAAGTCTTCAAGCAATTCTGTTTATAATATTGATATTGATCTTAATGGAACAAATGTTACAGTAGATGATGTAATGCATAGATTTAAATCAGAACTGGCACTGATTAATGCTAAAGAGGGTAGAAATAGGGTTCTTGGAGGAGTTTACTAATGTCTACATATATGCCGAGAGGCTCGATACTTTTAATAGAAGCAAAAGATCTTCTAGCAACCCCTCCTGGCACTACAAAAATTTGGAATAAGATATCAGAGCATAATAGAAGTGCTTTAGAATTAACACCAGAAAGAATTGAACGTGTAGTTAGAACATCTAACGGTACAATAAGAAAAAACCATATTGCAGATAAAAGAAAGTTTCAATTATCTTGGGATATGCTTCCTTCATATAGAACATTAACCGTAGATGGTGGATGGGGAGCGGAAGACCTAAGAACATTTTATTTAAGTGATGATGGAAAACAAAGTTTTAATATCAGAATAAATCTTGCCAAAACAGGCACAGATCAATCTACATCAGGATATGAACAGTATAATGTTATCATATCTAATTGCAATTTTTCTGTAATAAAAAGAGGGTTGCAACCACACTGGAATGTATCGTTATCATTGGATGAGGTATAATGTATCCACTACCTTCAGGAGCTAGCACAGCCTTAGAACAAAGCACGTCTGTTACATATAAAGCGGCCTGCTTTTTTGAGTACAATATGAATTCTATGGTTGACAACATAACTGTATCTGGTGCAATAGTAACTAAAACAGATTCCGCAGGAAACACCTATACCCCGTTTAAAAAATTATTTCCATTAGATTCTATTATTAAGCCATTTAGGCCAATCGGTGCTGGAATTAAATATGCAATTTCTGGAGACGTAGATTCTGGATGGAGAAATCCTAGATCTGTAGAATACATTCCAAATTTTAGAATTTACTATCCAGGACCAGATACATTTTATAAATATTATGTATCGGCAAAAGGCTCAGGACTTGATGTTACAATTAATTATCCAAAAACAATTTTAACAAATAAAATAGTTGCTAGATTTGAATTGTCTCATTCCACTCCTGGAACATGGACAATATTTGGAAATGGTTCTCAATTAGCAACAGGATCTTCAATAGTTCCATTTACAACTGGCGGCAGTAAAAATTATAATGCTGGAACAGTAACAATATATTATAACGGAACCTCTTGGTCTACAACAGAGCCTGCAGTTCCAGCTCAACCAGTTAGTTTAACAAGTGTAAAAATAACTACATCTGCAGTTGCTGACAAATATGTTGGGTTAATAGAATTATCTCCAAGATGGTATATTGATGTGACTGACAGTTTAGTATCATTTAATATTCAAAAAGAATCTTCAACAAGTACAGAAGGACTTTTGCCAGTAGGCAATATTTCTGCAAACTCAGTTAGATTAAATTTAGTTTCATATGAATTAGATAGAAAAATTATTACTTTAAATAAAGCAGACGCTTTTAGCAATTCTAAAATATATTTATATAAACAGGTACAGGTTTTGCCATACATTAAGCTATATAATTCTGGCGGATCAAAATCAGACGCAGATGGCACATACGATTTAGTTCCACAGGGCACATTTTTTATAGATTCTTGGGAGACCGAAGAGTTTGGAGACATATCAATAACCGCTTTAGATTCTGCAAAAATTCTTCAAGAGACAATCGCTCCAGGTATAACTTGTGAAGGATATTCAGTAACAGCTATTATTAGAAGGCTTTTAGATTCAGTAGGATTTACTAATTATAGAATGTATATTAAAGATACAGATTCATCTATATTTTCTCCTAGATATTGGTGGACAGATAATGCAAAAACAGTTTGGGATTGTTTACAGGAATTATGTAGAGACGCACAAATCACTGCTACTATGGGATACGATAATGTTTTAAATCTATATAGTAGAGAATATATTTTTGACAACACAAGATCTGCAAACTGGTCATTTAGATATGATGCTAGCGGATCAAATCTTTCTAACATACTGTCGTTGTCAAAATCAGATCTTCCTGTAGCAAACCAATTTAAAATATTTTGGAGTAGCGTTTCTACTTCTAATTATGTAGAAAGCTCTCAAGACATCTGGAAATCAGATCCGTATTACTTAGGAGCATTTGCGTTAGATCAAAACCTTCTTTCTTCGGCTGGACCTGGATCATATATAGCCTTATCTCCTTCTGTTTTAAATCCAGAAGAATTAGGTTTAGCTGCATATGAATTTAACGGGTATCTTGTAATTGATTCAGAAATTATAGAATATGACGCTATCCAATTTCAATATACAGACTTAACAGGAAACTTAGTAAAGGTAGATATTAAAAGCAGAACAGATTTATTAAAATATTTGGGTCAAGGACAAATTGGAACAGACAACTATAAGCCTAGTGGATTTTATAGAATAAAAACTAGGGGGGCGTTTGGTACAGATGCAGCAGATCATTATGCTGCCGCAGATACTATATTGTCACAATGGACAGGATATCAGGTGAATGTAAAATGAGATTGCCATCATATATTCTAATAAATGGAGGATATACAGCCCCGACAGCTCCAACTCCTGCAGACTACGCAATTCCTTGGATTTCAATTGCACCAAATACTGCTGGGACCTCTGTAGTTATTACAGTTGGACCTAGTGCAGTTACTCCTACACTATATGAAGGGGCATATACTTCATATTCATTTACTCCGCTTCCAGATGGATTAATAAGCACATCTTCAATGCCATATACGTTATCAAACTTAACTCCTGGACAATCTTATACAATACGGTTACGAGCAGGAGATGGAAGTGTCTACGGAGAATATACATATCAAACATTTGTTACCCCAAAACCAGCTCCCGTGACCAGTTTTGGTTCAACTACAAATGATGATATTCCAGATAAAATTGAAAGAATGAGAATTAGTAATGCTGCAGCTTTTGCTGCATCAAAAGCTGCGTTAGATGGGGACGTTGGAAATTCGGGTCAGATAGTTTCTGGAACCTCCTTTGCCCTATCTGATAATAGACAAATAAAAAGATCTATTTTTACTGTAACATCAAAAACTAATAACATAGAGGAATATTCTGTAGCAATTAAACCTTCTACAATTTCTACATCCTATAGTCACTACACATTTGGAGCGGGCATATTTTTTGATAGTCCAATAAAGGTTCCAAAAGCTGCTGGCGGAATTGGATTTTTTACAAGTGAAAATGGAATGACTGGATACTTTATAGAAATTAAAACAGAATATTCTTTGATAGACAGTAAAGAAAAATCAATAAAAATATTGAAATTTGTTAATGGAGTTAAGAAAGTACTTCCAGATAGCCAGGACGGCACCAACGGAAAGATATATGCTGGTGTAATTGGATCATCACAATATAAGGTAGATGTAAAATTAGAGGTTACTGCACAAGCAACAATTATAGATGTCTACGTAAATAATTTTAAAATAAGTGCTGCGGATGTTTATAGTACATCTTCGACAGCCAATCCTATAGAAAAGCCTATACCTAAAACAAATAGGCTAGCTTTGTTTTCTAATTTAGGATCTGCAAACTTTGACTATATTTATGCAATACCGTTAACTGAAAAAGAATATCAAAACGCAATTCTTGCTGACATATATAGTGGACAGTTTGGGTCCACAATGCTAAGCTTTGCATACGGGGATAGACTAATTGACAATATAGGAGTTCCTGCTGATAAAAAAGCATACATAGAGGAATTTGGAACTGTTGCTAGAGAATTAAGAAAAGTAAAAATTAATTTTGCCCAACCTGGGGCATATCCATTATATGCAAGTACAGGAGTAAACCAATATGCAAGTATAGTGGGTAGTAGATTTAGTAACCATGGGGCAGAGGTATACGTTGCAAATAACGCTGGAACATTTATTCCACTACAGTCTGGAGCACACAATTTTATGATTATAGGAAACTATATTTCTATAAATGGAAGCCATGAGTACACTGAAGAATCTATCAATGAATATACAACTCCAGAACCAGCAACATTTCAATCTACGTGGATTCAAACAGAACAGGATGCCAAATCATTATTTGATTGGGCAAAAACTCAATGGTCAAAACAACAGGAATCAGTAAGCCTTGAAGTTTTTGGAAATCCAGCAATTGAGGTTGGAGATGTAATAACAATAAATTATCCTAAAAATAATTTAGACGGCACTAAAAAATTTGTTGTAACAAATGTAAATAATTCGTTTGGAGAGGGGTTGCAGACAAGCATTACCGCTAGGTCATTTTATAGTTGACCAAATGGTATAATCTAAATATGGCAAAAGAAAAAATTAGAGTATCTAAAACTGGCGTTACAAGCGGCGGTAGAATAGCACTTTATACTAATTCTAAAGAAGTAAGTGATTTAGATCCTTCTCTAGTTAGATTTATTGCAGGAAATTCTCTATCCCCACTATCACTAACTACAGGAAGTTTTGATGATGACCTATATTCGTCTGATAACGAAGTTTTTGTTGAATCATCTTCATCTAGTAGTGAAACTGAACAGGTGATAACAGAAGAGAATAACTCTGAATCTAATAATTATAAAATACCAAGTGCTTCAGATATTCAAATATTGTCTCAACAGGTAGTCTATGACTCCGCAGGCTTACCTTCAGTTACCGTAATATTTAAAATTAAAAATTCCAGCGGGGTTGAATTAAGAGGAATGAATGCTAGGATAGAACTAATATGATAACTAAATTTGGAAAAAGATTTCTTACTAATCACTTAGCAGGCAATATTTCTTTTACAAACAGAGAGCTGGCCCTTGGAATTGATTCTACCGCTGCCAATATAAAAGGAAATGATACTAGATTAGGGTTTGAATTTTATAGAGTGCCAGTTACATTAGGAAGTATTGACATTGTTCAAACAGGCGTAGATGGAGATGGCGATCCAGTTTTTTCATATACAGCAGTATATCAAGGTACTGTCCCACAAGATATAGCGGGAGTAGCAACAGAAATTGGCTTATACCCATCACAGAGAACTTCAGCAAATATTTTTGACAGTAAATTTGTAACATCTTTTGATAACAACCTTCCTTGGACGGATTCATTGGGAGCCAATCCAGGAGTTCAATTAAGCAATCAGTCGATAACTGCAAGAATAGGCGATAACCTTCTTTATTGGGAAGCACTTGCCTCAGCATCAAAAGAGTACTCGGTTACAGTAGAACCATTCGATTTGTCTGGATATGGAATAAATGATAGTCTTAGTATTGCATATAGAAAAGCAGATAATAATGTAAATAAAATTAGAGTTAAATTCTACAGTTCTGCAACTCAATATTGTTATTTAGATTTCACCCCGACATCTGGAACTGGCGATAGAATACAGTCTGAAAACTTATCAACATTATTTACTAATACATCTGCAACCCCACCAGATTTTACAAGTATTATTAAAATAGGAATAGAAGTTACTGCAGGAAGCGGCGGAGGGTCAGTGGTATATTTTGATGGTTTAAGAATTAATGATGAAGACACATTTGATCCATCATATGGGCTAATTTCTAGATCTGTTCTTACTGGTAATGATATACTTTATAAAACATCTGGTAGACAGGTAGACATAGAATATAAGTTACAGTTAGGATTTTAAATGGCAGATTTAATACCTAAAAGCAATCAACCGATTCCTTCAGATTTACAAGTTCAACAACAATCACAGACTGATAAAAACTTTTTTAATTTTAAAGCTACTGGATTAAAAGTTGACAAAAATTATGCTATTAAATTTCAATGGGTTTATAAAGATGGAAAACTAAGTCCATGGTCAAATGGTTATCCTTTATTAACTAATACAGAATCTGTTCCTGCCGCACCCTCAGCAACTGTTGCATCTACTGGGTCTGGAGTAATTCCAGTAACACTTAATGCTTTTCCACAAAATGCTAAAAGAGTAGACGTTTTTGTTATTGGAGGAGTGTATGGTGTAGGCAAAGTTGCCTATTCCTTTTTTGCGGCAGGTACGCACAATATTCCAGTAGCTGCTGGATCTTATCAAGTTGTATTATTGACAGTAACTCCAACTAGCATTAATGGAGATCCTACATCATCATTTTCAATTACCGTAACTGATCCAACGGCAAACTTGCAAGTAGATCCTTCGGCAACTCCGTCTGTACCTACAGTTTCTCAAACTTTAGGAGCAATTCAACTATCTTGGAATGGAAAAACTTCGTCTGGTGCAGATCAACCAAATGGTTTTAAAGCTGCAAAAGTATACGTTGGAACGGCGTCTAACTTTACACCAATAGATACTGGAAATTCTGGAGCTAACCAAGTAGATGTTTTAAATTTTGGTAATGGTCAAAATACTTTAAATATATCTATAGGAACCGTTGTAAATGGTGTTGCTATGGATTATGGCATAGATTATTTTGTTAAAATAAAAACAACAAATGGAAATGTTGCTCAAGATTCTTCCCCAGTATTAGCAGCTGGAAGTCCAGTTAGGATTGGACAAGTTCGTGATGGCGATATTATAGAAATTTTAGCAGATAAAATTCGTACTGGAACAATATCTTCTCAAATAATAACAGTTGGAAACTCTGCAGGAAAACATATAAAATTATCTGGAACTGGAGATCCTTTAACAGTATATGGTACTGGCGGAACTAATGATTCACTTTTGTCGTTTGGAACAAATAATCAAGGTCAGAGCGTATTAACAATAAAGGGTAGCGGATCTTTTTCTGGAGACATATCAGCAGCAACTGGAACTTTAACAAATTCTTTAAACATTGGATCTTTCAACCCAGGAACATGGGGAGGAAGAGGATACCCGTTTAGTGTTAATTCTTCTGGAAATGTGGAAGCCAGCTCTGGAAAAATTGGCGGATGGACAATTGATATTACAAAATTGCAAAGTACCGCATCAAATGGCGGTCAAATAGCATTATTTCCAATTACAGGAAACGGTGGAAAAATAGCATTAATTAAAGATGGTGTTGAAAAAATAACAATAGATGCGGTAGAGGGAATTGTTGGCCCAGATGTAACAATTGCTGGAAATACTGGACCAGCATTTAAAATAGGCCCAACTGGAAATGCACAATTTAGAGGAACTATATACGCAGAAAATGGAACATTTAGCGGTTCTGTAACGGGTGCTGTAATCACTGGAGGAACATTTCAAACATCAAGCAATACTTCAGCCAGAAGAATAGTAATTGCAGAATCTTCTCCAGATACAATTTCTTTTTATAGTGGAGACTCAACATATCCAGTAACTGGATTTGTTAAAATGGATACAAGTATAAATGGATTACCAGCACTTACAATACAGCCACCAGTGGGAGCTGGATGGACTGGAAATCCTAAAATATCAACATGGGGAGTATCCAGTGGTGGGTTTTTAAATTTAGAAGCTTTTAGTATAACATCAACTGCAACAAACGGACTTATAAAATTAGATGGAGGAATACTAACAATAAAGGGTGGAGTTAGTACAACTTTTGAAGGAGGATTTGTTTATTTTAGCAGCACACTAGGTGCAAGAAATACTGTAGGAAGTAGTGCTGCACAAGAAATATTTAGAAATATATCTGCAGGAACATCAAATCCTTCTGGAGGACTTACTGGTGATGTTTACATACAATATTAAAAATGATATAGTGAGTTAATATGCCATCAGATATATTTATTAAAACAGGATCATCTACGTGGTCAAAGGCTATCAACATATTTATAAAAACAGCTGCCTCAACATGGTCTACTGCAAAAAATGTTTGGCTATTTCTTGATTCTGGATGGACAAGAGTTTGGCCTTTATCTGGAGTTTTTAATGTAACAAATCCATATGTGGCATCCACTTCTGGCAGTACAACTCCAATATCTGGAGGGCCTCCTAGAAGAATAGGAAACTCGGTATTTGGGAAAAATGGAACATGGAATGCAAATGGCTGGGTAATTAATTCATATCAATATAGATGGAGAACATACTCAAGCTCTACAGATATAAGTGATAATACTAGAATATCTCAAACCGCATTGGCCACTTATTCAGGTCCCGTTGAATTAGTTATTCCAGCTTCATATGATAGAGAATATTTAAGTTTTTTTATTCAGGCAAATTCTTCTGGCGGATCAGCCTATAACGGATTTGCAGAATCTGCAACTCAATATGATGGTATATATATAGTCAGACAACAACCAATAAATCTTACAGGGGCATTAAGTACATATGTTCCAAGAGTAGACATTCAAATTACATACTCATCAACTTGGCAAACAGGTGATGCTTATGAAGCAGAATCAAATAGAACAACAATTGAATGGTATAGAAATTCTGCTAACTCTACAATTGGTGGAACTTATAGAGGTTCTGGATCTTCATATACCCCAGTGCCTAGTGATTTAGGATTTTATATATATGCAGTAGAAACAAGATTTAATTCTGGAACAGACTACGATCTTGGAGTAAATACTGGAGTTGAAAAAAGAGTAATAACTACAATGCCAGTAGCTGAGGCATTAAATGGAGCCACAAGTACATCAATTGTTTCTGTTTTTAGACTTACAGATACAACAACTAGAACTATAGTAAGCTCTACTGGTGCAAGTGGTCCATATTACCAGATGTTTTGGTATTCTCTTAACACTGCCCCAAGTCCAGAAACAAGATATGATGCTGCAAGTACAACAAGCACTGTTACCGAAGACTATAATTTTTCAAATAATCAAACCATATATTTTTATATAAGATCTTCTACTGAAAATTTAGGTAATACAACTGCAAATGGGATTGCAACTTTTGGAACATATTCAGAGTATGGCCCTGTTTCTGGAGCGGCTTCTTATACATATTTGTCTCCTACTGGAAGCGTAACAGTCTCCCCATCAACAGGTGTTGCTGGACAGACTACATTTACAGCAACACCCTCAATATCTTCTGCTCCTAGCTCACAGATATCTTTTCAATGGGAGTATTTTGAAGGAGGTCAAATCGGATGGGTTAATGCTCCTGGCACTAGTACAAATTCTACATACCTTCCACCATCAAATTATGTTACATTCTACGGATCAAATTTAAGATGCCTTGTAACAGCAAACAACGGTGTAGGGACTTTGCAGACAGCAGGCTCTGCTACAGTTACAGATCCTGCTCCAGGATCTTTTACTTATAGCATATCTAATTCAACAGTTACTCCAACAATGCCGTCTGCATACACCAACTTTTTTAATTCGAGTGGAACACAAATAAACTATGATTGGAATGATACTGCAAATACAACTTCTTGGATGAGCTCAATTACTGCTGGCGGTGCTTATGGGCCTAGAAATAATGAAAGATTTGTCTCAAGCGATTTTTGGGACACTACTCCTGGAGGCACGTATACAACATCTGTATATTCAATAAATAACAATAGGCAGGCAACTGTTTCGTGGGGAGCATCAACAAATGCTAATAGCTATGTAGTTAGTTTTAGTGGAGCAACACAAACTTCTCCAATAACGGTAACTGGAACTTCTTTAGTTCTTACCGCTTCAGGATCTTCTGGTTCTACCGTAACAGTTAATTCCGTAACAGCTTTTGCCAACGGAAACGGAACTGGAGCTTCAAAAGCTGGAACACTTTCTGGCTTATCTGGAGTAACGATATTCAATGGACAGTCTGGAACCAGAAGTTCTGGCCCATCTACAGCCCCACAAGTTTTAGCTCCAGTAAATACAGCAGCTCCATCAGTTAGCCCATCAAGTGGAACCGCTGGCTCAACACAATTTAGTTGTACAACTGGAAGTTGGACTAATAACCCAACATCTTATGTATATCAGTGGCAATATAGGGAATCAGCCCAAAATTGGCCGCCAGCACCTGGAACAAACACTAACTCTACATATACCCCGCCATCAGACTTTGCAAGTATTTATGGAAATAATTTAAGATGTACTGTAACCGCAAGTAATTCTGGAGGATCTAATTCGGCATCATCAGGTTCTGCTACCGTAAATAGTCCAGCCGTAACACCAGCAATAACTTCTGGTCCAAGCATTAGTTGGGCAGCAGGAAATGACTTTACATTATCTGCAACTGCTTCAAATGCAACAAATATTGAATTTCAAGTTCAGTATGCAAATAGTAGCGGTGGAACAGTTCAAAATACTGTAACATATTTTATGGGAGCTAGTGCTGGATCAAGAACAACTGGGGCACAACAATATTCATGGGCTAGAACAAGAGCAAGGGCTAACAATACAAATACTGGATTAAGTAGCTCATTTACTGGATATACGGCTTGGGCATAAAATGAATAATCAAGAAAAAATAGAAATTATAAATAAACATATAGAATCTATACTGCCACATATCTTAGCTTTAGAAAATGATATTTTTACTAATCCTTATGCAGATATAGAAGGTAAACCTTCAAGAAGCCAAGTTCTTTTAGATTTTACAAGAAAAAAAGAAGTTTTAGAAGCACAGAGACAGGCCTTGACTAATCTAGGCTAAATGATATAATATGAAAGGAGGTCAAAAATGACTACATTAGCAAAAGCAGACAAATTAACACTACTTAATTCTAAAATAAGAAGTATTAATTATTCAAAGTATGGACTTGAATTAGATTTACTTCAAGAAAATGCAAAGTCTTCTCCAAACCAAGAAGAAATTTCAAGGCTAGAAGATATTATTGAAGATTCTGACAGACAACTTGCAGCACTAAATGAAGAGCTTGCAGAAGTAAACGCATTAACAGAATAGGTATATAAATGGCAGAAAAAGCGGAATTAGTTATTACCGCCCTACAGCAACGTATAGGAGAATTAGTATCTAATTATGAAACTCAAATTGCAATTTTACGGGCAGAAATTACTAAACTTGTGGAAGAAAAGGAAGCAAAACGTGAGGCTGTTCAAAATTACGAAGAGCACCTTAACGATATCACAGCCAACTAATTTTCCTTCAGGGTTAGCAGTTAAAACTGATAAGTCTGTATATTGGATTAAAGATGGTAAAAGATATAAGTTGATTTCAGATAGGGCCGCTAAGTCTTGGTCATTTACTACAGTAAATGCAACTGAGGCGGCTTTATCAGGAATTAAACTAGTAGGTAAGCTAGGCTTCAGAGACGGTTCTTTGATCAAGAATATAGCAGATGGTAAAATGTATTTAGTGTCACAGAATAAGCTCAGGCATATTGTAGACCCAGATATATTTGATCGTTATGGTTTAGATAGATCTAAATTGATAGAGGTATCTGAGGCGGAAATAAAGGCACACGAAATAGGAGAAAACTTATAATGCCATTTGTAGACGGAGAACCAATTGATGCATCTAAGCTAGGTGCTCTAGAAACAGAGTTAAATATTTTAAAGGCAAGTATGCCTAAAATTGGGTCGTCATCAACCTCTATTAATATTAATAGCTCATCTCCTAGCGTTACAACAGTAAGCCCATCTGGAACAGTCACGCCGTCCATTACTCCTTCAAATGTATTTGGTGGAATATCAGCAGATGTGCCACTTACTCCAGGATCAAGATCTACCTTTACAATAGATTATAGTGCTGCAGGGTTATCTTCAAATCCAAAAGCAATTATATTGACTCCAAGAGGCAGCGAGAAAGTTTTTTCTATTAATCAAGCGTTAGTTAAAAGTAATACAGTAACATCAACTTCGGCTCAATGCCATGTGTACCATAGACCAGATGCTACAGCATGTACCGTCAAGTATTATTTTATGGTGATTTCTTAAAAAATATTTACAGTAGGCCTTGACAGGCCATAAATATATGTTACAATTTGTTAGTATTTGAAAGTCACGACTGCGTGACTTTTTTCGTATAAGGATTTAAATGACAAACGATTTAAAGTGGATGCTATCGTCAGATCAGCAGTTTCCATATCAAGACGATAAGATGATCGAACTCTGGTTCAAAGTAATGAAATGGTTTAAGCCAGACGTAGTAGACTATCTTGGTGATACTGACGATCAGGCGTGTTATAGTAAATATACCGAAGGTCGTTCTGCCGAGTTTTTAAATTTATATAAAACAGATAGTGCAGATTTAATTATTCCAACAATGCGGCATGAAGCAAAAGGGGCAAGAGACTTCTATGCTAAAACTCGTGAAATGCTGCCAGATGCACAATTATTTTCAGCATTAGGAAATCATGATATTAGAATTTTTAATTATGTAGATTCTAAATTGCCAGACTATATTTCTCAAGTTACGCCAGAAGCATTATGGAATCTAGATTCATTAGGGTATGAATACATTTACTATAACGATCTTCCTAAATTACGTTTTGGAGATATTCATGTTCATCATGGAATTTCAATTTCTGCCACTGGATCAGTAAGAAAAGATATGGAAGATATGCAGGTATCTTTAATTCGTGGACACTCACACAGAATCGCTTCGCATATGGTAACATATGAATTGCGTAATAATGGCCAAGGAGAAACTTTGCGTGGCTATGAAATTGGACACATGTGTGATGAAAAGGGGCCAGGAATGAAATATACACAGCACCATGATTGGCAAAAGGGTTTTGCAATTGCTCATATTGAAAATGGACAATATCCACACATTCAAATGATTCATATATCTCCAGACTACTCGTGTGTAGTGGATGGGAAGTTATTTAAATTATGATAAAATGTCAGAAATGCGGTGGCAGAGTATTTGTTGACAGAGTATTCTCGCAGAAACTGCATGTAGAATTGTTTTGCATCCTTTGCGGAAAGCGTTGGATGATCAATAAGGAGACCAGTGCTTTTGGCAAATGGCTAGAAAAAACAGACAGCGATTACGCAAAAAATTACAGTATTTCTTCTTAAACGGAAAAATACATAAAACCATTAAGTCTAGTAGAGCTAAAGATGAACTAATTGCTTGGTGCTATCCAGATAAAAAGCGTGTTCTATATCCATACTCACAAGTAGAAAAAAATATGGAAAACGCTTATACGGTTAAAGATGCGGGAGTATTATTAAATAGACATAAGGTAACTATTGAAGAGTATATACTAGCTGGTAAAATAAAAAGACCTCAAAAGGTATACCCAATTAGTAATCCAGAAAGTACCTGGTTTAAGTTTATGTTTAGCGAATCGGACATATTGGACATACATCAATTTATTATTGATGCTGGCCATACAAGAGATTTGCCGAGCAGAAATGAATTAAGGGCTATTCTCAAACACAATTTAATATTGTATACTAAGAACAATGAAGGACAATTTATCCCTGTATGGAAGGCGGAGTGATGGAAACTAAAGTTAAAGTAGACCTATCCTTTACTCGTAACCTTGGAAATTATGAAAGCATTAAAATCGGTGTTGGCATAGAGGACTGGGTTCGTGATGGAGAGACTGCAGATTCTGCAACTGAAAGAGTTTACGCATTTGTTGAAAATAAGTTAATTGAGAAAACTCGTGAAGTAGAACAGGAACTAAAGGGTGGCAAATGAAAAAGCTCCCTATATACTAATAGGGCTATATGAATCCTTATATAAGGAGAAGTATGGTAAAAAGCCACGATTAAATAAATTTCGTGAAAAGTGGGCTATGCAAGATGTAATAGATAGTCTTGGGTTTGACCGTGCTAAAGAAGTTTTGATATACTACTTTAGAACCAATAAGTCTGGACATCCACTTAATTTTTTCTTTTATAATTTTGATAGAATAGATTTTTTGAAGAATGAAATTGATAAAGATAAAGAGAATCGTCGCAATTTGCGAGAGGCTACAAAGAGGTTGGTAGAAGGCGGAGAATGAATACAGAGGCAGAACTAATTTCTGCAGTATGCAAGAATAAAGATATAAGCACCTTGCTTGCAGACAATGTAGATGAAGTATTTACTTCTCATAGAGATATATGGGAAAGTTTAAAAACATATTATTATAAGTTTAAATCTGTTCCTGAAGTTGGCGTGATAATGGAGCGTCATAAAGATTTTGAACCAGTAGAAACAAAAGCTGAAACAGGATATTATCTAGATAAGCTTAAGAATGAATATCTATCTTCTAAACTTAAGTCTATTATTATTCAATCAGGATCTTCTCTTAAAGAAGATGCCGCCTCTCGTGTGCTTGCAGACATGCAAAGCAAGTTGGCAAATCTTTCTAAGTTTACAAATAATGTTAGAGATATTGATATTACAGATTTAGAGGCAGCAGAAAATCACTTCTTATCAGTTAAAGAACGTTCTGCAATTATGGGTGGAAGCCCAGGAATTCTCACAGGATTTGACGCTATCGATAAAGCATATCCTACAGGCATGGCTCCAGGACATTTAATTGTTGCTATTGGTTGGCCAGGTAAAGGTAAGACCTGGTTTACTTCATACCTAGCATGTAAGGCGTGGGAACAGGGATTCAAGCCAATGATTATTTCTCTTGAAATGTCTCCAGAAAATATGCGTGACCGCATATATACAATGCTTGGCTCTGGCTTATTTCGTGCTAGTGATTTATCAAAAGGCGATATTAATATTGATGATTTTAGATCCTGGGGTACAAAAAAGTTTGAAAATAAAAACGGATTTATACTTGTATCAAATGAGGGGGCTGGAGATGTTACTCCTGCAACAGTGCAGGGTAAAATAGATCAACACAAACCAGACCTAGTTATTCTTGACTATCATCAATTATTTAATGATAACAAGCGAAGCAATTCTGAAGTAGAGCGTAACCGCAACATTTCTCGTGAATTTAAGTTGCTTGCGGTTTCTAATAATATTCCTGTTATTGACATTACCGCTGCAACCGCAGATGATATTTCAGATCAAGATGAACCACCAATGATGTCACAAGTAGCATGGTCTAAAGCAATTGAATATGATGCTGATATGGCTATGGCCATTCATAGATATCCAGGAACCAATATGATTGAAGTTGTTTCACGTAAAAATCGTCACGGACAAGATTTTGATTTCTATCTTGACTGGGATATTAATCGTGGTATTATCACTCCGATTTATGAAAATTTACCAGATATGAATGCAAAGAGCTCTTAAAGTTTTTGGACATGATGGAGAATTTTTAGACGACTCTGTTGCAATGATTAGTAGGGTGTCTGCAGAAAATGCTCTATGTCATGAAATGCGTGATAAAGGGTATGCTAAAGTTTTAGATATTGACACATTTTGGATTACGCATTATGATGGTAATCAGGATAGATGGTTTTATTCCATACGTGCCTATGGAATATATGTGGGAAAAAGAAAGGCAAGGGATGCTGAAGGATGGTCTCAGGGAAAATTGATACCACGATCTATACGCCAGCACACGTCAAGTCTGTAATAAAATCACTTGGACTCGAAATAGTTGGAGAAACTTCTAATGACTATATGTGTTATTGCCCATTTCATTCAAATAGGCATACCCCAAGTTTTAGCGTAAGTCGTGAAAAAGGTGCCTATATTTGTTTTAATCCAGCATGCGGAGAAACTGGCACACTTATAGAATTAGTTAAAAAAACACTAAATAAAAATGAATTCGAAGGGATTAGATATATTGCCTCCAAAGAAGCAGAGTCGGTAGAGAATTTTGATGAAGTTTTAAAAGACATGTTTGAAGATAAGCCAGACTTTATAGAGTTTCCACAAAATACTTTAGATCAGCTTTATAACAATCTTGGCTCTAACTCACACGCTAAGGAATATTTTAAGCATAGAAATATAACAGAAGAATCAATGCATTACTTTAAATTAGGTTATTCTGCTAATATGGGTATGGTTATTGTTCCAGTTCATAGCCCAGACGGATTGCCAGTCGGCCTTGTTGGTCGTTCTATATCTGAAAAGAAGTTTAAAAATAGTACTAACTTACCACGTAGTAAAACCATGTTTAATATTCATCGTGCTAAAAAAATAGGTAGCCAAGTAATTATTGTAGAATCCACATTTGATGCTATTCGTGTGCATCAGGCTGGATTTCCAAATGTTGTAGCAACATTAGGCGGACATATATCACACGATAATCTAAATTTGCTCAATCGATATTTTAATAAAATTATTATTATGACTGATTCAGATCAGGCTGGTAGAGAGTTGGGCAAAATAATATCAAATAAGCTTCGCAATAAAGACATCTTGTGGGCTTCGCATAGTTATGGTAAGATATATCCAAACAATGCAAAAGATGCAGGCGATATGACTGATGAAGAAATTAAAACCTGTATTAAAAATTCTGTATCCGATATAGAATACAGAACCTGGAATCCATGATATAATGAAAATAACAGACGGATATATACCGTCAACTACAAGGAGAATAAAAATATGGGTATCGTTAAAGGACTAAAAGGCTTAACTGAAGTAATGGATAAGCCACAGTCATCAGGAGATGGCACAAAAGCAAGGTGGGTTAAACTTGAAGATGGAGAAAGTGTAAAAATTCGTTTTCTTCAAGAACTAGATCCAGATTCACCTAGCTATAATGAAAAGCTTGGACTGGGCTTTATTGCAGTCGAACACACAAATCCAAAAGACTATCGCCGTAAGGCTCTATGCTCTATTCAAGATCAGGGCAAATGTTGGGGCTGTGAACAACACCGTAAAGATTACAAGGCTGGCTGGAAAGGCCGTTCACGTCTTTACATAAACGTTCTTGTTGATAATGGCAAGGACGAACCATATACCGCAATTCTTTCACAGGGCTCAAGCGGTAAAACAGTAACACCTACACTAATTGAATACGCTGGAGAAATGGGATCAATTACAAATCTTATGTGGCGTATTAAGCGTTCTGGGACAAAAACAGACACAAGTTATACAATAATTCCATTAGCAAAAGATGAGACTGCTTTTGACTCAGCATCTTTAGAATTATATAAACTTGAAGAAACTGCAGTTCGTGATTTACCGTATACAGAACAAGAAGCTTTCTTTAATGGAGAGGGTGGAAGTTCAGAAGGAGATTCTGCAACTAGCAGCAATCTAGACTGGTAATATCTAATTAAAGGCGGAGAGTTAATGTCATTTACACACTTACATGTGCATTCATACTATTCATTAATGGATGGCCTTAACTCTCCTGCCGAATTAGCACAAGCAGCAAAAGATGCGGGACAAACCGCATTAGCAATTACAGATCATGGAACACTGGCTTCTCATAGAGATATGCAGATAGCCTGTAAAGAAATTGGCATAAAGCCCATACTTGGCGTAGAAGCATACATTTCGCCAACAGATAGATTTGATAGATCTTCTAAAACAGATAAATCAATTCAGGCTTATAATCATATTATTCTATTAGCCAAGAATCAAACAGGGCTAAATAACATTCATGCATTACAGGAATTGGCATGGAATGAAGGCTTTTATCATAAGCCAAGAATTGATAGGGAGATATTAACAGAATATGCAGAAGGTATTATTGTATTGTCTGGATGTCTCAATGGAATTGTTAGTAAGGCTATTGAACGCCAGGAATTCTCAGAAGCGAAACTTTTACTCAAGAATTTTAAACAAACTTTTGGCGAAGACTTTTATGTTGAGGTTCAATCTCATAACCCGCCAGAAATAAACTCAAAGCTTTTAGAATTAGCAGACGAACTTAAAATTAAGGCGGTAGCAACAGGAGACGCACACTTTGCTAAGGGTGAAGATAGAGTATTAGAAGAGGCTATGCTTATTCTATCAACATCCCCTAAAGCGGACAAAGATGCAGATTTCGACATGTCTCGTAATATGAAGGATATGTTAGATAGATTTAATTACCTATATCCTGACCGTCGTATTTCATTTCAAGACTTTAATTTGTTTATTCAGACCCGCCAAGAAATTGAGGCGGACTTTAAAGAGGCTGGAATAAATAGAACCGATATATTTGATAATACAATGGAGATAGCCTCTAAAATTGAAGAATACGAGTTTCACAGGGGTCTAGACCTATTGCCAGTCCCTAAGACCAATGCTGATAAGAAACTGGCTGAGATGGCCTCAGAAGGCCTTAAACGCCTATCTCTGGATCAAGATAAGGTCTATGTTGACAGACTTGAAGAAGAGTTAAAAGTAATTAAAGATAAGAAATTTGCCTCCTATTTCCTAGTCGTAGCAGATATGATTAACTGGGCAAAAGATAATAATATTATGGTTGGTCCAGGTCGTGGATCCGCAGCAGGCTCCCTAGTCTGCTATACGCTGGGCATCACAGATGTGGACCCAATTAAATATGATTTGCTGTTCTTCCGATTTATTAATCCTGAGCGTAATGACTTTCCAGATATCGATACGGATTTTGAAGACCGCCGTCGTAAAGAAGTTAAAGATTACTTAAAGAAGAAGTTTAAGCATGTTGCATCTATTTCTACATTTACTTACTTCAAGGATAAGGGTGTGGTTCGTGATGCTGCTCGTGTATTCATGGTTCCACTTGGCGATGTGAATAAGGCATTGAAGCAGGTAGATACATTTGAAGATTTCGTAGAATCTCCTAATACAAAAGAATTTAGAATTAAATATCCAGAAGTAACATGGCTTGCAGAAAG
>Ga0169931_10004448_pt1 | contig 21840 bp, 18 predicted proteins | sample Kivu_15m_20L_FD_129675 | JGI IMG/M metagenome (GOLD analysis project Ga0169931, IMG submission 129675) | Freshwater microbial communities from Lake Kivu, Western Province, Rwanda to study Microbial Dark Matter (Phase II) - Kivu_15m_20L... | ecosystem: Environmental > Aquatic > Freshwater > Lake...
GACTTCATCACCGCCGACGACCTGCTCGACGGCCTGCTCGCGTTCGCTCCGGCACCGAACGCCAACGGCACCGCGTACGCCACCTTCACCTTCCAAGTGCGCGACAACGGCACCACCGACCTCGGCGGCCAGAACACCGACCAATCGCCCAACACCTTCACACTCAACGTCACCGCCGTCAACGACGCGCCGAGCGCGACGCTCGCACAACAGACGCTGACTGTGAACGTGGGCACCGCGTTCGCGCTGGGCGGCTTCGCCAAGTTCAGCGCCGGTGGCGGCACGGACGAGGACGGCCAAACGGCGCAGTCGTACACCGTGACCCCCGCGAACCCGGCGCTCTTCGCGGTCGCGCCGGCCATCGACACGAACGGGCGGCTCACCTTCACGGCGAGCGGCACGACCGGCACGACGACCGTGACCGTGACCGTGACCGACAGCGCGGGCGCGACGAGCGCAGAAGTGCAGTTCAGCGTGACGGTGGAAACCGCGCCCGTGACGCAACCGCCGGAGAACGTGGTGGTCGATCCCTCGGCGCGGTTCATCGCGGCCGGGGCCGACGCGGGCGGCAACGGCACCGTGGCGCTGTTCGACGCGCGCACCGGCGCGCCGCTGATCTCCTTCCAGCCGTTCGGGAACTTCGCCGGCGGCGTGGCGGTGGCGCTCGGCGACCTGACCGGCGACGGCACGGCGGAGCTGATCGTCGCCACCCGCGGCAGCGTCGGGTTGCTCGCGGTGTACGACCTCGCGACGGGCGCGACGCTGGTGTCCCCGGTGCAACCGTTCGCGGGCCTGAACACCGGGCTGCAAATCACCACCGCGGACGTGGACGGCGACGGGGTTCACGACCTCGTGTTCAGCCCGGAGCGCGGCGCGCCCACGGTCGCCGGGTTCAGCTTCGTGAAGGGCCAGTTCGTGTCGTTCGCCAACCCGCTACCGGGCGCGAACCTGAACTTCCAACTCGCGGCCGGCGACGTGACCGGCGACGCCCGGGCCGAAGTGATCCTGTCCGCGAACGGGACGCTGGCCGTGCTCGACCCGTTGGGCGCGGTGCTGTCGGTGATCCCGGTCGTGCCGGGCTTCGCGGGCGAAATGTCGATCGCGGTGGGCGACACGAACGGGGACGGCAAGCGCGAGATCGTGGTCGCGCTCCAAGCCCCCGGCGCGGACACCGTTCTCGCCGGCTTCTCCGCCGAGGGCGCGCTGGTGTGGAACCTGTTCGCCGACACCGGGGCCGGGTTGCGGCGCGACGGCACCAACCGCCCGGCCGTGGCCGACGCGCCCAGCCTCGCGGTCGCCGACGTGACCGGCGACGGCATCGCCGACATCCTGCTCGGCAGCCAAACCGGGATGGGCACGAGCCGCGTGACCGTCGTGAACGGCGCGACGCAACAGGCCGTGCGCAACGACGTCGCCTTCGGCCTGCTCTCGCAGACCGGGGTCTTCACCGACGCCGGTTGATGTAAACTGACACGTGAGCCGCGGGCCGCGCCTGTTCGCAGGCGCGGCCCGCCTTTTTTGGAGCCGCACATACAGGAGCAGCACATGAGCGCGGACCGCGTCGCGACCGTCACACCCGTTTCGGACGAAGCCGCCACCGGCAAGGTGGCCGAAGTGTTCGCCGACATCAAGCGGACGAAGAACATCGACTTCGTGCCGAACCTGTGGCGGGTACTCGCCACGAACGCCGACCACCTCGAACTGGTGTGGTCGCGGTTGAAGGCGATCATGCACCCGGAGGCGTGCGGCCGGACGGCGCTCTTGGACCCGCTCACGCGCGAACTGATCGCGCTCGCGGTGAGCGCCACCAACGGCTGCGCCTACTGCGTGAACTCGCACACCGCCGCGGCGAAGAAACTCGGCCTCACGACCGAAGCGCTCGGCGAAGTCATGGCCGTGATCGGGCTGTTCAACACCACGAACGCCCTCGCCGACGGGTACCAGATTGAGCCGGACATTCTGCCGCGCTTGGACTGAGAGCGCACTATACTTCGGCATGAACCGAATCGCCGTTCTACTTCTGTTCGCCGGCTGCGGGCCGGCCGCGCCCGTTTCGGACGCCGAAGCGCTCCTCGGCGAGTGGGCGGTCGTCGATTGTCACGCACCGGGCGGCGCGGAAGACCGGTCGCAGTTCCGCAACCGGGCGCGGGTGAGTGCGGAAACGTGGTCGCAACAGTTCAACGAGGGCCTGTACGAAGACTTCGAGTACACGATCGATCCGACCCGCGCCCCGAAACACCTCGACCTGACCTATACCGACCCGCGCGGCAAGCGCCTCACCGTGCGCGCCATTTACGAGATAGCGGGCGACGAACTGCGTGTGTGCATGGGTTCGCCGCCGGTCGTGGTCAGCCCCGCCGGAACCGCGCGGTACGCGGAGAGCCGGCGGCCGAGCGCGTTCGAGGCGAAGGACGGCGCGCTCATGGTGTACCACCGCGCGAAAAAGTGACGCTCACCGTCGCGCCATCAGTTCCAGCAGCTTCCGCGCGCACGCTTCCGCGAACGCCGCGTCGTTGATGTGCTCGTCGCGCTCGACCACCTCGACGTACGGCGCGACCCAGTTGCGCAGGCTCTGAAACAGGGCCGCGTCCGCTTCCGGCCACCAGAACGGTTGCCCCTCGGCGTCGATCGCGCTCACCCCGCGCAGCGGCACCATCACGCACGTGGGCGCGTTCGAGGCGCTGGTCTTCTCGGCGACGCCCTTCCCCAACCGGTCCATCTCCTCGGGCGTGGTGCGCATGAGGGTAACGTTCGGGTTGTGCCGGTAGAAGAGGCGGTGCTTGTACCAGTCCGGCACCGTGTCCGGCGGGCCGAAGTTCACCATGTCGAGCGCGCCGAGCGACACCACCTGCGGCACGTTCGCCAGCGCCGCGGCCGTGAGGCGGTCCGGGCCGGCGCTCAGAATTCCGCCCGCGAGTTCGTCCGCGAGTTCGGTCGTGGTGACGTCGAGCACTCCGGCGACGAGCCGGTCGCGGACCAGCCCTTCCATCGTGCGCCCGCCGGTCCCGGTCGCGTGGAACACCAGCACTTCGTACCCCGCGGCCTCCAGCACCTTGCGCGCGGCTTCGACGCAGGGCGTGGTGACGCCGAACATGCTCGCGGCGACCAGCGGTTTGTCGGAAGTCGGAGCGGCGTCCCGCGGGCGCGTCACCATACCGGCCATCGCCGCCGCGGCGTTTTCGAGAACCGGGCGGCTCACACGGTTCAACCCGGCCACGTCCACCACCGAATACATCATCGTCACGTCGCGCGTTCCGACGAACGGCCCGACCTGCCCGCTGGCGAGCGTACTCACCACGAGTTTCGGCACCCCAACGGGAACAGCGCGCATCGCGGCGGTCGCGATGGTCGTTCCCGCGGACCCGCCCAACCCCATCACGCCGGACAGCTTGCCCTCTTTGTGCAGTTTGGCGGCGAGTTTCGCCGCACCGACCGCGGCCAGTTCCACCGCCCTGCCCCGGTCGGCCGCGGCGCGCAGGTGCTCGGCGCTCGCCCCGGCGAGCGCGAACAGCTCTTCGCGCGTAACGTCCGGCACGAACGCCGGCGGGCCGAGCACACCGGCATCGGCGACCAGTACCTGCGCACCCGCGGCGCGCAACCGGTCGCGGACGAACGCGAATTCGACGCCCTTGGTGTCGAGGGTGCCGATTAACAGAACGGACATGCGGCGCTCCGGCGCGAGTGGCTTCCGCGTGTTATGTTACCAACGGTGCCCGTTCGTTCCCCGGAGAGGTGCGATGAAGCCGGAACAAAAGCGGGTACTCGTTCACGCCGCGCTCACCGCGCTGGTACTCGCCGTTATCGGGTTCATGTTCGCCGAGTTCGCCGGCACGTGGCTGAGCGCGCAGGGCGCGGGGCCCAACTCCGCCGACCCGACCCCCGCCCTGCCCGAGGGCGCGCGGTATCGCATTCCCCTGATGATGGCGCTCTGGGGCTTCGCGTTCGTGGTGATCGGCGAGTTCGTCGCCGCGCGGTTCCGCAAACCCGCCGCGTCAGCCGAGCACCCCGCTCCCGACAGCGCCGAGAAACTGCTGAACGAACTGCTGGCGAAAGCCGAAGCCGAGAGCGCCGCGCGCGAGTCGCAGAACCCGCCGCCCGTATCCTGAGTGTGGTCCCTCCACACGCGGGCGGTTTTGTGATGCGTTCCGACATTCTCGCGCGGTTCCGCGCGCAGGTCGCGGCCGGTGTTCCCATCGTCGGCGGCGGGGCCGGCACCGGGCTTTCGGCCAAGTGCGCCGAACTCGGCGGCATCGACCTCATCATCATCTACAACTCCGGCCGGTTCCGCATGGCGGGCCGCGGGTCGCTCGCGGGAATGCTCCCCTACGGCGACGCGAACGCCATCGTAATGGACATGGCCCGCGAGGTGCTGCCCGTCGTGCAGCGCACGCCGGTACTCGCGGGGGTGTGCGGGACCGACCCGTTTCGCGTCATGAAGCGGTTCCTGCTCGATGTGAAGGACGCCGGGTTCGCCGGCGTGCAGAACTTCCCCACGGTCGGCCTGTTCGACGGCACGATCCGCGTGGGCCTCGAAGAAACCGGCATGGGCTACGGTCTCGAAGTGGACCTGATTGCGGCGGCGCGCGACCTCGACCTGCTGACGTGCCCCTACGTGTTCACACCGGACGAAGCCACCGCGATGGCGAAGGCCGGGGCCGACATCCTCATTCCGCACATGGGACTGACCACGAAAGGCGCGATCGGCGCGAAGACCGCGCTCACCCTCGAAGAAGCCGCGCGGCGGGTACAGGAACTCGCGGACGCGGCGAAGGCCGTGAACCCGGAGATTCTGGTCCTGTGCCACGGCGGGCCGATTTCGGAACCCGAGGACGTGCGCTACGTTCTCGATCACACGCGCGGGATCGTGGGCTTCTTCGGAGCGTCGAGCATCGAGCGGTTGCCGACCGAAGTGGCGATCACGAACTGCGTGAAGCAGTTCAAGGCGCTGAAAGTGTGACGCGATCTTGTAGGTCGCGGTCGAGCGGCGCTTCGCCGCGAGGCCCGACCACGAATCACCTTTGAATGGAACGCTTACGCGCGTTACGTCGTCCCGCACGCAAGCGTTTCTCGTATTGCTGGCTCGCCGTCGGGCCTCGGCTTCGTGCCGCGCCGCCTCACTTGCGTGGCAATCTCGGCGACGCGGCTTTGCGAAGCGCCGCTCGACCGCGACCTACGAAAACGCCCGGCCATTCGGCCGGGCGCGCGTCTGGCTCGCATCGCCTTACGGCTTCTTCGGCGCTTCCGGGGTCAGGAAGCTCGTGTCCCGCGTCTTGATGACGGTCTTCTGCTCTTGGGTCAGTTCCACCTTCGTGTCCGCCCCGCCGATCACCACCGCCAGTTCGCCCTTCAACTTGATGTTGATGGTCGCCTCGGCGATGCGCTGGTTCTTCGGGTCGTAGTAGACCACGCCCTTGCTACCGGCCGGGTCGCTGGCGAGTTTGGTGCCCACGTCCTTGATTTTGAAGAGCAGACCTTCGGCGTTTTCCTTCGGCGGCGTGTACGCGATCACGGTTTCCACTTCGATCTTGTCGAAGTCCTTGTTCGCGCCTTCCTTGTCCGGTTCCGCGTAGGTGAACTTGTAGGTCACGTCGTAGGTGCCGATCGGGCCGAGCGGCAGCTTCGCGGTGCGCTCCCACTTCTCGCCCTTCTTCTTCGCCCCGTCCGGGAACACTTTGTACGTCGGGTCCACCATTTCCTTAAGGGCTTCGTCGCTCAGCACGCGCTTCAGCATTTGGTCCATGTTCGGGCTGCCCGCGCCCAATTTCTGGATGAAGGCTTCTTTGCCGTCCACCTTCTCCACCTTGTAGTTCTTCCCGAGCGTGGCGGTGAATTCGGCGCCCTTGAGGTTCTTGAAGAACTCGACGAGGCCCGCGTTGCCCGCGCCCGCGGTGGTGTCGGCCTTCGTGCTGTCGTAGGAGATCGGGTTGCCGGAGATGTCGATGGTCATTTTCAGACCCTCGATCTTCTGCTTCAGCGTGATCTTGGTGATCTCCTCTTTCCCTTCCGTCACCTTCTCTTCTTTCAGCGGGGTCCACTGGTAGTAGAAGCTACTCTTTTGTTGCTGGTTCAGGTCTTGGCCCTGCACCTTGATGCTCTGAGCCACGTCGGTGGTCATCTCTTGGTAGAACGGAACGAACTCGTTCTTCTCGTTCTTCAGTTTGATGCCGAACGTGCGGGCGTCTTGGCCGGCGGCGACGGTGGCGAGCGCGACCGCGAACAGTGCGGCGGCGCAGAAGCGGGTGCGGAGCACTGGGGAACCTCCAAAGTCGGCGGGAACCGTTCGGGATGTTCTACCCGCCCCCCGCGACCGGGCAAGTGCGGTGCGCGAATCCCGGCGCTGCACGCGCGCGGCCCGAACTGGTACAGTGGGTACGCTGCCCTCGCGGGGGAGGTTCGCATGAGGTTCTGGTGGCCGGTCCCGGTGCTCGTCGCGCTCGCGGGCGCGATCGTCCTCGCGCGCGGGGTGTTCTCGCGCGCCCCGGCCGACGCGCGCCCGCTCCCGGTGCCCGACGGCGACGTCGAAGTCGCGTGGCTGCACATCCCCACCGCCGGCGACACGTGGGAGAACTTCGTGTGGGGCGTCAAGCGCGCCGAGATGGCCGCGCCCGGCGCGCCGGCGGGCGTCTTCGTGGACGACGCCGCGGCGTTCCCGACGCGCACCACGGCCGTGCCGGAACTCGTACTCACGCGGCAGGGGTTCAACGGGCGCGTGCGGGTGCGCTGGTACAAGGTGACCGACGACGCCCCGGTGGGCGCGTGGGTGAGCGCGCTGGCGGCGCGCGACCCGGCGCCGCTCGCGCTCGTCGGCGGGTGGTCGAGCGACCGCGCGCGCGAACTGGCCGACGCGATGACCGCCACCGACTGGCCCGGCGCGCGCCCGGCGCTGCTCCTCGCGACCGCGACCGCCGAAACGGTGTTCGAGGGCGAAACCAACTACGCGCCCGACTACCAACCGCCGAAGCTGATCGAACTGTACTCGCCGTCGTTCCGGTTCTGCTTCACGAACCGGCAGATGGCCGACGCGGTAACGGACTTCGCGCTCTCGGACCCGTCGCTGCGGCCCGGCCCCGCGGTCGTGCCCGGGTTGCGCGCGGTGCCCGGCGCGGCCGGCGGGCCGTGGGCGCTGCTCCCGTGGCTCGCGGAGTTGCGCGCGCCGCCGCCCGGTGTGCCCGCGTTCCCCGACCGGCGCGCCGACGGGCGCGGCGTGCAGGCCTACGCGCTCGCGTGGAAGGACGACCCGTACTCGCTCGACCTGTCGCAGCGGTTCCGCGAGGCGCTCGAGGAACAGGGCGCGACGCCGGGGCGGCCGCGGCTCTTGGTGGAATCGAACTACATTCCGTTCAGCACCGGTCGGTTCGCCCGGCCGAACCCGTACGAAGCACAAGTCGTTGACCACGTCGTCGCGAACCTGCCGCGCCGCGGCGAGCGCACGCTGATCGTGGTGCCCACCGTGCCCGCGCCGGCGCGGCGCGTGTTGAGCGCGCTGGCGCAGGCCTGCGGGAGCGCGACGCGGCTCGTCGCGGTCACCGGCGACGGCATTTCGGTGAACACGCTGTTCCGAGACGGCGAGTTCGCGTGGCCCGTCCGGGCGCTCCCCATTCCGCTCGTCCTGTTCACGCACGCCGACCCGTTCGACTGGGACGACTCGGGCGGCCCGCGGCCCCCGAAGGGCTACGAGTTGCCCCCGCCGCGCCCGGGCGCGGTGAAGAGCACGGTGGAGGACATTCACCTGTTCACCGGCGTGGCGCGCGCGCTGGTGCGCGGCGCGTTCCCGGACGGCGGCGCGACCGCGCCGAGCGCGTCCGAGTTCGCCCGGAACCTGCACGCGCTCGGGACGTTCGACACGAGCGGGAACCGGCTCCGCGGGTCCGGCGAGTACGTGGTCGTCGTGCGGCCCACCCCGCGGGTCGAGGGCGCGGTGACGGCGACGGACGCCGTGATCGAAGTGTGGACGCGGACCAACGGCGCGTGGGCGCGCCGGCACTCGCGCCCGGTGGTGCAAACGATCCGCCCGACCGACGGGGGGGCCGGCGAATGAGTGCGGTTCACGCCCCAGCGCCGTCCGTGTGGCGGTACGCGCAACGCATCGTCCCGCTCGGCGTGCTGTGGGCGGTCCTCGTCGGGCTGCTCGTCTGGCTCTTGTACGCGCGCGCCACGTGGAACGAAGAGTCCGACCGCGCGGACCTGCGCGAGTGGCTCGACAACTCGCGCGTGTTTCGCAAGACCCTCTCCGAGCAGACCCGCGACTACGCGGACCTGCTGCAGGAAGCGGACCCGGGGAACGTCCACGCGGAGCGCGTCGCGTCGAAGCGCGCGGAGATCGAAGAGCACCTGCGCGCGCTCGTGGAGCCGACCCGCATGTACTCCGGGCAGTTGCCGCTGTTCCCGAACGTGTACCTGATCGAAGTAACGGTGCCCGGCGCGCCGGGGCCGGTGGCGTGGACGTCGCCCAAGCCGCGCCCCGGCGGCGCGGCGAAGGCGCAGTTGCGCGCGCTCGAGTACCCGGTCGCGCTCGGCCGGCCGGGCGCGCCCGCGACCGTGCGGTGCGTGTACCAGTTGCACTCCTTCAACCGCGCGCAGTCGCAGCAAGACGAGTACCGGTTCTGGCAAACGGTGGCCGCCGCCGTGCTGGTTCCCACCACGCTCGTCGCCGGCGTACTCGTCGCCCGGTTCCTGCGCCGCGAGCGCGCGCGCGAAGTCGAGCAACTGCGGGCCGCCGCCGCCGCCGAGCACCGCGAGCGCGAACTGCTCGAAGCGCAGGTGGCCCGCGAACTGACCGAGCGCAGCTTGCTCGAACTGCGCGTGAAGCAGCAGGAGGCCGAGCGCGCGACCGAAGAACTCGGGCGCAAGTTGCTCGAACAGGAACTGGACGCCGCGAAGCTGGAGACCCGCGCGGCCGAGGCCGAGCGCGAGGCGCTCGAAATGAAGTCGCAGTTGTACGCGAGCATCGGCATCATGGCGGGCAGCTACGCGCACAACATCAAGAACTTGCTCGTGCGCCCCAACGACCTGATCGCGCGGTGCATGGAAGGCGCCAGCGGCGACCGGGAACAGCGGGGCATGCTCGAAGAGGTGCGCGCCACGCTGGGCACCGTCACGGAGCGGTTGCAGCAAATCTTGCGCACGGTGCGCCGCGACCCGGCGAGCGCGGACGTGACGCGCGTGGACGTGTGCGCGCTCGTGCGCGACGCCGAGCGCACGTGGGGCGAGATGGCCCGCGACAAGTGGAAGCTCACCGTGAGCGCGTCCGCACCCGCGGAGCCGGCGCTCGTCACGGGCGACGTGTCCCACCTGCAACAGGCGCTTGAGAACCTGATCTTCAACGCGCGCGACGCGACCTTCGAGATGCGCAACTACCTGCGGGACGAAGCCAAGCGCGAGCCGGACCCCGGCGCGCGCCGGCAGCGGCTGCTCGACGCCGCGGCGTGGAAGGGCGAAGTGAGCGTGACCGCCCGGCGCGACGCCGGCTCCCTCGTCCTCGAAGTGCGCGACAACGGCATCGGCATGACCGACGACGTGCGCCGCAACTGTGTGCGGACGCACTTCACCACGAAGCGCGACAACGCGCTCTACGAGGGGTACAGCGCCGGGATGGGCTTGGGGCTGTCGTTCGTGGCGATGGTACTCGAGCACCACCGCGGCGAGTTGGAGATCGAGAGCGCGCCCCTGAAGGGCACGACGTTCCGGTTGCGCCTCCCGGTCGCGGTCCCCGATTCCGCTTAGCGCCGGAACCGGGCGCGCGCGAACCGACAACCGGCACCGCCGCGTTGACAGCGACCCGCACATCGCGGACACTCGTTCCGTTCGTTTCCCGAAGGAGTTTCATCAATGAATCGATGGACCCGCGCCGCGCTCGTCGCCGGCGCGCTCGCACTCGTGCCGCTCGTGACGGCGCGCGCCGACGAAGACGTCACACGCGCGCTTGCCACACTGAAAGCCGTCAAGAAACTGGGCCAGAGCAACGAAGACGCCGGCCCCGCGTGGAAGACGCTCGTGAGCAAAGGCGGCGCGGCCCTACTGCCCGCGCTCGCGGCGTTCGACGAGACCAACGCGCCCGCGAACAACTGGCTGCGCTCGGCAGTGGACGCGATCGTTCAGAAGGAAACCGACGCGGGCCGCAAACTGCCCGCGGACGAACTCGAAGCGTTCGCGAAGGACACCAAGTTCGCCCCGAGCGCGCGGTTCGCGGCCTACGAGTTGCTCGACGCGCCGACCAAAGACCGGTTGCTCCCCGGCTTCCTGAACGACCGATCCGCCGATTTGCGCCGCGCCGCCGTCGCGCGCGAACTGGACCTGATCGAGAAGCTGTCGCGCCCGACCGCAAAGGCCGCCTCGGAAGCCCTGTTCGGCTTCACACGGGACAAGGACCAAGTCGATCTGCTCGCCAAGAAGGTGACGGACCTCGGCGGGAAGGTGAGCGTGAGCGAGCACTTCGGGTTCGTGACCCACGCGGCGCTCGTCGGGCCGTTCGACAGCACCGGGGGGAAGGGCTTCGCGGTCGCGTACCCGCCCGAAAGCGCGAAGGCCGCGACCGGGGCGTTCAAGGGCAAGAACGACACCGAAGTGAAGTGGATCGACGCGACCACGAGCGACAAGTACGCGCAGTTCGACCTGAACAAACTCCTCGGCAAGCACAAGGACGCCGCCGCGTATGCGCTCGCGGTTGTGGTGGCCGACAAGGAAACCCCGGTCGAAGTCCGCGTGACGAGCATCACCGCGGTGCGCATCGTGTTGAACGGGAAGGAACTCTACGCGCGCGAAGAGTACCACCACGGCGCGCCGTTCGACGCGAGCGTCGGCAAGGGCACGCTCAAGAAGGGCGAAAACGTGATCGTGCTCAAGGTGTGCCAGAACAACCAAACCGAAAGTTGGGCGCAGAACTGGTTCTTCCAGATGCGCGTGTGCGACGAAACCGGCGGCCCGCTGCCGCTGAAGCAGAAGACCGCGGACGGCAAACTCGTTCCGCTCGGTTTCATCGCGAACCCCACCGAACCGAAGGAGGAGAAGAAGTGAACCGCTACCTTCTTTCGCTGATCGTCGCCGCTGGCTCGGTGATCGCCGTTCCCGCGGCCGAGTGGGCGCAGTTCAAGGGGCCGAACGCGACCGGCGTTTCGCCCGACAAGAACTTGCCGCTCGAATGGGGCAAAGACAAGGGCGTGAAGTGGAAGGCCGAACTGCCGGCCCGCGGCGTGTCGTCGCCGGTGGTGTTCGGCGACAAACTCTACGTGACGTGCAGCAGCGGCAACCGCGACGACCGGTTGCACACGCTGTGCTTCGACGCGAACACCGGCAAGAAGCTGTGGCACCGCCAACTGCAAGCCACCGGCAGCACCGCGGCGCACCCGAAATCGTGCATGGCGGCGAGCACCCCGGTCGCGGACGAAACCGGCGTGTACGCGCTGTTCAACACCGGCGACCTCGCGGCCTACGACACCGACGGCACGCTCCGCTGGTACCGCTCGCTCGTCGGCGATTACCCCACCATCACGAACCAAGTGGGCATGGCCGCGTCGCCGATTCTGGTGAAGGACAAGTTGATCGTGCCGATGGACAACGCGGGCGAATCGTTCCTCGCGGCCGTCGATACCAAGTACGGGAAGAACGTGTGGAAGACGGAGCGCCCCCGCGACATCAACTGGGTCACGCCGCTCACCCGCACGGTCGGGAACGTGACCGAGATCATCTTCGACGCGCCGAGCGGCCTCGCGGGGTACGACTCGAACACCGGCGAGAAGCGGTGGACGAGCAAGCTCACCCGCGGGTCGATTCCCACCGCGACCATCGAAGGCAACACGTTGTACGCCCCGGTCGGCGGCGTGAGCGCGATCAAACTCGGCGACAAAGGCCCGGAGGGCGAGCCGACGATGAAGGCGAAGGACGTGCAACCCGGGATGCCGTCGCCGCTGCTGTACATGGGCAAGTTGTACGCGGTGAGCGGTCAGGGCGTGGTGTCGTGCGCGGACGCGAAGACCGGCAAGACGCTCTACAAGGAGCGCCTCAAGGGCGCGTTCTCCGCGTCGCCCATCGCGGGCGACGGGAAGGTGTACTTCCTGAACGAAACCGGCTCGTGCAGCGTGATCGACGCAAAGGCGGACACGTTCGAGGTGCTGGCGACGAACGACCTCGGCGGCGAAACGCTCGGCACCCCTGCCATCGCCGGCGGGAAGCTCTACATCCGCAGCGACAAGGCGCTGTACGCCATCGGGAAGTGAATTTGGCGAGCGGCGCGACGTAAGTCCGCCGGTGGTACAACACAACTCAGACGCGCTAAGCGCTTCTCGAATTGCGTTGCTCTACCGGCGGACTTACGTCGCGCCGCTCGCTTAGTACTTGCCCTTCGACACCGCACGCGCGATACTACCGGCGGCGGGGAACCTCTTCACCCACCTCCCGCCGTTCACACCGGAGTTCCCATGTTCGTTCGACGCTGCCTCGCGGCCGGCCTCGCGCTGGCCCTCTGCTTCGGCGCGCAAGCGCAAGACAAGAAGGACACGAAAGACAACCCGGCCACGAAGCTGCTGAACCGCGACATCCCGCGGCACAAGCAGTTCCTCAAGATCGTTGAGAAGGGCGAAGGGGACGTCATCTTCCTCGGCGACTCCATCACGCACGGCTGGGAGGGCCAGAAGAAGACGTGGGAAGACGCGTTCGGCGCGCACAAGCCGGTGAACCTCGGTATCGGTGGCGACCAAACCGGGCACGTCCTGTGGCGCATCACCGAAGGTAAGGAGATCGCCCCGCTGAAGCCGAAGCTCGCGGTCATCATGATCGGCACGAACAACACCGGGGCGCACAGCGCCGAACAGATCGCGGGCGGCATCAAGGCCATCATCGACGAGCTCCACAAGCAGAAGCCCGAAATGAAGGTGCTGCTGCTCGGCGTGTTCCCGCGGGCGAGCGCCCCGAAGGACGTGACCGTCGTCGCGGCCGACAAGCTGAACCCGAAGATCAAGGCGATCAACGACATCATCGCGAAGTTCGCGGACGACAAGAAGGTCTTTTACAAGGACATCGGGCCGAAGTTCCTGAACGCCGAAGGCGGCCTCGACCGCAAGGTGATGCCGGACCTGCTGCACCTCAGCGCCGAGGGCTACAAGATTTGGGGCGAGGCGATCAAGGAAGACGTCGCGAAGCTCGCGAAGTGAGTTCGCAATGACCGAAGCCGAGTGGCTCGCGTGCCGGGACGCTCACGCGCTCGAAGCGTGGCTCCCGGCGTCGTGGCGCAAGCGCCGCCTGTATGCGGCGGCGTGCGTGCGCCGCGTTTCCCACCTGCTGAACGACGCGGGCCGCGCCGCAGTTGAAACGGCCGAGCGCTTCGCCGACGGCGACGCCACCGAAGCCGAGTTGTGCGCACTTCTGATGACGCCGCACCGCGCGTTCGTGCCGGACGTGCCGTACGAACCGGACAACCTCGCGACGTACAACGAGTACCGGCGCACGGCCGATGCCCAGTACGCGGTCCAAGCGCTGCTCGCGCCTACGCACTCCGGTTGTCACCTGTGCGGGAAGGGCATGAACGCCGCGTTCTCGCGCGGATCTGTTGTCTACGAGTGCGAAACGTGCCCTGATGCGTGGCGGTGGCCTCTGAACCAGACCGCGAAGTTCGTGCGTCTGTGTGCGGCAGTTGGTAACCGTTCGTGGGATGTCAGCTTCAAAGCCGAAGGCGCGGAGCAAGCCGAACTGCTGCGCGACATCGTGGGCAACCCGTTCCGCACGGTGGCGTTCGCTCCCGTGTGGCGCACCGATACCGCCGTTGCTGTCGCGCGGCAGATGTACGACTCGCGCGACTTTGGCGCGATGCCGATCCTCGCGGACGCACTTCAAGACGCCGGGTGCGAAGACGAGCAGATTCTGATGCACTGCCGCGAACCGCGCACGCACGTTCGCGGGTGCTGGGTGTGCGATTTGGTGTTGGGTTTGTAGGTCGCGGTCGAACGGCGCTTCGCCGTGAGGCCCGACGGCGAGAAGCGCTTCGTGAAAGCAGTTGCGTGCTTTGGCGCTCGAAGAACGCAAGCGAGAACCGCAACGCGCTCTCGCGGTCGGGCCTCGCTCGCAAAGCCTCGCTCGACCGCGACCTACAAGATTAAACGCGCCCCGCGGCCCGCGCTTCGAGGTAGTCCACCAGTTTCACGAACGGGTCGAAGCCCACCACGTTCTTCGCGTCCGCGACGAAGTTCGAGAGCGCGTTGATGTCGTAGTACAGCAGCGAGCCGTCGCGGTCGTCGATCATGTACTCGATGCCGCCCACATCGATGCCCGCGGTCTGCATGATGCGCTCGCACGCGGCGATCACGTCCGGGGGCGGCGTGTAGCCCTCCACCTTCAGCCCGGTTTTCGGCGCGTCGATGGGGCACGCGCTGCGCACCAGTTCCACGCCGTCGGCCCGCTGGCAGATGTCGGCCGGACACAGGTTGAACGATTCGCCCGTCGTGTACACTTTGATCGCGTAGAGGAACTTCCCGCCGAGCGTTTCGACGCGCGTGATGTACCCGCCGCGGGCCGGGACGTACTCCTGCACCAGCGCCGTGTGATCCACGCCCAACTCGACTTGGTTCGACGCAACAGCGGCTTCGAGCGCCGCGCGGGTGTCGTACCGCACGATGCCCGCGCCGCTCCCGCCGATGTTCGCCTTCACGACGACCGGGAACCGCAAGCCTTCGCTCGCGGCCACCGCGCCCGACGGGTGATTGATGACCTTCGCTTTCGGGTACGCGAGACCGAGCGACACGAGCAACTGGAGCTGACGCGCCTTCGAGATTTCGTAGCCGAAGCCCTTCGAGCCGTTCACGACCGGCGTGCCGAGGCGCTCGAACAGTTCGAGCAACCCGACGGTGTAGAACATGCCCTGCACGCCGCCGCGCTTGTACGCGCTGGGGCTCATGCGGTTGAACACAAGCGAGTACCCGCTGCACATCATCGCGGGGTCGTAGCTGCTGGCGCGCGGGTCGAGCGCGTGGTACTTGATCCCGCGGCGGTCCAGTTCCGCGAACAGCGGGCGGAACCAGTCCGGGTGTTCGTAGTAGATCGCGAACGGCTGCGTAGGCATCGTCGGTCCTCAACGGAATACCGACGATTGTACGATTCGGCGCGCGGTTATTGAGGGGCGCGCAGGTACGCCAGCGCCGCCGATTCGCACGCTTCGAGCGCCAGCGTCCCGGTGTCGAGGGTGAGGCGCGGCACGGTGAGCGGCACCGCAAGTGCGCGGGCCTTCGCGTGCAACTCCGGGGTGCGGTTGGGCGCTTCGTGCGTGCCGGCGCTGTGCGCGGCGGCGATCCGAGCCTCGGCAATCTCCGGCGCGCAGGCGCACTCGATGACGCGCACGGGCACGTTCAGTTTTGCCGCGAGCGCGAGGGGCGCGTCCAGTTGGCCGGGCTTGCTGAAGGTGCGCCCGTCGATGAACACCGGTCTCGCGCCGGGTTGCCTGAGAAGGTGTTCGGCCGCGGCGTACAGCGCGGCCATCGCGATTTCGTCTTGCGCAGAACTGCAATCGAGCGCCGCGCCGGGGAACAGTGCCGCGCGCACGGTGTCTTTCGAGAGCACGACACCGCTCAGCGCGCGCGCGAGGCGCGAAACGAGCGCGCTCTTCCCCGTTCCCGGCAACCCGGCCATTACGACCAGCACGCGCGACTCCTAATGCGAGCGAACCGCTTTGCCGCTTCATCCGCGAAGCGCCCCTCACCCGGCCTCGAAGACTCGGCCACCCTCTCCCCGCTCGCGCGGGGCGAGGGCCGGTGCGATTCGAGTTTTGTAGACGCTTTACGCGCGTTGATGCTTCACAAAGGGGCGAATCACAACGCCCTCGCCCCGCGCGAGCGGGGCGAGGGTGACCGAGTCTTCGAGGCCGGGTGAGGGGCGCTGAGAGAACGATGGAGCGATGCGCTCCTTTTCGTTACGGCACCTTCACGACGTGCGGTGTCAGTTCCACGTTCCCGGCGGCGTCTTCGGCGGTCGCTTTCAGTTCCGCCGCGGCCGGCACGGTCACTTCCCATTCGGAGAAGTTCGCCGCGAGCGCTTTCGCTTCCGCGCCGTTCACCAGCACGCGCTTCACGGTGCCGTTGTCGGCCGCGGTGCCGCGCACGACGAACTTGCCGTCCTTGTTCGTCACGCCGGTGATGATCGTTTGCGGCGGCAGATCGTCTACGAGTTGCGGGGCACTGGGGAACGGCACGTCCTTCACTTCCTTCGCGCGCGACTGATCGCCGGTCAGGTCGCGCACGTGTTGGTACGCGTTCGGGTCCAGTTTGAACTCGCCGGACTTCACGCTCACCACCATCGCGTGTTTGCCCGCGCCGAACCAGTCGTGGAAGTAAATGGGCACGCCCTTCTCGCTCTTCGGTGTGGGCCGCGGGCCGCCGCCGAGGTTCGCCACCGCGCGTTGCTTGCTGCCGTCGGTCCAGTTCGTCGTCTTCACTCCGCGAACGTGCGTGACGGCGGCCCCGGTCGGGTTGTCGTCGGAAATCTGAATCAGCGGCATACCGCCGGAGCGCACGCCGTCGAAGGTGAGGCCGTCCACCACGAGCGTGCCGTACTGCACGCTCAGGTCGTCGTGCCCGCGGTTGAACGGCTCGGTGTTCGTGTGGCCGATGTACACGTTCTTGTAGTAGTGCCCGTCGTAGTTCGGGTGGTATACGCCGTACGCGGCGCGCTCGATGTGCAGGTTCTCCACGAGCAGGTTCGGCACCTGCGGGCGGAACGCGTAGTGGATGTCCCACACCTTGAGGTTGCGCACGACGAACGGGTGCTTCGCGTCCGGCCCGACGCGGTTCACGCCCTCGCCGAGGTTCACGCCGTACAACCCGTTGCTGCTGTGGACTTCGTTGTCGTCGAACCGCACGAACGGGAGCGTGCGCGGGTCCATGTCTTTGCGCGAGCCGTCCGGTTGTCGAATCGAGAACATCAACTTCAGCGCGCTCGTTGGCGTCGCTTCGTAGCGGAACCCGTACCGGTCGCACTCGGTCGCCACGTTGCGCGTGAATGTGTTCAGACTGCACGTCCACCAGAAGCCCGCGCCTTCGTTCGCGTCGAACGGCAGCACCTGCTTCGGCAAGCGCTTGCCGTGCTCCGCGCCGACCGCGAGGTTGCGGTCGAACACGTTGTACACTTCCGAACCGTCTTCGAGGAAGAAGCCGTGCCCGATGCTCTTGTAACCCACGTTGTCGCGGGCGACGAGGTAGTCCGTGCCGTGAACCGTGAGCCACCGGTTGTGGCTGTCCCAGATGGAGCACCCGACGACCGCTGAGCCGCGCATCGTGTCGCGCACCAAGTGGAAGTGCAGTGCGTATTTACCAAGGATGTCCTTCTTGCCGAGGTGGCGGAACTCGGTGTAGCTCAGGCTCCCCGCGGAGTGCTTGTGATACATCGTGTGCCCACGAATCCCTTCCTTGTTCGCGCTCTCCACGATCACGTTGCGGCTGAGGTTCGCCACTTCCGCGCGGTACTCCCCTGCCCCGGCGTGCGCCATCTTTAGCGGCGCGTCCAGCGTCAGCGCTGTTCCCTCAATGTTGGCAATCACGCGCTCTTCGGTGGTGGATTCGGTCTTCGCGTTGCCGTGCGTCTGCGTCCCGGTGACGATGACGCGGTCGCCCTTCTTCCACCCGCTCACGGGTTCGGCGAGCGTGACCGCGCTATCTCCGACCTTCGACGGCGCGCCGAGTTTCACCCACGCGCGGCCGAGGGGCGCACCGTGCATGTCCATGCGCCCGCCGCAACACACGATCGCCGGACACGTCTCCTTGTTCATCCCGTCCACATAGTGCAGCCGAATCAGTGCCGTCTTCCCGGCGGGAACGGGCGCGTTCGGCGTACCCACCACCAGCGCCGGCCGCGGCTTGTTCGGGTCCGGCTTGATGCCGTGGGCTTCGCAGTCGAAGCCGTCTTCGCTGTACTCGTCGCCCGCTTGAATCTTGATGAGGCCGACGTTCAGCACGGTGTCGCGGTCTGTAGCGAACACCAGTGCGCCGGAAATGTTGATCGCGCGAATCACCGCGTCACTCCTCGAATCGTAGGAGATCGTGTGCCCTTCGCGCACGAGAACGCGCGCCCCGGCAGCGGGCACCGCGCCGCCCTCCCATGTGGCGGGCGCGCTCCACGCGCCGCTCTTCGCGGACCTGATGACCGGGTCGGCGGCATTGGCATTTGGCGCGAGAAGCGCGACAGCGAGCAGCGCGAGGCGCATGGAGAGGCTCCGAAGGCAGGTGGCGCGAGCGAGACGGCGCGCCGGTGTGGGTGTGTGCAGTGTACCGCGGCGCGCGCCGCGGGTAAAACAAGACTTTAGCGAGCCACGGGGTTTATCCCCGTGGTGATTTGGGGCGCGAAGACCACGGGGATAAACCCCGTGGCTCGCTGGCGCGCTTGGGTTGGAGATCGCTATGCCGGACGAACCGAACACCGCGCCCGAGGCGCACTGCCCCGAAGCACTTGGCGAACTCAGCGTTTCCGAGCCTCGCACTTCGGCGGCCGGGGCGAAAGCCGTCGCGGTATCGCTCGCGCACGTGTTCGGGCAAGCCGGTGTTGCTCGCGGCACGCGCGTGCTTCGCGCGCTGAACCAGATCGGTGGGACGGACTGCCCGAGTTGCGCGTGGCCCGAACCGGACGCGCACCGCTCCGCCACCGAGTTCTGCGAGAACGGTGCGAAGGCCGTCGCATGGGAAGCCGATTCGCGCCGCCTCACGGCCGAGTTCTTCCGCGACCACAGCATCGACCAACTCGCGCGCGAAACCGACTACTGGCACGGCCAGCAAGGGCGGCTCACGGAACCGCTCGTACTGCGCCCCGGCAGCCGGCACTACGAACCGATCTCGTGGGACGATGCCTTTTCGCTTATCGCGCGCGAACTGAACGCGCTCGGCTCGCCCGACGAAGCGCTCTTCTACACCTCCGGGCGCGCGTCGAACGAGGCCGCGTTCCTGTACCAACTGTTCGCGCGCCAGTTCGGCACGAACAACCTGCCGGACTGCTCGAACATGTGCCACGAATCGAGCGGTAGCGCGCTCGTGCCGACGGTGGGCATCGGCAAAGGCACGGTGAAGCTCGAAGACTTCGAGAAGGCGCAACTGATTCTGATTCTCGGCCAGAACCCGGGCACGAACCACCCGCGGATGCTCACCGCGCTGCAAGCCGCGAAGCGCGCCGGCGCGAAGATCGTGGCCGTGAACCCGCTGAAGGAAGCCGGACTGCTCGCGTTCAAGAACCCGCAAGAAGTGCGCGGGATGCTCGGCTTCGCGACCCCGCTCACCGACCTGTATTTGCAAGTGCGCATCGGCGGGGATCAAGCGTTTCTGAAGGGCGCGATGAAGGCGCTCGTCGCACGCGGCGCGGTGGATCGCGCGTTCGTGAGCGAGCGCACCGACGGCTACGAAGCGTTCGCGGCCGAACTCGAATCGACCACTTGGGAGCGCATCACCGAACAGTGCGGGCTGTCGCGCGAGCAGATCGAGCAGTTCGCGGAATTGATCGCCAGTAACGAGCGGATCATCGCGTGCTGGGCGATGGGGCTGACGCAACACAAGCACGCGGTCGCGACCATTCAAGAAGTCGTGAACTTGCTTCTGCTGCGCGGCAGCATCGGGAAACCCGGTGCGGGGCTGTGCCCGGTTCGCGGCCACTCGAACGTGCAGGGCGACCGCACGATGGGCATCTACGAAAAGCCCAGCGCGGCGTTCCTTGATGCGCTCGCGCGCGAGTTTCACTTCGACCCGCCGCGGCACCACGGGTTCGACACCGTGGACGCGATCCGCGCGATGCGCGACGGCCGCGCGAAGGTGTTCTTCGCGCTCGGCGGCAACTTCCTGAGCGCGACACCAGACACCGCTGCGACTGCGGTCGCGCTGAAGACGTGTAGTCTCACAGCTCACGTTTCGATCAAGCTGAACCGGTCGCACCTCGTGTGCGGGCGCACCGCGATCATCCTCCCGTGCCTCGGGCGCACGGAGCGCGACGTGCGCAACGGCCGCGAGCAGTTCGTGACCACCGAGAATTCGATGGGCGTGGTGCAGCAGTCCCGCGGCACGCTCGCGCCGGCGTCGCCGCTGTTACTGAGCGAAGTGGAGATCGTGTCGCGCCTCGCGGCGGCCACACTCGGCGCGCGTTCGCAGGTCCCGTGGCTCGAACTCGTGGCGGATAACGACCGCATTCGCGAGCGCATTCAGCGCGTGATTCCGGGGTTCGACGACTACAACGCCCGCGTGCGGCAGGCCGGCGGCTTCTACCTGCCGAACAAGCCGCGCGAAGGCGCGTTCCCGACCGACACCGGCAAGGCGCGGTTCACCGCGCACCCGCTACACGAAGTGCGCGTTGAACTGGGCCAACTCGTGATGATGACGATCCGCACGCACGACCAGTTCAACACCACCGTGTACGGCCTGAACGACCGCTACCGCGGCATTGCGAACGAGCGCCGCGTGATCTTGCTGAACGCGAACGATCTGCGCGAACGCGGCCTGAAAGCCGGCGACGTGGTGGACATCACCGGGCACTTCCGTGGTGAAACGCGCGTCGCGCGCACGTTCGTGGCGGTGGAGTACGACATCCCCGCGGGCTGCTGCGCGACGTACTTCCCCGAAACGAACGTGCTGGTCCCGCTCGACAGCACCGCGGACACCAGCAACACGCCCACCTCGAAGTTCGTCGCGGTGACGGTGGCCCGCGCGGCGCGCCCGTAACGCGCCGTTCAGCCCTTCAGCCCGAGCATGCGGTCGAGCGAGTCCGCGGTTTGGTACACCAGCGCTTCGGGCCAGTGCGCGTAGGGGTGGAAGTACTCGAACGTGAGGTAGCCGCCGTAACCGGTCGCGTCGAACGCTTCGAGGACCGCGGGCCAGTTCGTGGTGCCATCGAGCAGCGGGCGGAACGCCTCCAAACTCACATCGGTCCCCTTCTTCGTGAACTCCTTCAGGTGAACGTTCTTGATGCGCTTGCCGAGCTGCAAAATCCAGTGCTCCGGGAACTGGTACATCATCCGGTGAACCACACGGGTGCATAGACGGCGCGAAGGAAGTGAGCGCCGCGGGCCGAACGTTCACCGCAACCGCGGTTCGCCGAAGTCCAGTCCGCCGCCGGCCTGCTGGATCGCGCGCCGACTCAGTTCAAGAAGTCCGTAGCGCGATTCGCGGACTTCAACACCCCAAGCCAGAAATAGACGATGCCGAGAATCGCAACGCCCGAAGTGACGGCCATCCACACCTTCTTTGTGACCGGTTCGTCTGGCTTCACTTCAAACACGATCACGGCCTGAATCAGTCGAACAACCGCGTAGAGCGCGAACATCGTCGCCATCGCGGGGAGCATGCCGATGGTCGGAAGAGCCCGAACGTCGCGCAGCGAATCGGTTTTCAGGTTCCCGCTCATCGCAACGACGAACAAGGCAACAACAACCAAGACGAAGAGCGCGTTTAGCGCCTTGAGTCCGTTGCGCATGACGGTTTCCCTTCTGAGGATCGGGAACCGGTGAAGTTGGTTCCTACTCGCTGGCTTCTTCCTCTTCCCACGGCGGCGCGGGCGTGTCGATGCCCTGTTCGGCCGCATCCTTCATCGTCAAGTCAAGCAAGTACCAGAGCACGGGCATTTTCTTCTTCGCGGCGAGTTTCCGCATCACCGCGTGCCAGTCCTCGGGGATGTTGACTCCGATTCGCTTCTTCGGCTTGCTGTCGCCTGCGGCCTTGTCTGATTTCTTCGGTGGCATGCGAAGGATCGTACCCGCACGCTGTTGTGTCGCAACCGGCACCCGCCCCAGGCGGAACCGCCGCCCCCGCCTGGCATCGGTCGCCGTCAGCACCGCGTCCGCCCGCCGGACCGGCCCGCCCTCGTCGGTCGAGACGGAGAAGCTGACCGGCACCTCGCCCACGA